>Ga0308157_10001403_pt1 | contig 50365 bp, 45 predicted proteins | sample PhyBR1_FD_201035 | JGI IMG/M metagenome (GOLD analysis project Ga0308157, IMG submission 201035) | Phyllosphere microbial communities from UC Gill Tract Community Farm, Albany, California, United States - DLSLB.R1 | ecosystem: Host-associated > Plants > Phyllosphere > Unclassified | place: USA...
GATCGCGCGGGGCGTCTGATGCCATGGGTTCCGCTCGCCACGATCCTCGCCTTCGCACTCATCGTGCTGATGGCGCAACTGCAGGGACTCGACTTCCTCGGCGAGATGGCGAAGATCCTGTTCTGAGGCAGCAAGGCCCCACGACGAAGCCCGCCGACTCCTGCGCAGGAGCACGGCGGGCTTCGTGTTTCGGGCTGAGCCCGTAGAAGGTCAGTCGAACCAGATTCCGAGCTCGCGCGCGGCGGACTCGGGGCTGTCAGAGCCGTGCACGAGGTTCTGCTGCACGGCGAGGCCCCAGTCTCGGCCGAAGTCACCACGGATCGTGCCCGGCGCGGCACTCGTGGGGTCGGTGGTGCCCGCGAGCGAGCGGAAGCCCTCGATCACGCGGTTGCCCGCCAGCCGGATCGCCACGGACGGGCCGGACATCATGAACTCGAGCAGCGGCTCGTAGAACGGCTTGCCCTCGTGCTCGGCGTAGTGCTCGGCGAGCACGTCACGGTCGGGCTCGACCAGGCGGATGTCGACCAGTGCGTACCCCTTCGCCTCGATGCGGGCGAGGATCGCGCCGGTGAGGCCGCGGGCGACGCCGTCGGGCTTGACGAGGACGAGTGTTTCTTCGGTGGCCATGTCAATCGCTCTCTGTGTGAGTATCGGTTTCTTCGGTCAGTCGGCTCTGCTCCGCCGGACGTCGTGCGTCCAGACGGGCCCCCATGATCGTCGCATACGCCCACATGCCGCCGAAAACCAGCACGACGAGCAGGATGGCGGGCACGAAGAACGCGGACAGCGCCACGATCACCTGCAGCACCCAACCGGCGCTGATCGCCCAGGGCCTGGTGATCATCCCGGCGACGGCCACCATCGCGAGCGCCACGATGACGCCTCCGATGATCGCCCACCACTGCGGCAGGCCCCACGGCAGGGAGTTCAGGCCGAAGATGGTGAGCCCGACGAGCAGCACGACGATGGCTTCGAATCCCAGCACGATCGGGGCGAGCTTCTGCACCAGCGTGCGCGGCGCACGGGCCGGTCGCGGCGCGGCGTCGCTCATGCGCGCCACCCCGACTTCCAGTCCTCTTCCTCCGCCAGCGCGATCGCCTCGCCTGCCAGCACGATGGACCCTGCGATCACGACGGCGCGACGCTCCGACGTGGCGGCCCACTCGCGCGCCGCGTCCGCGGCGTCGGCCAGTGAGGGGTGCACGGATGCGCGGTGCCCTGCGGCCTCGACGAGGTCGGCGATCGCGTCAGCGTCGCTCGCGCGCTCGGTCTCGGGCGCGGTCGCGAACACGTGAGCCGCAGCCGGTGCGAGTTCGGCGATGATGCCCGCGGCATCCTTGTCCGCGAGGATGCCGAGTACGAGCCCCCACTCGTCGAAGTCGAAGCTGTCATCGAGCGACTGGGCCAGCGCCTTGGCGCCATGCGGGTTGTGGGCCGCGTCGACGACGACCGTCGGCGCGATTCCCAGCAGCTGGAGTCGTCCAGGAGAGGTCGCCCCCTGCAGGCCCTCGGTGATGATGTCGCCCGCGATGTGCTGAGAGCCCGCGCCGATCAACGATTCGACGGCGGCCACGGCGAGGGCCGCGTTGTGCCCCTGATGCGCGCCGTACAGCGGCAGGTACTCCTCGACGTAGGCGCCGGCGAGGCCGCGTATCGTCAGCAGCTGGCCGCCGACCGCGAGCTTCTGCTCCGTCAGGCCGAATTCATCGCCCTCGAACGCGATCGTCGCATTCTTCTCCGCGGCGACCCGGCGCAGCACCTCAGCGGCCTCTGCGGGCTGTTGGGCCGACACCACGGCGGCGCCGTCCTTGATGATCCCGGCCTTGACCTCCGCGATCGCAGTGATCGTGTCGCCGAGCCTGTCGGCATGATCGATGGCGATCGGCGCGAACACGGCGACGTCTCCGTCGGCGGTGTTCGTGGAGTCCCACGAGCCGCCCATGCCAACTTCGAGCACGAGGACGTCGACCGGAGCATCCGATGCCGCGACGAACGCCAGCACCGTGAGCAGCTCGAAGAACGTCAGGGGCGCATCGCCGGCCTTCTCGAGCTCGGCATCCACGATGGACACGAAGGGCTCGATCTCGTCCCACGCATCGGCGATCGCGCCGTCCTCGACAGGTTCCCCGTCGATCATGATCCGCTCCGTGAAGCGCTCCAGATGCGGGCTCGTGAACAGCCCGGTGCGCAATCCGTGGGCGCGCAGCAGGCTCTCGATCATCCGAGCCGTCGACGTCTTGCCGTTGGTACCGGTGATGTGGATGACCCGGTACGTCTTCTGCGGGTCGTCGAGGAGTTCGAGGATGCGAGCGGTGCGCTCCTTGCGCGGCTGCACCCACCGTTCCCCCGCCCTGCTCAGCAGCGCCTCGTAGACGGCGTCGGCGCGTGCGCGGTCGTTCATGCGGATGCTCCTTCGATGTGGGAGTCGATCGTCACGATGATCGCCGACTTGTCCGACCCGAGCGCGGTGGCCCCGGTGCGGAACACGCCGTCGCCGGGGTTGGTGACGTCCTTCACCAGCTCGTCCATGTCGTCCGTCGGCTGCACGGCGAAGGCGATGGCGAGCGTCTCCCCCGCGATCAGGTCGGCGTGCGAGCGCAACGCATCGGCGTTCTCCGGCGAGACGTTGAGCGCCAGCACGATGCGGTCGCTGACATCGAGACCGGCGTTCTTCCGAGCCTCCTGCACGACGCGGATCGCGTCACGGGCCATGCCCTCGGATTCGAGTTCGGGCGTGGTCTGCGTATCGAGCAGCACGAAGCCGCCGCTCGGCACGATCGCGAGCGCCTCGCCCTCCGGCCGTCCAGTCGTCTCGAGCGCGAGCTCGTACTCGGCGGGCTCGAGCGCGATGCCGTCGACGATGACCGTGCCGTCCTTCTCCTCCCAGAGCCCGGCCCTGGCGCCGGCGATCACGTGCTGCACCTGCTTGCCCAGACGAGGTCCTGCCGCGCGAGCGTTGACGCTCAGCCGGTGGCTGATGCCGTACTCGACCGCTGCCGCCTCGGTGAGCTGCACGAGCTCCACCGACTTCACGTTCAGCTCGTCGCGGAGGATGTCCTCGAACTGGCCGAGCGAACCGGCCAGAGGCGAGACGACGCTGAAACGCGCGAGCGGCAGACGAACGCGCAGCTTCTCCTTCTTGCGCAGGGCGTTGCCGACGCTGGAGAGCTCGCGCACAGCATCCATTGCGCCCTGGATGTCATCCGCAGCGGGGAAGGCGTCGGCATCCGGCCAATCGGTCAGGTGCACGCTGCGCCCGCCGGTGAGCCCCTGCCACACCCGCTCGCTGATCAGCGGTACGAGAGGTGCGGCGACGCGGGTGAGCGTCTCGAGCACGGTGTACAGCGTGTCGAACGCCTCGCGGCTCTTTGGGTCGTCGGTCACGCCGGTCCAGAACCGATCGCGCGAGCGGCGGATGTACCAGTTGGTCAGCACCTCGGCGAAGTCGCGGAGGCGAGCGGATGCCGTGGTCGAGTCGAGCCCTTCGAGATCGGCGCGTACCTCTCGGGCGAGGTCGCCGGTGCGCGCCAGGATGTACCGGTCGAGCACGTCGGTCGAGTCGGTGCGCCACTCGGCCTCGTAGCCGCCGTTCGAGGCGTTCGCATACGTGGCGAAGAAGTACCACGAGCTCCACAGCGGCAGCAGGAACTCGCGCACGCCGGCGCGGATGCCCTCCTCCGTGACGGCGAGGTTGCCGCCGCGCAGCACGGAACTCGACATGAGGAACCAGCGCATCGCGTCGGATCCGTCGCGGTCGAGCACTTCCGAGACGTCAGGGTAGTTGCGCAGGGACTTCGACATCTTGTAGCCGTCGCTGCCGAGCACGATGCCGTGGCAGCTGACGCCGGTGAACGCCGGCCGGTCGAACAGGGCGGTCGACAGCACGTGCATCAGGTAGAACCAGCCACGGGTCTGCCCGATGTACTCGACGATGAAGTCGGCGGGCGAGTGCGAGTCGAACCACTCCTGGTTCTCGAACGGGTAGTGCACCTGCGCGTACGGCATCGATCCCGAGTCGAACCAGACGTCGAAGACGTCCTCGATGCGCCGCATGGTCGACTTCCCGCTGGGGTCGTCGGGGTTGGGGCGCGTCAGCTCGTCGATGTACGGCCGGTGCAGGTCGACCTCACCCTCCGGGTTGCGCGGAAGGGTTCCGAAGTCGCGCTCCAGATCTTCCAGCGAGCCGTAGGCGTCGACGCGAGGGTGCTCAGGATCGTCGCTCTTCCAGATCGGGATCGGCGAGCCCCAGTAGCGGTTGCGGCTGATCGACCAGTCGCGCGCGCCCTCGAGCCACTTGCCGAACTGACCGTGCTTGACGTTCTCGGGCACCCAGGTGATCTGCTCGTTGTTCGCGAGCATCTTGTCCTTGATGTCCGTCACACGGATGAACCAGCTCGAGACGGCCTTGTAGATCAGGGGGTTCCGGCACCGCCAGCAGTGCGGGTAGGAGTGCTCGTAGCTCGCTTCACGGAGGAGGCGGCCTTCGTCCTTGAGCTGACGGATGAGCGGACGGTTCGCGTCCATCCACAGCTCGCCGGCGACATCGGTGACGTTGGGCAGGAAACGCCCGCCGTCGTCGAGCGAGATGATCGTGGGGATGCCGGCCGCCCCCGCCACGCGCTGGTCGTCCTCACCGTAGGCCGGAGCCTGGTGGACGATGCCCGTGCCGTCCGTGGTGGTGACGTAGTCGTCGGCGAGGATGCGCCAGGCGTTCTCGGTGCCGTAGGTCTCGGTGTCGGCGTAGTAGTCGAACAGCCGGTCGTAGGTGACGTCCTGCAGCTGCGCGCCCGTGACGGTCGCGTCGACGGCGGCCACGGCATCCGCTGCCGACTCGTAGCCGAGGTCCTTGGCGTAACCGGCGAGCAGGTCGCGCGCGAGCAGGTAGCGATGAGCCGATGCCTCGACCGTCTCGCCCTCGTTGTGGACGTCCGCAGCTCCGGCAGGGCCAGCGGGAAGGACGACGTACTCGATCTCCGGCCCCACGGCGAGCGCGAGGTTGGTCGGCAGCGTCCACGGGGTCGTCGTCCACGCGAGAGCGCGCACCCCGGTGAGACCGAGCGACTCGGCCTTCGCGCCGGTGAGGGGGAACGTGATGGTGACCGAAGGGTCCTGACGCATCTTGTAGACGTCGTCATCCATGCGCAGCTCGTGAGCGCTGAGCGGAGTCTCGTCGCGCCAGCAATAGGGCAGCACACGGTAGCCCTCGTACGCGAGGCCCTTGTCGTACAGGGTCTTGAACGCCCAGAGCACGCTCTCCATGTAGTTCGTGTCGAGCGTCTTGTATCCGCGCTCGAAGTCGACCCAGCGCGCCTGGCGGGTGACGTAGTCCTGCCACTGGTCCGTGTAGGTGAGCACGGACTCGCGCGCCTTCGCGTTGAAGACGTCGATGCCCATGGCCTCGATCTCGCTCTTCTCGGTGATGCCGAGCTGCTTCATGGCCTCGAGCTCAGCGGGCAGACCGTGCGTGTCCCAGCCGAAGACGCGATCGACCTTCTTGCCGATCATGGTCTGGAAACGCGGGAAGAGGTCCTTGGCGTATCCGGTGAGCAGGTGGCCGTAGTGCGGCAGACCGTTGGCGAACGGAGGGCCGTCGTAGAAGACCCACTCCTCGGCGCCCTCGCGCTGGGCGATGGACGCGCGGAACGTGTCGTCCTGCTCCCAGAAGTCGAGCACCTCGCGCTCGATCTGCGGGAATCGAGGGCTGGGGACGACATCGGCGGCCGGGCCGAAGGATGAGGTTCTGGGGTAGGTCATGTGTGCTCGCAGTGCTCGTGGCGGATGCTCCGTGCGAGGACGATCCTCTCGGACCGCGGTACCACCTCGCGTGCGGTGCCTCACGGCACTGCCACTCTCACTGCGGCGATGACGGGCCTGCCCCGCTCGGTTCTACTGGGCCTTGCGGCTGTTCTTCCGAGAGCTCCCCGGTGATGGCCGGATCAACGCGTGTGCATCCATTGTACGCGGCGGCACGCGGCGTGCGGTGCGTCGCAGTTGTGCGCTTCGCTCGGAAGAATCCGCGAGGTCTCTGCGAGTGGAGCGCACATCTGCGATCAGGGGTTCAGGCGGCGAGGTGCATGCCCTGCGCCACTGCGCGCATGATGACGTCCTGCACATGCTCCCACTCGTTCATGACCTGCTGATAGCCGACGCGGATGACGTGATACCCCATGAGTCGCAGCTCGGCATCGTGCCGATTGTCCTCGTTTCGCTGTGCGCCGACGTGCGTGCCGCCGTCGATCTGGACGACCAGACGCGCCCCGATCAACACGTCGACGCGGTGCCCGTGGATCCAGGTCTGGACACGGATCGGCAGGCGCAGCCAGCGAAGCCTCGGTCGCAGGTACGTTTCGAGCCCGGCATCCGCGAACGGCGTGGCCTGGTCGAGGATGCGACGAGCGCGAGGCTTCCACGTGAATCGGCGCAGCGACTCCAGCGTCACGAGATTCTTGTTGAGCGCCGACTCCCAGGTCGCAAGCGCCTGTTCGAACGGTTCGCACGCGGTCACGGCGGCGAGTACGTTCTCGATCGGGTCCACGAGCGCGTCCGGATGCCGTGGCACGACAGGCGTGAACCAGTGCACGACCATGTCCTTCGGCTTATGGCCTGCGCTGCCAGGGGTTGCCGCAGCATGGAGCCGGGGGCTCCGATCGTGAACCCAGAGCCCCAACCGCCGCGCCTGCGTGACACAGCTGAGCACCACCCCGGCTCGTACTGCCCGGAGCAGATCAGCATCCGTCCCGGGGACCGCGAGCCATCCCCGGATCGGCCTGTTCAGAAGACCCGCGCTCACCGCTGCGTCGATCTCACGTCGGCTGTAACCACGGTCACCCACCGTCGACGCGCGACAGATGCCTCCGCGCTCGCGCACTTCCTTCGCCACCTGGTTCACCCGCATACCGGCAGATCCTGTCAGCTGTGCACCATGCGGCGCCCTGGTGATCGCGTGATCTGTGCACCATGTCGTGGTCCGCGCTGCTGTGCAGGCAGAGTCGTCTCATACCGTGCCTCGCAGATGTGACCTTCAGTCGCAGAGATTCAAGGATTCGCTGCGGCTGAAGCGCACAACTGCGAACGAACGCGTGCGGCTGAGGCGTCGTGCCGTGTCCGCGCCACCCCATACGCTCGAGGAGTGCCCCGTTCCGACTCCCCCGCCCCTCCTCGTGTCTCCGCCCCTGACATCCCGCCCCATCTCGCCGACGCCGCGCCCGCACGCAGTGCAGATCTGCTGGCCGCACGGCTCGAGTTCGCCGGCACGGTCGACCTCGCCTACGTCTCGCTCGAGCAGTGCGTCATCGCCGCTGACGCCGACGGCGTCGATCTGGTCGGTGCCACGATCCTCGATGTCGAGATGACCCGGGTTCGCATCGCATCGCTGAGTCTGCGCAACTCCGGCATCCGCCGCCTGCGCATCTCCGGCGGCCGCATAGGAACCCTCGACCTCAGCGGTGCCCGCATCGATGAGCTCGAACTGCGCGATCTGCGCGTGGACTACCTCAACCTCGGCGGCGCCAAGGGCACCGATCTGCTGTTCGCCGGATGCACGATCCGCACCCTCGACATGCCACAGGCCGAACTCACCCGCGTGCTCTTCGACGACTGCCGCAGCGACGAGATCGACCCGCGTGGGCTCAGGGCGAGCGACGTCGACCTGCGCGGACTCGACGCCATCGCGTTCACGGACACGAACGGCCTTCGCGGCACCACGCTCACCACGTTCCAGGTGCAGCAGCTCGCCCCGGCCCTGGCCGCCGGGGTCGGCATCCAGGTCGCGGACTGAGATCGAAACGGGTCATCACCGCCCCGCGGCGAGCAGTTCCTGAGTGAACGGATGCTGCGGCGCAGCGAACACCGCGGCGACGGGCCCCTGCTCGACGACCACCCCGTCCTGCATCACGAGCACGTCATCGGAGACCGCGGCGACCACGTCGAGGTCGTGCGAGATGAAGATCATGGTCAGCTCGCGACCGCGCTGCAGACGTCCGAGCAGTTGCAGCACCTTCTCCCGCACCGACGGGTCCAGCGCGGATACCGGTTCGTCGAGCACCAGGACGTCGGGGTCTGCGGCGAGCGCCCGAGCGATCGCCGCACGCTGCCGCTGCCCGCCTGACAGCGCGGCGGGCCGACGTCGCGCGAGCACGGGGTCGAGCCCGACCTCCGCCATCAACGCCGCGACGCGGGCGGCCCGGGCTGCACGCGGCACGCCGCCCGCCTCGAGCGCCTCGCGCAGTGACCGCCCGACGGTCCAGCGCGGATCGAACGCGCCGAGCGGATTCTGATGCACGAGCTGCACTCGATGCGCACCCGGTCCGCCGCTCCAGCGCAGTTCTCCCGAGTCGGGCCGGTCCACACCGACGATCATGCGCGCGAGCGTCGTCTTGCCCGACCCCGACTCCCCCACGATCCCGAGCGTCTGCCCCTGAAGCAACGTGAACGACGCGCCGTCGACCACCGGAGCACCCGCGAACGCCTTGGACACGTCGACGCCGGTGAGCACGGCATCGCCGAGCCCGAATCGATCGGCGCGCGGGGCGTGCGTCGTCGCGGTGATGAGCTCACGGGTGTACTCGTGCTGCGGTGCGCTCAGCACATCGGCCGCTGTCCCCTGCTCGATGACGCGCCCCGCCCGCATCACGAGCACGCGGTCCGCGACCCGCCGCACGGCCGCGATGTCGTGACTGATGAAGACCACCGCGGTGCCGGCGTCCGCGATCGAACGCAGCAGCGCGAGCACCCGCGCCTGCACCGTGGCGTCGAGAGCCGTGGTCGGCTCATCCGCGACGAGCACCGCTGGCTCACCGGCGAGCGCGGATGCGATCAATGCCCGTTGCCGCAGGCCGCCCGAGAGCTCATGGGGGTACTGGCCGGCCCGGCGCGCAGCATCCGTCATCGACACCGACTCGAGCAGGTCTATCGCGCGTTCGCGGCGCTCGCGTCGCGAGAGGCGCGTGTGGATCGCGAGCGGTTCGGCCACCTCTGAACCGACGCGCCGTAGCGGATCCAGCGACACCAGCGCGTCCTGCGAGACCAAGCCGACACGGTTGCCCCGCAGGTCACGCCACTCGCTCTCCGAGAACGCGCGCGCGTCCACGCCGTCGATGCTCAGCACGTCTGCGGTGACGCGTGCCGAGTCAGGCGTCAGTCCGAGCAGGGCGGATGCGGTGATCGTCTTGCCCGCGCCGGACTCCCCGACGATCGCCACGCACTCCCCTGCGGCGACCTCGAACGAGACGCCGTCGACGAGCAGCATCCCCTGCACCGTCACCGACAGCCCCTGCACGACGAGTGCGCTCATCGCGCCCTCCCCTCGGCGCCGGCCCGCAGGCTGCGACCGACGATGGTCGCCGACACCACCGTCAGCGTGATCGCGACACCGGGGAACACCGCGATCCACCATGCCGTGACGAGCACGTTGCGTCCACCCGAGAGCATGAGTCCCCATTCGGGCGACGGTTCGGTCGGTCCGAGTCCGAGGAAGCTGAGGCCGGCGGCCGCGAGGATGCTGGAGCCGATCCCGATCGTCGCCAGCACGCTGAGTGAGCCGAGCACCCCGGGGACAACGTGCCGGACGAACGCCCGCATCGCCGGCACCCCGAGAATGCGAGCGGCCTCGACGTGCTCGGCGAGGGAGAGCGAGCGCGTCTGCACCCGCGCGAGCCGCACGTACACGGGCACGGCGGCGATCGTCACCGCGATCGCGACGTTGGTCGGGCCCGGTCCGAGGATCGCGACCACCACGAGCGCGACGAGGAACTCAGGGAAGGCGAGCAGCACGTCCGTGACGCGCATGACCGTGGCATCCACCGCCCGCGGGGCGATGCCGGACAACGTGCCGACGACGAGGCCGATCACCAATGCGAGCGCGGTGGCGAGCAGTCCGATGCCCACCGAACGCCCCGCGCCGTGCACGACGCGCGAGAACACGTCGCGTCCGCTCTGATCCGTGCCGAACAGGTGCGCCGCGCTGGGCGGCTCCAGCGCCGCCCGCACATCCGTGCGCAACGGGTCCTGCGTTGCGACCAGCTGCGGGAACAGCGCCATGACGGCCACGACGGCGAGGATGGCGAGCGCCGCCCACAGCAGCGCGCGCCGTGGGCCGGTCCCCCGCGACGACACGCGCACGCGACGATCGATGTCCGCACGAGCAGAAACGCTCATGTCCGCACCTCCCGTACCCGCGCGTCGATCGGTCGCAGCCGAGGGTCTAGCACCGGATAGAGCAGTTCGACGATGAGATTGACGACGACGAACACGAGCGCGCTGAACAGGATGATCCCGGTGATGACAGGGAGGTCGCGGTCGGTGATCGCCGACAGCGTCACCCGCCCGAGGCCGGGCCTGGCGAACACCGTCTCCACGAGCACCGCGCCTCCGAGCAGCGACCCGACCAGATAGGCGGCGAGGGTGAGTGCTCCTGCCGCACCGTGGCGCAGCGTGTGATGCGCGGTGAGTCGCACCTGTCCTGCTCCGCGAGCCCGCACGGTCGTCGCCCACGGCTGCCGCTCGGCCGCCTCGATGCCGTCCCGCAGCACCTGGCCGAGCAGAGCAGCGACCGGCAGTGCCAGGGTGACCGCCGGCAGGATGATCGTGGCGGGGTTGCGCGTACCGGAAACCGGGAACCAGCCGAGGCCGAACGCGAACACGCTGAGCAACAGGATGCCGATCCAGAACACCGGCGAAGAAAGCACGACCAGCTCGATCCCTGCGACGACGCCGCGCGAGACCCGTCCGCGGGCGAACAGCGCCACGGCGAGGGCGAGCACCACCGCGATCACGAGCGCGAGCGCCGTCAGCTGCACCGTCGCACCGAGCTGCCGACCGATCACCTCGGTCACCGGCATCCGCAGCTGGTACGACTCGCCCAGATTCCCCTGCAGCAGTTGCCCCAGGTACGAGAAGTACTGCTCCAGCGGCGGGCGGTCCAGCCCCAGCTCGGCGCGGATGCCGTCTTTGACCGCCTCACTCACCTGGGCCTGCGGCCCCAGCATCACCGAGACCGGGTCGCCCGGGATCACCCTGAAGGCGAGGAAGGCGAGCGTCGCCGCGCCCCACAGGACGATGATGACGGATGCCGCGAGTCCTGCGATCCGGGAGAGCAGAGGCTTCACGACCGGATCAGCCGACCGTGACCTCGTAGAACAGCGGGCGCCCGTACAGGTCGTACTCGAGACCCGAGACGGTGTCGTTCACGGCGGTGATGAGCGACGGGCTGTAGAGCGGCACGATCGCAGTGTACTCAGCATTCCACTGCTGCAGCTGCTGGTAGATCGCCGCCCGCGCGTCGACGTCGCTGGTCGCGATCCCCTCTTCGAGCAGCCCGTCGATCTCCGGATCGGCGACCTGCGAGGCGTTCTGGAATCCGTCGGTGTGCAGGTGGCTGCGCAGCAGATCGCCGTCGACGCCGGAGAAGCCCCAGTCGGTGAGGTCGAAGGTCTTCGGTCCGTACTGCTCGTTGTAGGCGCCGGGCTCGAGCACCTCTCGCACGACCTCGAAGCCGATGTCGGCGAGGTCGGACTGGATGGCGTTGGCGAGCGCCGCGTTGTCGTCGGACACCGGCGTGTACGCGATCCAACGCACCGAGAGACGCTGCCCGTCCTTCATGCGGATGCCGTCGCTGTCGCGCTCGGTCCAGCCGGCCTCGTCCAGCAGGCTGTTCGCCTCATCCTGGTCGAACGGCCGGTCGCCCTCGAGCGAGGCGTCGTATCCGGGCGTCGTCGAGCCGAGGATGCTCCAGGCACGCGGGAACTGGCCGAAGAAGATCTCCTCGACGGCCGCGTCGACGTCGATGCCACGGGCGAACGCCTGCCGCACCTTCTCGTCGGCGAAGACGCCGTACTTCTCGTTCAGGTAGAGCGAGTACGGAAGCCCGGGGTACTCGTTCGAGTCGACCGCGAGAGTGTCGGGCAACTCGGCGGCGAGGTTCGGCGGGATGTTGCTGGCGAGGTCGGCCTCGCCGCTTTCCACGACGCCGGCGCGCACGGACGCCTCCGGCAGGATCTCGACGCGCAGCGTCTCGAACTGCGCGGCTTCCGCTCCCCCCGGACCCCATGCGTAGTCGGGGTTGCGGGTGTAGACGATCTCCTGGTCGGGCGTGTACTCGGTCAGTTCGAACGGGCCCGTCCCCACTGTGACGTCGGGACCGCCGGCCTTGAGCTGATCGGCGGAGCTCTCCAGCACCGCCGGCGAGTAGAAGCCGAGCAGCGGGGTGCTGGCAGCTTGCAGGAACGGCGCGTACGGCTGGCTGAAGCTGACCTCGACGGTGTGCTCGTCGATGACCTCCGTACCGGCGTAGAACTCGCCACCGAGCATGCTCTCGGCCTGGGCGGATGCCGTCTCAGGGTCGGCGATTCGATCGAAGTTCGCCTTCACCGCCTCCGCGTCGAACGGTTCCCCGTCGTGGAAGGTGACGTCGTCGCGCAGATCGAACGTGTACGTCGTGCCGTCTTCGGAAACGGTCCAGTCGGTGGCCAGCCACGGAGAGAACGAGCCGTCCGACTCCTGGAACACCAGCGAGTCGAGCACGACCCGCTGCACCATGCTCGACACGTCGAGCTGACTCGTCTGCGGGTCCATGTGCCCGGCCGACAGGTTCGCGCCCTCGATGGCCCAGATCACTTCCCCGCCGCTGTCACCGCCGGACGAATCCCCGGGACCGGCGCAGGCGCTCAGCGTCAGGGCGGCGACCGCGGCGAGCGCGGTGATGGGCAGAATACGGCGCACGTGCGGAGTGGGCATGCGAGTCCTCAGGAAGAGTGAAGGGGGTCTCTCGATTCTAGCCCTGGTTTGTTGGACGCAGTCGATCTACGTCGGCATCCGGCCCTGACCGCCTTCGGTAGACTGGCTGTCACACCCACACTCAGGCACGCTCACACAGTGCCGCATACATCGCGCAAGGAGACCTCCATGTCGGCAACCGTCCAGAACCAGATCCCCGACAAGCCCGCACTCGAAGGTCTCGAGGCGAAGTGGGACGGCGTCTGGGCCGAGCAGGGAACGTACCTGTTCGATCGCCTGCGCGCCGCAGAGCTCGGACGCGAAGGCGTGTACTCGATCGACACGCCCCCGCCGACGGCATCCGGTTCTCTGCACATCGGCCACGTGTTCTCGTACACGCACACCGACGTCAAGGCGCGCTACGAGCGCATGCGCGGCAAGAGCGTGTTCTACCCGATCGGCTGGGACGACAACGGCCTGCCCACAGAGCGCCGCGTGCAGAACTTCTACGGCGTGCGCGTCGACCCGACGCTCCCCTACGACCCGGACTTCACCCCGCCCTTCGAGGGCAACGCGAAGAGCCTGAAGGCCGCCGACCAGCAGCCCATCAGCCGCCGCAACTTCATCGAGCTGTGCGAGCGCCTCACCGTGGAGGACGAGAAGCAGTTCGAGGATGTCTTCCGCCAGATGGGCCTCAGCGTCGATTGGACGCAGACGTACCGCACGATCTCCGACGAGACGATCCGCCAGAGCCAGCTCGGCTTCATCCGCAACCACGAGCGCGGCGAGGCGTACCAGGCGCTCGCGCCGACGCTGTGGGATGTCGACTTCCGCTCCGCCATCGCGCAGGCCGAGCTCGAGGATCGCGAACAGCAGGCATCATACCACCGCATCGCGTTCCATAAGTCCGATGGCTCGGGGGACATCCACATCGAGACGACCCGCCCCGAGCTGCTCGCGGCGTGCGTGGCTCTTGTGGCGCACCCCGACGACGAGCGCTACCAGCCTTATTTCGGCTCGACAGTGCGCACGCCCCTGTTCGACGTCGAGGTCCCGGTGCTCGCGCATCACCTCGCGCAGCAGGACAAGGGCTCCGGCATCGCGATGGTCTGCACGTTCGGCGACGTCACCGACATGATCTGGTGGCGCGAGCTCGATCTGCCGATCCGCACGATCCTGGGCCTCGACGGTCGCGTGATCGCGGATGCCCCGGAAGCGATCGAATCGGATGCCGGCACCGCCGCCTATGCGGAGCTTGCGGGCAAGACCGTCTTCAGCGCCAAGAAGCGCGTCGTCGAGCTGCTGGAGGAGTCGGGCGAGCTGCTCGAGGTCTCCAAGCCCTTCAACCATGCCGTGAAGTTCTTCGAGAAGGGCGACCGCCCGCTCGAGATCGTCTCGACGCGTCAGTGGTACATCCGCAACGGCGCCCGTGACGAGGCACTCCGCGACCAGCTGATCGCGCACGGCAAGCAGCTGCAGTGGCACCCCGATTTCATGCGCGTGCGCTACGAGAACTGGGTCGGCGGCCTCACGGGCGACTGGCTCGTCTCGCGTCAGCGCTTCTTCGGCGTGCCGCTCCCGGTCTGGTACGGCCTGGACGAGAACGGCGAACGCGACTACGACCGCGTGCTGATGGCGTCGCCCGAGCAGCTGCCGATCGACCCGACCAGCGATGTGCCGGCCGGTTATACCGAGGACCAGCGCGGCGTCGCGGGCGGTTTCGAGGCAGAGACAGACATCCTCGACACCTGGGCCACCTCGTCTCTGACCCCGCAGCTGGCCGGTGGATGGCAGCGTGACGAGGAGCTGTGGAGCCTCGTCGCCCCGTTCGACGTGCGCCCCCAGGCGCAGGACATCATCCGCACCTGGCTGTTCTCGACCATGCTGCGCTCGACGCTCGAAGACGGCAGGTCGCCGTGGAAGCACGCCTCGATCTCCGGCTTCATCGTCGACCCCGACCGCAAGAAGATGTCGAAGTCGAAGGGCAACGTGGTCACGCCCGCCGACATCCTCGAGAAGCACGGGTCGGATGCCGTGCGCTACTGGGCGGCCTCCAGCCGCCTCGGAGTGGATGCCGCGTTCGATCCGCAGAACCCGACGCAGATGAAGATCGGCCGCCGTCTGGCGATCAAGGTGCTCAACGCGGCGAAGTTCGTGCTGTCGTTCCCGGTGCCGGAGGGTGCGCAAGTGACGCACGCGCTGGACGCGTCCATGCTGACGGCGCTCGACGAGGTGGTCCGCGAGACGACCAACGCGTTCGACGCGTTCGACCACGCCCGCGCGCTGGAGATCACCGAGTCGTTCTTCTGGGCCTTCTGCGACGACTACCTCGAGCTCGTCAAGGAGCGCGCATACGACCAGACCCATGTCGGCCAGCCTTCGGCCGCGCTCGCGCTGCGGATCGCGCTGTCGACGCTGCTGCGCCTGCTGGCACCTGTCGTGTCGTTCGCCACGGAGGAGTCGTGGAGCTGGTTCGAAGAGGGCTCGATCCACACGGCGTCCTGGCCGGAGCCGCGCGGCACCGAAGGCGACGCGGCAGTTCTGGCTGCCGCGAGCGCCGCGCTGATCGGCATCCGTCGCGCCAAGACCGAGGCGAAGGCCTCTCAGAAGACGCCGGTGTCACGTGCAGTGATCGTCGCCCCGGCGGAGACCCTGGAGGCCTTGCGCGCCGCGGCGGACGATCTGCGTGCCGTCGGCCGCATCGCCGTGCTCGAGTTCGCGGAGGGCGACGAGCTCGCCGTCACGGAGATCGAACTGGCTCCCGTGGAGGCGAGCTGATGCAACTCGGCACGCGTTGGGCGACGGGTTCGGCTGCCCCGGCATCCGTTCCCGCCGTTCTGAAGCCCGCCATCGCCGAGGTCGAGGCGCAGGGCATCACCGGCATGTGGACCCTCACGTGGCTGGAGGGCCGCCCGATCGCGGAGCTGGATGCGGGGTGGGAAGTGCTGGTCACGGCATCCGGCGAGGTCGTCGCCCGCCCCTTCCAGGACTGAGCGCGCTCGACCTCAGCGCCCCATCAGACCCACCTGTGCGAGCAGGTGCTCCGTCGCCAGAGGATCGGTCCTTCGCGACTGTTCAGCCTGGATCGCGGTGAGCATCGTCGCACGCCGGTCCTCTCGGCGCTCTGCACGCCGCGTGGCCCAGCGGGTGATCGCGGCCGCGAGGCGTATGGACGCGCGTTCGATCAGGGATGCGCCCCTCGGTACCGGGATCACCCGGGTGATGGCCACTGCGCTCACGATGCGGCCTCCTTCTTGGTCGTGAGATTCTTCAGGGGGAAGACGTCTGCACGAACGCTGACGCGGCGAACGCCTTCACCCTTCTGTCCGCGATAGGTCTCGGAGGCCTCATCGATGACGGCCTCGATCCTCTTGATGAGGTCGATCGTCTGCTCAGCGGTCATGCTGATGCCGCTGGTCATCGACGAGCTCGCGTCGGCCCACTCGGCCGGTTCCCTGTCGATGCGGCCGCTGAAGAACTCCATCAGCTCTTCGTGCCGACGGCGATGCACTTCCGCGACGGCGACCTGAAGCGCGGCTTCGCCCGCGGGAGAGCCTTGCACCGCTCGCGAGTCGTAGACGATGCCGCCCACCGGACGCTCCCACCAGCGTTCGCGTCCACCGTGCTCGCCGGCGAGCTCGCGAATCAGGTCATGCCGCGCCAGCGCCCGCAGGTGATAGCTGGTCGCACCGGAGGACTCCCCCAGGATCTCGGCGAGGGTGCTCGCGGTCTGCGGGCCTTCCTGAGCGAGGATGTCGAAGATCCGCACCCGCAACGGGTGCGACAGGGCACGGAGAGCACCGGCATCCAGCACCCGGCGTTGCGGTGCGGGGGTCTTCCTGTTCTCGGTCATACTACAAAGATACCTTTGCAAGCCTTTCTTTGCAAGTGATTCTTTGCATTGTTTTTCGAGTTGGCCATAGGCTCGTGGGATGACCGATGCCGCGAACCCGCTCCTGACGCCATCCGCTCTCCCTTACGCGCTCCCGGACTACGGCGCGATCCGGCCCGAGCACTACATGCCGGCCTTCCGCGCGGCGTTCGATGAGCATCTCGCCGAGATCCGGCGCATCACGATGGTGCGATCGATGCCCACGTTCGAGAACACGATGGTGCCGCTCGAGCAGTCCGGTGCAGCTCTGGATCGCATCGCGCACGCCTTCTACACGGTGAGCTCAGCCGATGCCACGGACGAGATCCAGGCGATCGACGAGGAACTCGCCCCGCTGATGGCGGCGCACGAGGATGCCATCCGCCTCGACGCGCAGCTGTACTGGCGGGTCAAGACCCTGCACGAGCAGCTCGATGAACTTGAGCTCGACGGCGAGAGCCGCTATCTGGTCCAGCGGCACTTCCGCGAGATGACGCACGCCGGAGCCGCCCTTGACGAGGAAGCGAAGTCGCGGCTCACCGCGCTGAACCAGCAGCTGTCGACACTCACGACGACGTTCGAGAAGAATCTGCTCGCCGACACCAATGACCTCGCCGTGCTGTTCGAGAACGCCGAGGCGCTGGACGGGCTCACCGACGGCGAGCTCTCGGCTGCCGCGAGGGCGGCGACCGAACGCGGTCACGATGGACGCTTCCTGATCTCGCTGCCGCTCTTCACTGGGCATCCCTACCTCGCGTCATTGACGAACCGTGAGAGCCGCCGTCTCATCATGGAGGCCTCCCGCTCACGCGGTATACGCGGCAACGCGAACGACAACCGCGCCGTGCTGACGGAGATCGTCGCGCTGCGTGCCGAGCGCGCGGCACTGCTCGGCTATCCCTCGCACGCCGCTTATGTGACCGCCGACGAGACCGCCCGGACGCCGGAGGCCGTGTCGGATCTGCTTCACCGGCTCGCACCGGCCGCAGCATCCAACGCCCGTGCCGAGCAGGAGGCGCTCCAGGCGATCATCGACGAGAACGAGGAGCAGCCGTTCGTGCTGGAGGCGCACGACTGGGCCTTCTTCACCGAGAAGGTGCGCAGCGCGAAGTACGACATCGACACGGCGGCACTGCGCCCCTGGTTCGAAGCCGAGCGGGTGTTGCAGGACGGTGTCTTCCACGCGGCGACGCAGCTGTACGGCGTGACGTTCACCGAGCGTGCGGATCTCGTCGCATACCACCCTGGTGCGCGCATCTTCGAGGTGCACAACGCCGGCGGCAGTGCGCTCGGCCTGTACGTGCTCGACCTCTACACCCGCGACTCCAAACGAGGCGGGGCGTGGATGAATCCGATCGTCAGCCAATCGGCGCTGCGCGGCACCGCACCGGTCGTCGTGAACAACCTGAACGTGTCGCAGCCGGGCGATGGGCAGCCGACGCTGTTGACGCTCGACGAGGTCACGACCCTGTTCCATGAGTTCGGGCACGCACTGCACGGACTGTTCGCGACGGTCAACTACCCGCACTTCGCGGGGACCAATGTGTTCCGCGACTTCGTGGAGTTCCCGAGCCAGGTGAACGAGATGTGGATCCTGTGGCCGGAGGTTCTCGACAACTATGCGCGCCACTACGAGACGGGCGAGCCGCTGGATGCGGCTATCGTCGAGCGGCTGCGCGCGACGGAGGCGTTCAACCAGGGGCACGACACGAGCGAGTACCTCGCCGCGGCATGGCTCGATCAGGCGTGGCACCGGGTGGGCACCGATGCGCAGATCGGTGATGTCGCCGCGTTCGAGGCGGCTGCACTCGCAGAGATCGGGCTCGACAACACCGCGGTGCCGACGCGGTACTCCTCCACGTACTTCGCGCACGTGTTCTCCGGCGGCTACAGCGCGGGGTACTACTCGTACATCTGGAGCGAGGTGCTCGACGCCGACACCGTGGAATGGTTCCGCGAGAACGGCGGTCTCACGCGCGAGAACGGCGATCGCTTCCGTGCACGCCTGTTGGGGGTGGGCGGCTCGAAGGATCCCCTTGAGGCGTACCGCGACTTCCGGGGCCGGGACGCCGAGATCGCGCCGCTGCTCACCCGCCGCGGCCTCGGTGGGTGAGCACCGGGGCGCTTCCTTCGCAGATGTGCATCAGCCTCGCAGAGATTCGGGAATAGCCTGCGAAGATCGCGCACATCTGCGACCGGCGGTACGCGGTCAGGCGGACAGCAGCCCCAGTTCACGAGCGAAGTCACGCATCCTGGCAGCCATCGCCTGCGGTACCTCAGCGACCGCGAAATGTCCGCCCTCCGGCATCCGATCGAATGAGCGCAGGTCGCGGTAGAAGCTTCGTGCGACACTCTCGGGATAGTCGTGCTCGTGCCGCTGGATGGCGATCGCGGCCGGCACCTCGACCGGCGGTATCCGTTCATCTTCTTCGGCATCGAAGTATCGCCTGAACGACGTGGCGATGCTCTGCGTCGACCAATAGATCATCGCCTCGGTGAGGATGCGGTCACGCGAGATCCTGCGCTCGAGCACTTCGGGGCGTCCCGTCGGCGTGTCACTCCACTCGACGAGCTTCTCCACCAGCCACGCAAGGAGCCCCGCCGGAGAATCGTTCAACGCCGCAGCAAGTGTGTCGGGGCGCGTCCCCTGAATGTGCCCATAGGCGCCGTCCGGCCCGCCGCTCGCCGACAGCCGGTCGAAGAAGGCACGTGCCGCCGGGTCCTCGGCCCCTGCCCGCTCCTCGTCGGTGCCGAAGTGCGCATGCGTCGCGAGGATGCCGTGCACGTGCGCCGGATACGTCGCGGCGATCAGATCGCTCACATTCGCAGAGATGTCTTCGCCGTACGTGAGATAGCGCTCGTAACCCAGCACGTCGCTCATCAGCGCGTGCATCAATCGGGCCATCACAGACTCCGTCATCGTGCCGTCGTACGGTGCGGAGAACGCGAAACCCGGCATGCTCGGAACGACCACGTGGAAATCCGGAAGCAGTCGGGCGAACTCGAGCTGCAAGGCGAACGTGTGCGGCCAGCCGTGCATCACCAGCAGCGCCGGAGCATCGGGGCGCTCAGATCGCAAGTGGGCGAAATGCACGTCGGTGCCCTCGATGTCCGCGATGAACTGCGGATGCTGATTGAGCCACTCCTCACGGGCCGGCCAGTCGAACGTGCTCCACGAATCGACCAGTTCGCGAAGGTATGCCGCATTCATCCCGGTCTCGGGGCGCCGCGGTGAGTCGGGCAGCAGTCGCGAGCGTGACAGGCGCTGACGAAGATCGACGATGACATCTTCGGGGACCGAGACTCGGAAGCTGCGCATGCGCTCACCCTAGAGCCCGTCTCGGACATCCCACGGTGGCGGTGTCCGTATCAGTGGTGCGCGAGATCCTGTGTCGGTTCAGTCCAGATCGGCCGGATCGCTCACGCGCTCTTGCGCTTGCGCTCCATCACGACCGTAGGCGGCGCACCCTCATCGACCGCCGCACGAGTGACGACGACCTTCTTGACGTCTTCGGCCGAGGGGATCTCGAACATGATCGGCCCGAGAACGTCTTCGAGGATCGCGCGGAGTCCACGTGCTCCTGTCTTGCGCTCGACGGCCAGGTCGGCGATCGACCGCAGTGCGTCTTCGTCGAACTCGAGCTCGACTCCGTCGATCTCGAACATGCGCTGGTACTGCTTGACGAGTGCGTTGCGCGGTCCGGTGAGGATGTCGATCAGTGCGTCCTGGTCGAGCGGCGAAACCGAGGCGATGATCGGTAGACGCCCGATGAACTCGGGGATCAGCCCGAACTTGTGCAGGTCTTCTGGCAGCACTTCGCTGAACAGATCGAGATCCTTCGACTTGTCATGCAGCGGAGCGCCGAATCCGACCCCGTGCTTGCCGACGCGTGCGGACACGATGTCTTCGAGACCTGCGAAGGCGCCGGCGACGATGAACAGCACGTTCGTCGTGTCGATCTGCAGGAATTCCTGGTGCGGGTGCTTGCGGCCGCCCTGCGGCGGTACCGAGGCGGTGGTGCCCTCGATGATCTTGAGCAGCGCCTGCTGAACGCCCTCGCCCGACACGTCTCGCGTGATGGAGGGGTTCTCGGCCTTGCGGGCGATCTTGTCGATCTCGTCGATGTAGATGATGCCCTGCTCGGCGCGCTTCACGTCGTAATCCGCGGCCTGGATGAGCTTGAGCAGGATGTTCTCGACGTCTTCACCGACATAACCGGCCTCGGTGAGTGCCGTCGCATCCGCGACCGCGAAGGGCACATTGAGCCGCTTCGCGAGCGTCTGGGCGAGATACGTCTTGCCGCAACCGGTCGGACCGATCATCAGGATGTTGCTCTTGGCGATCTCGACCTCGTCGGCCTTCTGCTCAGCGAGCTGCAGCGTGCCGTGCGCGCGGACGCGCTTGTAGTGGTTGTACACGGCCACGGCGAGCGAGCGCTTCGCGGAATCCTGCCCGACCACGTACTCCTCGAGGAACGAGAAGATCTCGCGGGGCTTGGGCAGATCGAAATCTGCGACGCCCTCGGCGGACGACTCCGCCATGCGCTCTTCGATGATCTCGTTGCACAGCTCGACGCATTCGTCGCAGATGTACACACCGGGGCCAGCGATCAGCTGCTGGACCTGCTTCTGGCTCTTTCCGCAGAACGAGCACTTGAACAGGTCAGCGCTTTCACCGATTCGGGCCATGCGCATCCTCCTTGGAGAGCCTGAGAGACATCTTCGAGCCTAACCTCTCCCTCAGACACTCCGGCGCATTGGCGCGGTCCGATCACACCATGCTCTTCGGGTGCCACACCGTCTTCGTCTCGGTGAACGCCGCGATCCGCTCCGGCGAAGCCGTCACCTCACCGGGCGTGAGCACGCGCTTGAGCGTGTCGGCGGCCGCGATCTGCAGGTCGACCCAATCCAGCCCGTCAGCGCCGGCGAGGTCGAGCGCGTTGACGTCGGCATGCGACGCGAGCCACGGTGCGATCTCCGCAGGCGAGCCGGTGAGAACATTCACGACGCCCCCTGGCACATCGCTCGTCGCGAGCACCTCGGCGAAGCTGATGGCGGAGAGCGGATGCTGCTCGCTCGCGATCACGACGACGGCGTTGCCTGCGACCAGAGCGGGAGCGACCACCGAGACGAGTCCGAGCAAGGCGGATCGCTGCGGCGCGACGATGGCCACGACCCCGGTCGGCTCCGGCACTGAGATGTTGAAGTACGGGCCGGAGACGGGGTTGGCGCCTCCTGCGACCTGGGTGTACTTGTCGCACCACCCCGCGTACCAGACCCAGAGGTCGACAGCCTCATCGACCTGTGCCCCTGCGGCTGCGGCTGATACGCCCTCCTGAGCCACGATCTCGTCGACGAACTGCGCGCGTCGACCCTCGAGCACCTCTGCGACCCGGTAGAGCACCTGCCCGCGGTTGTACGCCGTCGCGCCGGACCACCCCTTGACCGCCGAGCGAGCGGCGACCACGGCATCCCGAGCGTCCTTGCGAGAGCCTTTGGCAGCATTCGCGAGGAATGCGCCCTTGCTCGAGAGCACCTCGTAGGTGCGACCCGACTCGCTGCGCGGGAACTTTCCGCCGATCGCGAGCTTGTACGTCTTCGGAACAGTCAGTCGCTTGCTCATGCCGAAGCCCCCTTCAGGTATGCGGTGAGACCGTGTCGGCCGCCCTCGCGGCCGTATCCGGATTCCTTGTAGCCGCCGAACGGACTCGCCGGGTCGAACCTGTTGAAGGTGTTCGCCCACACGACACCGGCGCGCAGCTGGTCGGCGACGGCGAGAATGCGCGATCCCTTGTCGGTCCAGATGCCGGCCGAAAGGCCGTACGGCGTGTTGTTCGCCTTGGCGATCGCCTCGGCGGGGGTACGGAATGTGAGTACCGACAGTACAGGACCGAACACCTCGTCGCGGGCGATGCGGTGGGATGCTTCGACACCCGTGAAGATCGTCGGAGCGAACCAGAATCCCTTGTCGGGGATGACGCAGTCGGCCGTCCAGCGCTCGGCGCCCTCGGCTTCGCCGATGTCGCTGAGTTCGCGGATGCGATCGAGCTGCGCGGCGGAGTTGATCGCCCCGATGTCGGTGTTCTTGTCGAGCGGGTCGCCGAGGCGCAGAGTCGACAGGCGCGCCTTCAGGCGGTCGATGACCTCATCGTGGATCGACTCCTGCACGAGAAGCCGGCTGCCGGCGCAGCACACGTGCCCCTGGTTGAAGAAGATGCCGTTGACGATGCCCTCGACGGCCTGATCGATCGGCGCGTCGTCGAACACGATGTTCGCAGCCTTGCCGCCGAGTTCGAGCGTGACCTTCTTGCCCGTACCCGCGACGGTGCGGGCGATGTCGCGCCCGACGCCGGTCGACCCCGTGAAGGCGACCTTGTCGACATCCGGGTGACGCACGAGGGTCGCACCGGTCGAACCGGCGCCGGTGACGATGTTGACGACACCGGCGGGAAGGTCGGCCTGCTGCAGGATCTCCGCGAAGATGAGTGCGGTCAGCGGCGTCGTCTCAGCGGGCTTGAGGACCACCGTGTTCCCCGCGGCGAGAGCCGGTGCGATCTTCCACGCGAGCATCAGCAGCGGGAAGTTCCACGGGATGATCTGCCCCGCGACACCCAGCGCACGCGGATCCGCACCGAGACCGGCGTGATCGAGCTTGTCGGCCCAGCCCGCGTAGTAGAAGAACCACGATGCGACGAGCGGCACGTCGACGTCGCGGCTCTCCTTGATGGGCTTGCCGTTGTCGAGGCTCTCGGCCACGGCGAGTTCGCGAGCGCGCTCCTGCACGAGACGGGCGATGCGGAAGAGGTACTTGCCTCGGTCGCGACCGCTCATCTTCGACCACACCCTGTCGTAGGCACGGCGGGCCGCGGCGACGGCGCGATCGATGTCCTCGTCCGAGGCTCCGGCGATCTCCGCGATGTGCGATTCGTCGGCCGGGGAGATGGTCGTGAAGCTCTTGCCCGACCCGTCGACGAATTCGCCGTCGATGAACAGCCCGTAGCTGTCGCGCAGGTTCAGGATCGCCTTCGATTCGGGCGCCGGGGCGTATTCCAGGAATGACATGTCTGGTCCTCAGTCGATCGTGACGTAGTCGGGGCCGGAGTAGTGGCCGGTGGTCATCTTCTGCCGCTGCAGCAGAACGTCGTTCAGCAGGCTCGAGGCGCCGAATCGGAACAGATGCGGCTGCAGCCAGTCCTCCCCCGCGGTCTCCGCGACCGTGACGATGTACTTGACGGCGTCCTTGGAGGTGCGGATGCCGCCGGCCGGCTTCACACCGATCTTCTCGCCGGTCGCCCGGTACCAGTCGCGCACGGTCTCGAGCATGAGCAGCGTGGTGGGCAGCGTGGCCGCGGGCTGCACCTTGCCCGTGGACGTCTTGATGAAGTCGCCGCCCGCGAGGATGCCGAGCCACGACGCCCGCTTGATGTTGTCGTAGGTGTTGAGCTCACCGGTCTCGAGGATCACCTTGAGCGAGGCGTAACTGCCGTCCTCACGGCGGCACGCCTCCTTCACTGCTGAGATCTGATCGAACACGAGTCCGTAGCGCCCCGAGAGGAAAGCTCCTCGGTCGATCACCATGTCGATCTCATCGGCGCCCGCGGCTACCGCCTCAGCGGTGTCGGCGAGCTTGATAGCGAGCGAGGAGCGGCCGCTCGGGAACGCCGTCGCGACCGCGGCGACCGAGATCTTCCCGTCGTCGGGGTCGCCGTGCAGCGCGCCGAGGGCGTCGATGGCGTATCCGACCATGTCGCCGTATACGCAGACGGCCGCGACGAGCGGTGTCGCCGGGTCACCGGCATCCGGTGTCTTCGCCTTGGCCACGAGCGAACGCACCTTGCCGGGGGTGTCCGCGCCCTCGAGGGTGGTGAGATCGATCAGGGAGATGATCTTGTCGATCGCCCATGCCTTCGACGTCGTCTTGATCGAACGGGTGCCGAGCCCTGCTGCGCGCTGCTCGAGACCGGTCGCGTCCACGCCGGGCAGTCCATGCAGGAATCGACGCAGAGTGGCATCGTCGGGCTCTCCGCCCAGCACATCCACCGCAGTGCGGCGGGTGAGTTCTTTGGTCGTCATCGTTCCTCCAACAATGCTCGGGCTGTGTTCTCATCGGTGACCAGAACGCTGCAAAGGCCGCTGGTCACGACTGTACGCGTGATGTCATGTTTCGGGGCGCCGGCGGTGACGAAGATCGCCTGCTTCGCTGAGCGCAGGCGATCGAGGTCGACGCCGACCGTGCGTGCGTCGAGCTGCGGATCGACGATGTTGCCGTCCGCGTCGACATATCGGCCCAGCACGTCTCCGACGGCGCCGCGCCGAGCAAGCTCCTCGACGTCGGCGGCGGTCAGATAGCCGTTCTCGACGTGGGCGGATGACGCGTCAGCGGGGCCGGCGGAGAAGAGGTAGGTCTGTGCGGCCGCGGCGTGCTCGAGGATGGCGGAGACGGTGCGATCCGACTCGATCGCCTGCTTGGTCTCGACGCGTTCGAGGATCGCGGGGCTCGGCAGCAGCGTGGCCTGGCCACCGGCGCGCTGGGCGATCGTCATCGCGAGACTCGCCGCCCCTCCTGAACGCCGGTTGAGGCTCACACCGCCGTTGAGCTGCACCACCGTCACACCGTTCGCCCATCCGTCGGGCAGCGCCTCTGCGACGGCCGTCAGCGTACGGCCCCAACTCACGCCCAGCGTGCGCGGTACCGGGCGAAGAGCTGTGAGGTGGTCCGCTGCGGCCTGAGCGACGCGATCGAGCGTGGCGCTCTCGTCGTCCGGCATCGGCACGATGACGGCATCCACGAGACCGAAACGCTCGGTCAGCTCGCGCTCGAGGCCGAGTCTGCGTGCGCGCGGATGCACGATCTCGATCCGCACGATGCCCTTCTCGCGTGCCTGCGTGAGGAGCCGTCCCACCTTCCACCGTGAGATCTTCAGGAGGGCGCCGATCTCGTCCTGCGTCTTCGCCTCGTCGTAGTACAGTTCGGCGACTCGTACAGTGATCAGGTCTTCATCCACGGCATCCTCCCTTCCTCCTCCAGCGTACGCGTGAGCACGCACGCGCGCACGCGCCTGCTCATATGCGCATAACGTGGCGGCGGCGCTGCACATTGGTGGGCCTGACCCGCGCTCGCTGTACGCTCCCTTCGCGCGCACCATACGCTTCGTTCGGAGATGTGCGCTTCGCTCGGAGGAATCGGGGGAATCGCTCCGAAGCAGGCGCACTTCTCCGAGCGAAGGGCACACGCGGAGGGCACGAAAAAAGGGGCGACGGTCCGAAGACCGCCGCCCCTTGGATCGGATGCTACGCGCGCTTGCGCGTCGTGAGCACCTGGTCGACGATGCCGTACTCCAGCGCCTCGGCCGCAGACAGGATGTTGTCGCGGTCGATGTCGCGGTTGACCTGCTCGACCGGCTTCCCGGTGTGCGCCGCCATCGTCTCCTCGAGCCAGGTGCGCATACGGAGGATCTCCGCCGCCTGGATCTCGATGTCGGACGCCTGGCCCTGGCCCGCCTCGCCCATGGCGGGCTGGTGGATCAGCACGCGGGCGTTCGGCAGCGCGAGGCGCTTGCCGGGCGCACCGGCGGCGAGCAGCACGGATGCTGCGGATGCCGCCTGTCCGAGGACGACCGTCTGGATCTGCGGCGCGACGTACTGCATCGTGTCGTAGATCGCCGTCATCGCGGTGAACGAGCCACCCGGCGAGTTGATGTACATCGTGATGTCGCGCTCGGCGTCCTGGCTCTCCAGAACGAGAAGCTGAGCCATCACGTCATCGGCTGACGCGTCGTCGACCTGCACGCCCAGGAAGATCACGCGGTCTTCGAAGAGCTTGTTGTACGGGTCCTGACGCTTGAAGCCGTAGGCGGTGCGCTCCTCGAACTGCGGGAGCACGTAGCGGCTGGACGGCAGGTTGCCGGCGGATTGGAAGGTGGGGGTGTACATAGGAGTCCTTTCGAATCCGCTTAGTTGGCGTCCTGGTCGGTTCCGCCGCCGCCGGTCACGTCACTGGCGTGCTCACGGATGTGGTCGACGAAACCGTACTCGAGTGCCTCGTCAGCGGTGAACCAGCGGTCGCGGTCGCCGTCCTCGTTGATCTGCTCGACGGTCTTGCCGGTCTGGCCGGCCGTGATCTCCGCGAGGCGCCGCTTCATCGAAAGGATGAGCTGGGCCTGGGTCTGGATGTCGCTCGACGTGCCGCCGAAGCCGCCATGCGGCTGGTGCAGCAGCACGCGTGCGTTCGGGGTGATGTAGCGCTTGCCCTTGGTGCCGCTGGTGAGCAGCAGCTGCCCCATCGAGGCGGCCATGCCGATGCCGACCGTGACGATGTCGTTCGAGACGTACTGCATCGTGTCGTAGATGGCCATGCCGGCGGTGATCGAGCCACCGGGCGAGTTGATGTAGAGGTAGATGTCCTTCTCAGAGTCTTCTGCAGCGAGAAGAAGGATCTTCGCGCAGATCTCGTTGGCGTTCTCGTCACGCACCTCTGAGCCCAGCCAGATGATGCGATCCTTCAGCAGCCTGTCGAAGACGCTCGTCGCGAGGAGGGGTTCTGCAGCCATGTCAGCTCCTGTTTCCGTGTTCGGTGATTCGAATCTACCGGCGCGCGCGCGGCGCCCAGGCCGTGTTCGCCGTCGGCATATCAGGCGTCCCGCTCGCCGATCTCGCGTGCGTATGCCGTCACCGAACGCCGGTACTGGCTGAGGTGCGGGGCCAGCGCCTCCAGAGCGACGGATGCCGCGGCCGCGTTGTCGCCGGACGAGACGAGAGCGAGTGCGTAGAACGCCGTGGCTTCGTCGCTGAGCGCTCCCCCTCGTTCGCGCTCCTCCTTCAGCATCTGCAGACTCTCGTCGATGCGACCGAGGTTGCGCAGGGTGCTGGCCAATTGAATCGTGGCCTGAGCCCGACGGGACTCGTCGAGACCGGCTGCGAGAGCGCGACGGTAGTAGGACACCGCAGCCATCTCCGCGCCGGCGGAGTCTCTGGCGCCTGCGCGTTCGAACAGCGCGACGGCATCTTCGTACTCCCGCTCGAGCGCGAGTGAGTCGATCGCCCTGACCCTGTCGTCGTCCGAGAGGGCGTCGTCCGCCCAGACCGCATCCACGCGGTCCTGCCAGTCGTCCATCTTGCTCCTCATACGCGGAAGGACGGATGCCGTGGCATCCGTCCTTCCGTCACGATCGGTGTGAGATCACTCGGCCTTGTCGGCAGCCTTCTTGGCGGGCGCCTTCTTGGCAGCGGGCTTCTTGGCAGCGGGCTTCTCCGCGTCGTCCGCGGCCTTCTTCGCCGGAGCCTTCTTCGCAGCGGGCTTCTCCGCGGCGTCGTCGGCCTTCTTCGCAGCAGGCTTCTTGGCGGGGGCCTTCTTGGCGGGCTTCTCGTCCGCAGCGGCCTCGGCCTCGGCCTGCTCGTCCTCGTCATCGACGGCGACGAAGCCCGACAGGTCCACGGTCTTGCCGTTGGAGTCGACGACCTTCACCTTGCCGAGCGCGACAGCGAGGGCCTTGTTGCGAGCGACCTCGCCGGCGAGCGCCGGAAGCTGGTTCGACGACTGCAGAGCCTCGACGAACTCCTGAGGAGCCATGCCGTACTGCGCAGCGGACTGGACGATGTACTGGCTCAACTCCTCCTGCGAGACCTGCACGTCGGCCTGCTCGGCGATCGTGTCGAGGAGGACCTGCGTGCGGAACTGCTTCTCGCTCGCCTCGGTCACCTCTGCGCGGTGCTCGTCGTCCTCAAGACGGTTCTCCGACTCGAGGTGGTTGTGCACCTCGTCCTCGATGAGCTTCGGCGGAACGGGGATGTCGATCTTCTCGAGAAGCGTCTCGATGAGCTGGTCGCGGGCGGCGGAGCCCTGACCGAAGACGGCCTGCTCGCTCACGCGCTCGGCGAGGCTCGCACGGAGCTCTGCGATCGTGTCGAACTCGCTCGCGATCTGCGCGAAGTCGTCGTCGGCCTCGGGAAGCTCGCGCTCCTTGACAGCCTTGACGGAGACGGACACCTCGGCCTCGGAACCGGCGTGGTCTCCGCCGACGAGCTTGGAGTTGAACGTGGTGTCCTCACCGGCGGTGAGGGATTCGATGGCGTCGTCGATGCCTTCGAGAAGCTCACCGGAGCCGACCTCGTAGGAAACGCCCTCGGCACGGTCGATCTCTGCACCGTCGATCGTGGCGACGAGGTCGAGCTCGACGAAGTCGCCCTTCGCAGCCGGACGGTCGACAGGGATGAGAGTGCCGAAGCGTGCACGCAGAGTGTCGAGCTCGGCGTCGAGCGCGGCCTCATCGGTCTCGACGGCGTCGACCGTGAGCGTGATGTCGTCGAACGAGGGAACCTCGATCTCCGGGCGGACGTCGACCTCGACCTCGACGATCAGGTCGCCGGAGAAGTCCTTCTCGTTCGGCCACTGGGTGATGTCAGCGGAGGGACGACCGACGACGCGCAGCTTCTGCTCATTGGCAGCCTCGCGGAAGAACTTGTCGAGGCCCTCGTTGACGGCGTGCTCGATCACAGCGCCGCGACCGATGCGCTGGTCGATGATCGGGGCGGGAACCTTGCCCTTGCGGAAGCCGGGGATCTGGACGTCCTGGGCGATGTGCTCATAGGCGTGCGCGACGCTGGGCTTGAGGTCGTCCGGGGTGACCGTGATGGTGAGCTTGGCCCGGGTCGGGGTCAGCTTCTCAACGGTGCTGTTCGCCATGCTTGTGTGTTCTCCTTGTGATTTCCGCGTGATGATGCGGTCGTGAGGTATGGAGGGCCGTGGTCGGGGCGACAGGATTTGAACCTGCGACTTCCCGCTCCCAAAGCGGGCGCTCTACCAAGCTGAGCTACGCCCCGTGACCCCGCGCGCGGGAACGGCCTTGTCGAGTCTAACGGACAGCGGGTCGCTCATCGTCCGCTATGATTGTGGAGTCGGTTCCCGCACCCTCTCGAGGGGCGGCATCCGGGGCTGTAGCTTAGTGGTAAAGCCTCTGTCTTCCAAACAGATGATGCGAGTTCGATTCTCGTCAGCCCCTCCACTTTCCTCAGGAGGATTCGTGACCGCAACGGCTGCTCCTCCTCCATCTGGTGGTCACGATCTCGGTACCGTGTTCGGCTCGTCAGTCGCCCCCGCATCCGCTCCGAGACCACGCGGAAGACGTGCAGGGTTGATCTGGACCGGCGTCGGCATCGTCGTGCTCGCGGCGGCATGCACCGCGGTCCAGGTGAGCGCGAACCTGGGCTACGACGACGCCCTCAGCGGGTTCGAGCCCGCGGTCGACGGCGCCGAGGACAGCGGCCTCGTCCTCGACGAGGAGCTCGCCGCTCTTGACGGCACGCTCGCCGTCGCTTCGGGGATCGTAGAGGCCGACAGCGGAATGCTCATGGACACCGCATCGAAGGATGCACTGGTCGCAGCCGTCGAAGAGGCGCAGACGACGATGACAGACGGCGCCGCGGTGCGGGAGCAGGAGCTGCCGTCCACCGGCGACAAGCCTGCGTGGGCATGGGAGCTGTTCGGTGAGACGGCGCAGCTGAACTCGGAACGCGATGAGGCCGAGGCTCTCGACGAAGACTTCGACACCGCCGGCGAGGACGCCGGCAAGTCGTCGAGCGCGGTCTCAGAAGCGGGTGCGGCGGCGGTCGCATCGGCGGCTGACGCCGCGGCGGGCTTCGAAGCAGCGCACATCTCCGCACGAAACCTCGACATCATCGCACTGCGCTCGGCAGCCGAGCGGGTGCAGCTCAGCGACGGCGCCCTGGACGAGGCTGCGTCAGCCGCATACGCCGACCTCGAGGCTGCCGCATCGCAGATGCTGGTGTCGGAACAGGCAGAGCTCGCGGAGAAGAGCGGGCCGCTGTACGGCGCGCGCCTGGAGGTGGAGGAGTTCGCGCGATCCCTCGCGCCCGGAGTGCTTCTCGACTTCGACTGGTCCGAACTCGTCAACGGGTACGGTTACGGCGACAGTATGGGTGGCTACGCCACGTGGTGGTATCAGGATCCCGGTTACGCGACCATCGAGCTGTCGGACTCGGTCGCCGCCTACTGGCCAGGGTCACGAAGTCAAGCACTCGTCGCGCACGAGGTCGGCCATGCCATCAGCGTCAAGTGCGACGGGATGTACGACGACTCCGACCAGGCGAACATCGAGGCGTGGGCCACTGCCTGGGCGATCAGCATGGGGTTCACGGATGCCGCGAACGGCACGTCGGCCTACGGCGCTCCCCCTCAGTCGATGATCGACGCCGCCGCCGGGTGCCGCTGACGCCAGTCACGCTCGACCGGGTTCGTTCATGCGACTGCATTGCATTCGTTGTCATTACGTTGCGATGCTGCTGCTGGCCGATCGCCGACTTGCAGGTTAGGGTTTGCGAAACAGGCGCCCTACCCAAGCGGCTGACGAGAGGGGATAAAGATGGATGCTTCACGAAGGAACAAGATCTATGCCATTCTGGCGGGCGGCCTCGTGCTCGGCGTCGGCGCAGCAGTGACGCTGGCCGCTTGGAACGATTCGGAGTTCGCGACCGGGACGTTCACCGCCGGGTCATTCGATCTTCAGGGATCGACCGACGGGACGAGCGGATGGGCCAGCCACGACACCGATCCTGGAGCCACGCTCGACTTCACGGTCGACGCTGACAATCTCGCGCCAGGCGACAGCGTGTACGCCCTGTACTCCATCCGGCTTGTCGGAACCACTGATGGCGACCTCACGAACGTCGCACCGACCACCGCCGGAGCCAACGCAGCGAACCTGGCCGCGGAGACCCACGTGATCACGGGAACCGTTTGCGACGCGACGACGTTCACAGCCGGCAGCGCCACACTCCCGACCACGATCACGGCCGGCACGGACGCGACGGCCGCACCCATCAACTATTGCCTTCAGGTGACTGCGGGAAATGACCTTGTGCAGGCCGCCGAGGGCACTGTGACCTGGCAGTGGACAGCAGAATCCCAGTAGTCGAAAGTCGTGGTTCACGGCGCTCAGCTCTGACGTCGCGGCGTCGGCGCACGTTCGCTCGTGCGCGGGCGCTCCTCATCGGCGCGCTCGTGCTCGGGTTCGGCGCATCCGCGACCCTCGCCGCGTGGACGGACAACGAGTTCGCGTCGTCACAGATCACGGCCGGAACGTTCTCGATCGTGTCGCGCACAGCGTCTGCACCGACGTTCGCCGAACACCCCACGGCCGCCAACGCCGTGACATTGCCTCTCGGAGCGACGAATCTCTACCCGGGGCAGAGCCGGGCGGCATGGATCCAGATCACTACCGCCGGGACGGTGCCGGGCACCGTGCAACTGACCGCTGTTGCAGCGCCGACGAACGGCGCGAACGGTGATGCGCTACGAGATTCTCTCGACGTGCGCATCATTCCGACGACGGCGGGGGCGAGCACGACGCCGACCTGCACTGCAGCGACGACGGGTGGGATCACTTACACCGGGATCGGCAACGTACCCGCCACCCTGCCTGTTCAGACGCTGCAGTCCAACGGCACCAACGTGGTGAACTACTGCATCATCGTCACCGTCCGAGCCGATTCGCCCAGCACGGCTCAAGGCGGAATCGTGACCCCGACCTGGACCTTCACCGGCACGACCGGGTGATGAGGAACACATGAGCACCATAGCGCGCGGGGCTGTCCGCGTCGGTCGAGTCGTCCGTGAGGTCGTCCTCACGGTGCTCGCGCTCGGCGGCGTTGCATGCATCGTGCTCGTCGTCCTCGCCTTCACCGGTGGCTACTCGCTCATCATGTTCAAGACCGGATCCATGTCGCCGACCATTCCCGCAGGATCTGTCGCACTGGTCCAAGAGGTCCCCGCATCTGCTCTGGCGGTCGGCGATGTCGTGACAGTCGACAGGCCGGGCGACTTGCCGGTGACACATCGGGTCACAAGCGTGAGCGATGGCCAATCCGCCGACCAGCGCAAGATCACCATGCGCGGCGACGCGAACGACGCCGACGATCCGCTGCCCTACACTGTCTCGGATGCGCGCATCGTCCGCGGTTCAGTCCCCTATCTCGCGAATGTGATCGTCTGGTTCGGCAACCCCTTCGTGCTTGGGGGCATAACGATCGGCGCGGCGGTGCTGGTCACCTGGGCCTTCTGGCCGAGAGAGCCGCGTCCTGCGCCGGTCAAGCCCGCTGAGGACGAACCGCAGACCCGCCGCGCACGCCGCGCCGCCGGTTTGGCCGCGGTCAGTGTTGTGCTGGGAGCCAGCGCGATGGCGTGGGCACCCCCGCAGGCGCAGGCAACCACGGATCTGCTCACCCTGCAGTCTGATCTCGACACAGCTGCGACGTATTCATTGGATGCTGTGGAGCCGCTCTACTGGCATATCGATATCGACGCCGGTGCTGCTCCCGACGACGGTGAACTGATTATCGACCTCTCCGCGAGCGGCTCCGAGGTGCTCTCGCTCAGCGCCGAGGTTCGCGCCTGCAGCGTGGCTTGGTCAGGTGCGCAGTGCGCGGACGAGGAGCGGATGCTGCGCGAGACGGCGCTGGTTGCCCTCGACGGCAGCTGGGACGTGCTCGTCGAGGAGGCGACACCGTCGACGACGCATCTGCGCGTCGGGCTGACGGCGGTGCTGGATGCGAACGTCGCCTCCGCAACCGTATCGGTGACGGTCCGCGCCGCGGCCGGACAGATCGTGATCGACGACACGATCAACGGCAGTGATGGCCTCGCGGCAACCGGCGGACAGCCCTGGATGATCCTCGCTGCCCCCGCTGCGATCCTGATCGGCCTCGGCGTGACGCTGATCGCTCGGCATCGTCGCACGCGGGCGGTCGACGATGAGGCCTCGACATGATGGGTCGGTTTCGCACCGGCACTATCGCGGGTGCGATGCTCGCCGTCGTCGCGCTCTGCGCCGGAGCCGGCGACGTGACGATCGAGCAGACCGAGGCTGCGTGGTCGAAAGCCGAGTACGCGTCGGGAGGCACCATCAGTGCGGCGACGCTGGTCGCGCCGTCCAATGCGACCTGCGTACCCGCCAGCGTCATCGTCGTCGGTCTGCAGTCCGTCCGGCTGACCTGGTCATCGCCGCAGCAGGGCGGTCAGCAGATCCAGATCGTGAAGAACGGCGTCACGGGAACGGATGTGCAGGGCACCGCGGGAAGTGTGATCACGCAGACCGGAAATGCGAACAACGCCTACCAGTATCAAGCCACCTTCAGCACTGCGAAGCTTCTCGGCCTCGTCAATCTCGGCGACCTGCTCGGCGGGACGTACACGATCCGCATCTACAACGGCTATGCCGGAAGCACTTGGATCTCCGCACCGAAGACATTCCAACTGAACGTCGTCCTGCTGGGGCTGAACACGACCTGCCCTGCAGCGTAGCCACAATAGGAAATGACCGTCGCAAGCCCCGGCTCACGGCGGTCATCTCCAGAGCAAGACCTATTTCAGGCCTGTCCGCGGCGTTCGCGCAACTGCGTGAGCGCGTCGTCGAGAAGCTGCGAGGCCTCGTCGTCGGTGCGACGCTCCTTCACATAGGCGAGGTGCGTCTTGTACGGCTCGTTCTTCGCCAGCGCTGGCGGATTCGCCTTGTCGCGGCCGGCGGGAAGTCCGGACTGCGGGTGATCGATCGTGTCCGGGATCTCCTCTTCGGGAAGACCAGCGGCGAAGTAGCGGACCGTCTCGTTTCCGAGGCCGTCCCAGTACGACACCGCGATGCGGTCGGCGTGGTAGCCGTGGTCCTGCTCGCCCATCGGGCCCGAGCCCACCCGGGTTCCGCGGATCGCGTTTCCTCCACTGGCCATGGTCAGATCACCTCGAGTTTCGTGATGAGTCCGAGCGCGACGATGGAGATGAACCAGAGCAGCGCCAGAACGATGGTGAAACGGTTGAGATTGCGCTCTGCGAGACCGGACGAGCCGACAGCAGAGGTCATCCCACCGCCGAACATGTCGGACAGACCGCCACCGCGGCCCTTGTGGAGAAGGATGAGGAGTGTCAGCAGGACGCTGGTGATGCCCAGCAGGACCTGAAGGACGAACTCAAGAATTGCCACGAAGAAGAGCCTTTCGAAGGGGCTGTTGTCTGCCCGTAAGGGTCAAGTATACGCAGTGACGGGGCCGCAGCCCCGTCACCACTTACACTCCGACGTGCTTTTCGAACCGGATGATTGCCGCGAAGTCGTCGACGACGAGGCTCGCCCCACCGACGAGAGCGCCGTCCACATCGGGTTCGCGCATGAAGCTGGCGATGTTGGCCGCCTTCACCGATCCGCCGTAGAGGATGCGGGTACGTGCCGCCGCGTCCTCGTCGAGCGACTTCGCCAGGACTGCGCGCAGTGCCGCGCAGACATCCTGCGCCTGCTGAGGCGTCGCAGCCTGACCGGAGCCGATCGCCCAGACGGGCTCGTAGGCGACGACGATGTCAGCGGATGCCGGGACACCCTTCAGCGCCGCCTCCAGCTGTCCGGCCGGAACGGCGCTCGCGCCGAACTTCTCGAGGTCCTCAGCGGTCTCGCCGACGCAGATCACCGGGACGAGCCCGTGCTTGAGCGCTGCCTGCACCTTCGCCGACACGACATCGTCGCCCTCGGCGTGGTACTCACGGCGCTCGGAGTGGCCGATGATGACGTACTTCGCATCGAGCTTCGCGAGGAACGCGCCGGACACCTCACCGGTGTACGCGCCCGAGTCGTGCGCCGAGACGTCCTGCGCACCGAGTGCGAAGGGGATCTTGTCCGCGTCGATCAGCGTCTGCACGCTGCGGATGTCGGTGAAGGGCGGGAAGACCGCCACCTCGACCGAGCCGTCCTCATGCTTGGCGTCCTTGAGCGCCCAGTGCAGCTTCTGCACGAACGCCACCGCCTGCAGGTGGTCGAGATTCATCTTCCAGTTGCCCGCGATCAGCGGGGTCCGGGTGATCATGCTGTTGCCCATCCGAGCACCTCCAGGCCGGGTAGCTTCTTGCCCTCGAGGAACTCGAGGCTTGCGCCTCCGCCCGTCGAGATGTGACCGAACCGGTCATCAGTGAAACCGAGCTGACGCACGGCGGCCGCTGAGTCACCGCCGCCGACGACTCCGAGCCCGTCGACCTCGGTGAGCGCCTGCGCGACGGCCTTGGTTCCTGCGGCGAACGCCGGGAACTCGAACACGCCCATCGGGCCGTTCCAGAACACCGTCTTCGAACCGCGGATCGCATCGGCGAACGCCTGAGCGGTCTCCGGGCCGATGTCGAGGCCGATGCCGGATGCTCCGAATGCCGTGCTCTCGATCGCATCCGCCGCCGTGATCTCGTGCGCAGCATCCGCTGAGAACGACTCGGCGACGACCACGTCGGTGGGCAGCACGATCTCGACGCCGCGGTCGGCGGCCTCTGCGAGGTAACCGCGCACGGTCTCGAGCTGGTCCTCTTCGAGGAGGCTCGAACCCACTGCGTGTCCCTGCGCCTTGAGGAACGTGAACAGCATTCCGCCGCCGACGAGGATCCGATCGACGCGCGGAAGCAGGTGCGAGATCACACCGAGCTTGTCGCTCACCTTCGATCCGCCGAGCACGACCGTGTAGGGGCGTTCTGGCTTCTCCGTGAGCCGGTCCAGCACATCCAATTCGGTGGCGATCAGCAGACCGGCCGCGGACGGCAGGATCTCGGCGAGGTCGTAGACGCTCGCCTGCTTGCGGTGCACGACCCCGAAGCCGTCGGAGACGAGAGCATCGCCCAGTTCGGCGAGCTCTGCGGCGAACGCGTGACGTTCGGCGTCGTCCTTCGCCGTCTCCCCCGCGTTGAAGCGGAGGTTCTCGAGCACGACGATGCCGCCGTCCTCGAGCGAGGCGACCGCTTCCTTCGCCGACTCGCCGACGGTGTCGCGCGCGAAAGCGACCGGCTTGCCGAGAAGCTCCGACAGTCGCTGCGCGACGGGCGCGAGGCTGTACTGCGGGTCGGGCGATCCGTCAGGACGGCCGAGGTGCGAGCACACGATCACTCGTGCACCCGCATTGATGAGGGCGTTGAGAGTCGGCAGCGAAGCGCGCACACGCCCATCGTCCGTTATGACGCCGTCCTTCAGGGGGACGTTGAGGTCACAACGGACGATGACGCGCTTGCCTTCGAGCGAACCCAGTGAATCCAGGGTGCGCAGAGTCATGAGGAACTCAGATGCGCTCTGCGACGTACTCGGTGAGGTCGACGAGACGGTTGGAGTAACCCCACTCGTTGTCGTACCAGCTGGAGACCTTGACCAGGTTGCCGCTGACGTTGGTGAGCGTCGAGTCGAAGATCGACGAGTGCTGGTTGTGCTGGATGTCGCTGGAGACGATCGGGTCCGCGTTGTACTGCAGGTAGCCGACGAGGCTTCCTTCGGCTGCAGCCTTGCGGTAGGCCTCGTTGATCTCATCGACCGTGAGGTCGGTGCGCTCGGTGACGAGGGTCAGGTCGACGATGGAGCCGGTGGGAACCGGCACGCGGTACGACGAGCCGCTCAGCTTGCCGTCCAGCTCAGGGAGGACCAGGCCGATCGCCTTCGCCGCACCCGTGGAGGCGGGAACGATGTTGATCGCCGCAGCGCGAGCGCGGTGCAGGTCGCTGTGCGGGCCGTCCTGAAGGTTCTGGTCGGCGGTGTAGGCGTGCGCCGTCATCATGAAGCCGCGCTCGATGCCGAACGCGTCGTTGAACACCTTGGCGAGCGGTGCGAGCGCGTTCGTGGTGCAGGAGGCGTTGGAGATGATGTGGTGGTTGGCCGGGTCGTAGGTCTCCTCGTTCACGCCGATGACGAACGTGCCGTCAGCACCCGTGGCCGGGGCCGAGATGAGGACCTTCTTCGCGCCGGCATCGATGTGCTTCTTGGCGAGGTCGGCCTTGGTGAAGAAGCCCGTCGACTCGATGACGATGTCGACACCCAGCTCACCCCAGGGAAGGTTGGCGGGGTCCCGCTCGGCGAATGCCTTGATCTTCTTGCCGTCGACCGTGATGCTGTCGTCGTCGTAGCTGATCTCGGCATCCAGGACGCCGCCCACGGAGTCGTACTTCAGCAGGTGCGCAAGCGACTTGTTGTCGGTGAGGTCGTTGACCGCGACGATCTCAAGGTCTGCTCCCTGCGCGAGAGCCGCGCGGAAGTAGTTGCGTCCGATACGGCCGAAGCCGTTGATGCCGATCTTTACAGACACTCAGGTCTCCTGTGTTTCTCGTGCGCTTTCGCGCGTTATCAATAGAGAATTCGTGGACGACGGCGTCCCGACGGGTTGCAGTCCGTCGGGACGCCCGTCTTGGTTACGACAGTACCAGCAGGCCGTTCGTCTGCTTACGGGCGACGTCGAGGCGCTGAGCGACGTTCTGCCAGTCGGCGATGTTCCACACGGCCTTGACGTAGTCCGCCTTGACGTTGAGGTAGTCGAGGTAGAAGGCGTGCTCCCACATGTCGAGCTGGAAGACCGGGATCGTGCCCTGCGCGGTGTTGGACTGCTGGTCGAACAGCTGCTGGATGATCAGTCGCTGGCCGATGGTGTCCCAGCTCAGCACCGCCCAGCCGGAGCCCTGGATGCCGGTGGCCGCTGCAGTGAAGTGCGCCTGGAACTTGTCGAAGGAGCCGAAGAACTCGTCGATCGCCGCCTTGAGCTCGCCCTCGGGCTGCCCGCCGCCGTTCGGGGAGAGGTTGGTCCAGAAGATCGAGTGGTTCACGTGACCGCCGAGGTTGAACGCGAGGTCCTTCTCGAGCTTGTTCACGTTCGCGAGGTTGCCGCTTTCGCGCGCCTCAGCGAGCTGCTCCAACGCCGTGTTGGCGCCGGTGACATACGCCTGGTGATGCTTGTCATGGTGCAGTTCCATGATCTTTCCGCTGATGTGCGGCTCAAGAGCTGCGAAGTCGTAGGGAAGGTCGGGGAGCGTGTAGATCGCCATGTCGCTTTCATCCAATCCGCGCCGCGCCGCGGCGCTTGTCGGTCCCCCGCGCCACCCGTGTGCGGTGCGGAGCAGACTTTTTCATCCTACTGACGTCAACGACAGGTCGGTACGGATCCTTCCGCGGATGACGAGAAAAGACGCCGTCGACTCAGACGTCGAGCCCTGCGGGTACGGCGTCCTCCGTGCTGGGGATGCCCTCCTGCTGCGCGCGCTTGTCGGCCATCGCCAGAAGGCGGCGGATGCGTCCGGCCACAGCATCCTTCGTGAGCGGCGGGTCCGCGTGGTGACCGAGTTCGTCGAGGCTCGCGTCTCGGTGCGCGAGACGCAGTTCGCCGGCGACACGCAGGTGGTCCGGCACGTCCTCGGCGAGGATCTCCAGCGCGCGTTCGACTCGCGCGCACGCCGCGACCGCCGCCTGCGCGGAGCGACGAAGGTTCGCGTCGTCGAAGTTCACCAGGCGGTTGACGCCTGCGCGCACCTCGCGGCGCTGACGCATCTCCTCCCACGCGGCTGCCGTCTTCTGGGCACCCATCTGGCTGAGGATCGAGCGGATCGCCTCCCCCTCGCGCACGACGACGCGCGGCAGGCCGCGCACTTCGCGGGCCTTGGCCGCGACCCCGAGCCGGTGCGCGGCGCCGACGAGCGCCATCGCCGCCTCGGACGTCGGGCAGGAGACCTCGAGCATCGCGGAGCGCCCCGGCTCGGAGAGCGAACCCGCAGCGAGGAACGCACCGCGCCACAGACCGGCGATCTCCTCGCGGGATCCCGTCGTGAGCCTGTTGGGGAGTCCGCGCACGGGGCGGCGGCGCTGATCGAGCAGTCCGGTCTGGCGCGCGAGCGTCTCTCCCGCTGCGATCACGCGGACGGCGTAGCGTGCTCCGTCGTGCGAGCTGGCGGACTGCACCTGCGCGATCTCGGGGCGCACTCCGTAGATCTCCGCGAGATCGCGTGCGACGCGACGAGCGAGCAGGTCGGCGTCCACCTCTGCCTCGACCGCGACGCGACCGGCGATCGAGTGGAGTCCGCCGGCGAACCGGAGGATTGCGGTGACTTCCGCGACGCGCACCGTCGGCGGTGCGTTGCGGATGCTGACGAGCTCAGCCTTGACGTCGGTGGTTAGTGCCACGGGACTCCTTGTAAAGCGTCATGCGCCGGATCGCGACGCAAAGGAACAGTTTACCGGGCGTCGCGCCGTTCTACTCGCGGCCGAGGTCTCGGTGACGGACATTGACCGCCACGCCCGGGATCGAGGAGAGCCGTTTCGCGAGCTCTTCCGCGGTGGCCACCGAACGGTGCTTACCGCCCGTGCAGCCGATCGCGACGGTGGAATGACCCTTGTTCTCCCGCTGGTACCCCTCGAGCACCGGTGCGAGCGCAGCGGCGTATGCGTCGAGGAACTCCGTTGCCCCTTCGCGCGAGAGCACGTAGTCGCGAACCGGAGCATCCTGCCCGGTGAGACCGCGCAGGTCATCGTTCCAGAACGGGTTGGGCAGGAAGCGCATGTCTGCGACGAGATCGACGTCGGTGGGCAGACCGTATTTGAAGCCGAAGCTCAGGATCGTCAGCCTGTGCCGTGCAGCTCCTTCGTCGGAGAACGCCTCGAACACCTGCGTCGCGAGTTGATGGATGTTGAGCGACGAGGTGTCGATGACGATGTCGGCCGCCTCGCGCACCAGCGTCAGGCGTGAGCGCTCGAGCCGGATGCCGTCGAGCAGCGTACCGTCCTCCTGCAGGGGGTGCGGACGCCTCACAGACTCGAACCGGCGCACCAGCACGTCATCCGATGCGTCGAGGAACACCACGCGCACGCTGCCGCGCGAACGCAGCGCACGCGCCACCTCGGGGAAATCGTTGAACAGATTGCGACCGCGCACGTCGACGACCGCGGCGACCTTGGGCAGCGCTCCCCCGCCGAGGTCGGTCAGATCGAGCAGCGGGCGCAGCATCTGCGGCGGGAGGTTGTCCACCACGTACCAGCCCAGATCCTCCAGGGCGTTGGCCACGGTGGAGCGCCCTGCACCGGACATGCCGGTGACGATGAGGAACTCGTTCTTCTCCTCGACGGTCATCGACGGTTCCTCCCTGTGAAGATCAGCTCTCGCTCTGGAGACCAGCCTATCGATTCGCGAGGTGCGTGTGGATGCTCTGGGCCAGTGCCGGTCCGATCCCCTGCACCTGCTGGATCTCCTCGGAGCTCGCACCGCGCAGCGCCGTCACCGAACCGAAGTGCTTCAACAGCACTTTGATGCGCGATGCGCCGAGTCCTGGTACCTCTTCCAGCACCGTGGTGATGTCGCGCCTGCGCCGCTTGCGCTGGTGGATGATCGCGAACCGGTGCGCTTCGTCGCGAAGGCGCTGCAGCAGGTAGAGCGCCTCACTGGTGCGAGGCAGGATGACCGGGAAGTCCTCACCCGGCAGCCACACCTCCTCCAATCGCTTCGCGATCCCGCACAGCCCGATCTCGGTGTGTCCGGCGTCACGCAGTGCTCGCGCCGCCGCCTCGACCTGAGGCTTGCCGCCGTCGACGAGCAGCAGTTGAGGCGGGTACGAGAACCGGGGCTTCTTCCGCGCGACGGCGACGACGTCCTCACCGTCCGACAGCGGGTCGGCCAGTGGTTCGGCGACCGGATCCTCCTCGGGCCGATCGAGGTACGCCAGGCGCCGCATGAGCACCTGGTACATCGAGTCGGTGTCGTCAGTGGTCTCGGCGATGTTGAAGGAGCGGTACTGGTCTTTGCGCGGCAGCCCGTCCTCGAACACCACCATGGAGGCGACGACGTTCGTGCCGCCGAGATGCGAGATGTCGAAGCATTCGATGCGCAGCGGTGCCGTCTCGAGGTCCAGTGCCTCCTGCAGGTCGGTGAGCGCCTGCGTGCGCGCGACGTAATCGCTCGTGCGCCTGGTCTTGTGACGAATGAGAGCCTGGGTCGCATTGAGGGTCGCGTTGCGCATGAGCTCCGCGCGCTGACCGCGCTGTGCGACGGCGATCTCGACCTTGCGTCCGCGCCGCTCCCGCAGCCAGACCTCGAGCTCGGCGGCGTCGTCGGGAAGCGAGGGCACCAGGATGCGGCGGGGCACGTCGACCCCTTCGCCGTATGTGCGCTGCAGCACCTGCTCGACGAGGTCGCCCCCGGAGATGTCGATCTCCTTCTCGATCGTCGTGGCTCGTACCCCGCGCACGCGCCCTCCGCGGATCACGAAGTGCTGCACGGTCGCCGCGAGTTCGTCCTCCGCGATGCCGAACAGATCGGCATCCTCGTCGGAGGGCAGCACCAGCGAGCTCTTGCCCAGCACGGCCTCGATCGAGGCGAGCTGGTCACGGTACTTCGCAGCGGCCTCGTAATCCATGGCGGCGGACGCCGACAGCATCCGCTTCGTGAGCTCTTTCGTGAAGCGCTCGTCGCCCCCGGCCATGAACGCGACGAAGTCGTCGACCATCGCCCGATGCTCTTCGATCGAGACCTTCATGGAGCACGGCCCGCCGCACTTGCCGATCTGTCCGGGGAAGCACGGTCGCCCTGTCGCCATGGCGCGCTTGTAGCTCGCATCGCTGCAGGTGCGGATCGGGAACGCCTTGATCATCAGATCGATGGTCTCGTGCACCGCCCACACCTTGGGATAAGGGCCGAAGTAGCGCGCGCGTGGGATCCTGCGGTTGCGCGTGACCAGCACGCGCGGCGCCTCGTCTCCCAGCGTCACCGCCATGAACGGGTACGACTTGTCGTCCTTGTAGCGCACGTTGAACGGCGGATCGTATTCCTTGATCCACATGTATTCGAGCTGCAGCGAATCGACGTCGGTCGGGACGACTGTCCACTCCACCGAGGACGCGGTCGTGACCATCCGTCTGGTGCGCTCGTGCAGGGTGCGCAACGGCGCGAAGTAGTTCGACAGCCGTTGCCGCAGATTCTTGGCCTTGCCGACGTACAGCACGCGCCCCTCTGCGTCCCGGAAGCGGTACACACCGGGATCGGTCGGGATCTCCCCCTGCGAGGGTTTGTACGGGAGCACGTCGGCCATCAGCTGGCCTTCCGCGCCCCGCGTCCCGCGCCGAGGATCTCTCCGAGGAACATGCCGGTGTGGCTCTCCTCGACACGCGCGATCTGCTCGGGCGTGCCGGTGGCGAGGATCTGACCGCCGCCGGAGCCGCCCTCAGGGCCGAGGTCGATGACCCAGTCCGCGGACTTGATGACATCGAGGTTGTGCTCGATCACGATCACCGTGTTGCCCTTGTCGACCAGCCCGTTCAGCACCTCGAGGAGCTTGCGGACGTCCTCGAAGTGCAGGCCCGTGGTCGGCTCGTCGAGCACGTAGATGCTGCGGCCGTTGCTGCGACGCTGAAGCTCGGTGGCGAGCTTGACGCGCTGCGCCTCGCCCCCGGAGAGCGTCGTCGCCGACTGGCCGAGTCGAACGTAGCCGAGGCCGACGTCGACGAGCGTCTTCATGTACCGGTGGATCGCCTGGATCGGCTCGAAGAACTCGGCCGCCTCCACGATCGGCATCTCGAGCACCTCGGCGATGTTCTTGCCCTTGTAGTGCACTGCGAGCGTGTCGCGGTTGTACCGCTTGCCGTGGCAGACCTCGCAGTCGACGTACACGTCGGGCAGGAAGTTCATCTCGATCTTGATCGTGCCGTCGCCGGAGCATGCGTCGCAGCGACCGCCCTTGACGTTGAAGCTGAATCGGCCCGGCTGGTAACCGCGCACCTTCGCCTCGGGCGTCTCGCTGAACAGCGTGCGGATGCGGTCGAAGACGCCCGTATAGGTGGCGGGGTTCGAGCGCGGGGTGCGGCCGATCGGCGCCTGATCGACGTGCACCACCTTGTCGAGGTTGTCGAGACCGGTGACACGGGTGTGTTTGCCCGCGAGCGTGCGTGCCCCGTTGAGCTTGGACGCGAGGACCCGGTAGAGGATGTCGTTGACCAGCGACGACTTGCCCGAGCCGCTCACACCGGTGACAGCGGTGAGAACGCCGAGGGGGAACTCGGCCGTGACATTGCGCAGATTGTTCGCGCGCGCACCGACGACGCTCAGCATCCGCTTCTTGTCGATCTTGCGGCGCTTCGTCGGCGTCGGGATCTCACGGCGACCCGAGAGGTAATCGGCGGTCATCGACTCGGTCTCCGTGAGCAGCGCCGAGTACGGGCCGGAGTGCACGACGGCACCGCCGTTGACACCCGCACCCGGTCCGATGTCGACGACCCAGTCGGCCGCCTCGATCGTCTCTTCGTCGTGCTCGACGACGATCAGGGTGTTGCCGAGGTCGCGCAGCGTCTGCAGCGTCTGGATCAGGCGCCGATTGTCTCGCTGGTGCAGACCGATCGACGGCTCATCGAGCACGTAGAGCACGCCGGTGAGTCCCGATCCGATCTGGGTCGCCAGTCGGATGCGCTGGGCCTCACCGCCGGAGAGGGAGCCGGCCGCGCGGCTGAGGTTCAGATAGGCGAGCCCCACCTGCAGCAGGAAGTCGAGACGCAGCCGGATCTCGCGCAGCACCTGCGCCGCGATCTTCGCCTCGCGATCGGTGAGGGTCAGCGTCTCCATGAAGCCGCGGGCATCGGCGAGGCTCAGGTGGGAGACCTCGGCGATCGAGTGCCCGTGCACCTTGACGGCGAGCACCTCGGGCTTGAGCCTGTTGCCGTCGCACGCGGGGCACGGCACCTCACGGAGGTACTCGGCCCAGCGCGCGCGCTGGTTGTCGCTCTCGGCCTGGGCGTACTGGCGCTCGATGTAGGGCACGACGCCCTCGAAGCCGGAGGCGTACCGCATCTCACGGCCGTAGCGGTTCTTCCACTTGACGGTGACCTTGTAGTTGTCACCGCGGAGGATCGCGTCCTGCACATCGACGCGCAGGTCTTTCCATGGGGTGTCGAGGTCGAACTTCAGATCGCGCGCGAGGCCCTCGAGCAGACGCTCGTAATACTGGAAGAGTCCCTTGCCCTGCGTGGTCCACGGGATGATGGCGCCCTCGCGGATCGAGAGCTCCTCGTCGTCGAGCATCAGGTCGACATCGACGGACATGCGCGTGCCGAGGCCGGAGCATGTCGGGCAGGCACCGAACGGAGCGTTGAACGAGAAGGTGCGCGGCTCGATCTCGGTCAGCGTGATCGCGTGCCCGTTCGGGCAGGCCAGCTTCTCGGAGTACGACTGCCATGCGTCGTCGCCCTCTTCATCCACGAAGTTGACCTGCACGACGCCGCCGGCGAGCCCGAGAGCGGTCTCTACCGAGTCGGTGACCCGACCGAGGATGTCGTCGGACGCCACGAGCCGGTCGACCACGACCGCGATGTCGTGCTTGTAGCTCTTCTTGAGCGTCGGCGGCTCGGCGAGCTGGATGAGATCGCCGTCCACGATGGCCCGCGAGTACCCCTTGGCGCCGAGCTCGCGGAACAGATCGACGAACTCGCCCTTCTTCTGCGACACGATCGGAGCGACGATCTGATAGCGCGTGCGCTCAGGCAGCTCCATGAGCTGATCCGCGATCTGCTGCACCGTCTGCCGCTGGATCTTCTCACCGCACTCGGGGCAGTGCGGGATGCCGATGCGTGCCCACAGCAGGCGCATGTAGTCGTAGATCTCGGTGATCGTGCCGACGGTAGAGCGCGGGTTGCGGTTCGTCGACTTCTGGTCGATCGAGACCGCAGGGCTCAGACCCTCGATGAAGTCGACGTCCGGACGATCCACCTGGCCGAGGAACTGCCGCGCGTACGCGCTCAGCGATTCGACGTAGCGACGCTGGCCTTCGGCGAAGATCGTGTCGAACGCGAGGCTCGACTTTCCCGACCCTGACAGGCCGGTGAAGACGACCATCGAGTCGCGAGGGATGTCGATGTCGACGTTCTTGAGATTGTGGACGCGGGCGCCGCGAACACTGAGTTTGCTGGGGGTGGCAACGGGGACAATGGGCACCGCACAAGTCTACGAGGGGCCACGGACATCGGCTCTGTGTCCGTCTTCAGGAACGGTTCCACGGAGCCGGGCGCCGGAGCGCTAGGGCGTGCGGACACCGTCGATCGGAGTGCGACCCGCGAACGGCGACAACCCATCGCGCAGGGCGGCCACCTGCTCGATGTCCATGCGCACAGCCGCCATCACCTGCCGCGGGACGTCGAGGGCCCGCTGTCGCAGCGCCTGCCCTGCCTCCGTCAGGCGGATGTCGAGGCGCCTCTCGTCTTCGGCGCTGCGCTCCCGAACGATCAGGCCCTCCTTCTCGAGCCGCTTGACCAAAGGCGAGGCAGTGGCCGGATCCATCGCGAGGTCTGCGGCGAGGTCGTTGAGCGAACGCGGTGACCGTTCCCACAGAGCGAGCATCACCAGGTACTGCGGGTGGGTGAGCCCGAGCGGCTCGAGGATCGGGCGGTAGATCGCCACGACGTTGCGCGCTGCGGTCACGAGCGCGAAGCAGAGCTGGTTCTCGAGTCTGAGCAGGTCATCCGAATCGGTCACATCCCGATTATACAGACGGGCTAATCATTAGTACACTAAGGAACATGTCGAACAGTTCAGACCGAGTGCCGCTTCGCACACGCATCCGCGAAGCGGGTGGGCTGTATCGCTGGTTCAACAAGAACCTCATCCGCCTCGCTGGTCCGGCCGCTGTCGGGCCTTACGAAGCCACCCCTCCGCCGACGGCATCGCAACGAGCCGAGCGGGCGTGTCCGCTGTGCGGCCAGCCCATGAGCGCGCACGAGATCGACCGGTCCGGCCCGAAGCCGCTCATGCACTGCCCCTGATCGATCGGGCGCTCGTCAGGGCTTCGCCTCTGCACTCTCGCGCGCCGCATCGATCCATCGCATCAGTGACTCATCGTTCTCGGTGGCCGCCGCTGCCACGTCCAACCAGCTCGGCCCCATCGTCTTTGCACCCATCACCGCGATGGAGACGCCCGGTTCGGTCAGCAGCTCAGCGCCCCTCTCCTCGCTGACACGCACGAGGAGGACGCCCTCTTTCCGCACTCCCACGAGAATTCGACCGTGCAGCAGGAAGGCGCGCGTGCCGAACATGCGCTTCTCCTCGAGCCCGGGCTCCGACATCAGCAGGGCACGGACACGATCGGCGAGTTCAGCTGCGACGGAATCCATGCTCGTTCCCCGCTCTTACGCGTGCCCAGCGCGTTCCATGGCGCGCAACTCTTTCTTGAGGTCCTGCACCTCGTCGCGAAGCCGGCCGGCGAGCTCGAACTTCAGCTCGGCCGCCGCCGCGAGCATCTGGTCGGAGAGATCCTTGATCATGTCCTCCAGCTGATCGGCGCCCTCAGCGGCGATCCCTTCACGGCGCAGCTGAGGCGTCGGGCTCTTGCCGCGCCCGGACTTCGTCCTGTTCTTGCTGCGCAGCATGTCTTCCGTGTCTGACGCCTCGCGTGCCAGCACGTCGGTGATGTCGGCGATCCTCTTGCGCAGCGGCTGCGGGTCGATGCCGCGCTCCTTGTTGTACGCGACCTGCTTCTCTCGACGGCGGTCCGTCTCCTCGATGGCCTTCGCCATCGAGTCGGTCATCTTGTCGGCGTACATGTGCACCTGGCCGGACACGTTTCGAGCGGCACGGCCGATCGTCTGGATGAGGGACGTGCCGGAGCGCAGGAACCCCTCCTTGTCGGCATCCAGGATCGCGACCAGCGACACCTCGGGGAGGTCGAGCCCTTCGCGCAGCAGGTTGATGCCGACGAGCACGTCGTAGACGCCGGAGCGGAGTTCACTGAGCAACTCGACCCGTCGCAGCGTGTCGACGTCGGAGTGCAGGTACCGTACCCGCACCCCGTGCTCGCCGAGGAAGTCGGTGAGCTCTTCTGCCATCTTCTTCGTCAGCGTCGTGACGAGCACGCGCTCATCACGCCCTGCGCGCACGCGGATCTCTTCCAGCAGGTCGTCGATCTGCCCCTTGGAGGGCTTGACGATGATCTCGGGGTCGACGAGTCCGGTCGGACGGATGATCTGCTCGACAACGCCGTCGGCGATGCCCATCTCGTACTTGCCGGGGGTCGCCGAGAGATACACCGTCTGCCCGATGCGGTTCTTGAACTCGTCGAATCGCAGAGGACGATTGTCCATCGCGCTGGGCAGGCGGAAGCCATGGTCGACCAGTGTCCGCTTGCGCGACGCGTCGCCTTCGTACATGGCTCCGATCTGCGGCACCGTGACGTGCGACTCGTCGATCACCATCAGGAAGTCGTCGGGGAAGAAGTCGAGAAGCGTGTGCGGCGGCTCTCCCGGCGCACGCCCGTCCATATGGCGGGAGTAGTTCTCGATGCCGGAGCAGAACCCGAGCTGCTGCAGCATCTCGAGGTCGAAGGTGGTGCGCATGCGCAGTCGCTGCGCTTCGAGCAGCTTGCCCTGTCGTTCGAACTCCTTCAGACGATCGGCGAGCTCGTCCTCGATGGTGCCGATCGCGCGCTGGACCACGTCGGTGCCGGCGACATAGTGCGATGCCGGGAAGATCGGCACGGCATCGAGCTTCTCGATGACCTCGCCGGTGAGCGGATGCAGCGTGTACAGAGCCTCGATCTCGTCACCGAACAGCTCGATGCGGATCGCGTGCTCTTCGTACACCGGGATGATCTCGATCGTGTCGCCGCGCACGCGGAAGTTGCCTCGGGAGAAGTCGACGTCGTTGCGGTTGTACTGCATCGCGATGAACTGTCGGATGAGGGCGTCGCGGTCGTACCGCTCCCCCACCTGGAGCGCGACCATCGCCCGCAGATACTCCTCCGGCGCACCGAGGCCGTAGATGCACGACACGGTCGAGACCACGATCACGTCGCGGCGGGAGAGCAGCGAGTTCGTCGTGGAGTGGCGCAGGCGTTCGACCTCGGCGTTGATCGACGAGTCCTTCTCGATGAAGGTGTCGGTCTGCGGCACGTATGCCTCTGGCTGGTAGTAGTCGTAGTACGAGACGAAGTACTCGACCGCGTTGTTCGGCATGAGCTCTCTGAACTCGTTCGCCAGCTGGGCCGCCAGAGTCTTGTTGTGCGCGAGCACCAGCGTGGGGCGCTGCACCTGCTCGACCAGCCAGGCCGTCGTCGCCGACTTGCCGGTACCGGTGGCGCCGAGCAGCACGACATCGGTCTCGCCGGCGTTGATGCGCGAGGCGAGCTCGGCGATCGCCTGCGGCTGGTCACCGGCCGGCTCGTACTCGCTGATCACCTCGAACGGACGGACGCTGCGCGTGGGTTGCATGGTTCCAGCGTATGCGGAGCTTCGGACATCGGGGTCGCCGATCGCGCCAGCACCGCGGTGACATCGTGCCGTCGCCCTATAGTGAGGTCGTGATCGAGTTCCTGATCGGCTCCAGCCTCGCGGCATCGGCCGGGCTGAACGCCTGGATGCCGCTCTTCCTGCTGGGCCTCGCCGACCGATTCCTTCCGGCTGTGAATCTCCCTTCCGGATGGTCATGGATCTCGAGCGACCTCGCCCTCTGGATCCTCGGCATCCTGCTGCTGCTCGAGGTCGTCGCCGACAAGATCCCCGCACTGGACTCGATCAACGACGTCATCCAGAGCGTTCTGCGGCCGGCTTCGGGCGGCATCGTGTTCGGTGCGGGTGCCAGCGCGGAGACTGTGGCCGTCGACGACCCCTCGTCCTTCTTCTCGGAGAACACGTGGGTGCCCATCGTCACCGGCATCGTGATCGCCCTGATCGTGCACATCGTCAAGGCCACTGCGCGAGTGACGGCGAACACGGTGACGGGCGGACTCGCAGCGCCGGTGCTGAGCACGGCCGAGGACGGTGCGTCATTCCTGCTCGCGGCGCTCGCCATCATCGTCCCCGTACTGGCGGGTCTGCTGCTGATCGGCCTGATCATCGCGATCGCGATGTTCTTCCGGCGGCGACGTCGTCGCAGCGGACAGGCGGCTGTTCAGGCGGACGGCTGACGGCGCATGTACGGCGTTGTGGTCGAGACCTTGATCAGGCCCGACCTCTCGAGGATCGGCCGTGAGAGTTCGGTGCAGTCGGCGTTGAGGTACTTCTTGCCCTGCAGCAGCGCTGAACGCGCACGTCTGGCCGTCAGCGCCCGATAGATCCCGCGACCACGCCACTGCCGCAGCGTGGCCCCGCCCCAGAGCCCGGCGAACTCGGTGTCCTCGACCGGTTCCAGTCGTCCGGCGCTCACGATGTCGCCCTCGACCAGAGCGATCCAGAAGCCGATGCCGGACCCTGCCGACCACTCGGCAACCGTCGCCTCGGCGCGCGCCCGCCAGCCGGGGTCGCCGAAGACGGTGCCCTGCATCTCCTCCATCGCCCAGATCTCGGCCTCGTCCCGCACCTGCCGGATCTCCACTCCCGCCGGAGCAGGTGCGCCCTGGGCCAGCAGCGCGGCCTCGCCGATCATGATCGATTCGGGCTCGTCCGGTGCGAAGCCCCGCGAGACGAGAGCCTCGTGCAGGCCCGGCGCGAGGTCATGCCCTCGTGTCTTCCATTCGATGACCGTGACCTCGGGATACGCGGCGAAGTGCGCGAGAGCCGCATCCACGAGTGCGGCGATCGCACCCTCATCGGCGCCATCGAGCGACTCGTACGTGACGAAGCCGCGTCCGCCAGGAAGAACTGCCGACCACAACGGTCCGGTGCGCACGATGCGCGCGGAGCGCGGCATCTCCGAAGACGTGCGCAGTTGGGAGTCGTAGGCATCGAGGAGGGTGTGTCGCACGGGCTCGAGTCTAGGCATCGATCGCTCGCTCGGACCGCAGCAGAGCCAAGGCGATGACCGCCGCGAGCACGCCCATGAAGATCACCAGTGCGAGGAACCACTCCCACCCCGCCTGGCCGAACACCACGCCCAGGGCCCATCCGAACAGGCTCGAGCCGGCGTAGTAGGCGAAGTAGTACAGCGAAGGAGCCTGCGCGCGGCTCTCCGGATCGGCCAGCACTGGAGCCCAGCTCGAGGCGATCGCGTGGGCTCCGAAGAAACCGGCGGTGAACACGACCAGACCCACGAGGATGACGATCGGCGACGGCACGTACATCAG
>Ga0308157_10001404_pt1 | contig 50263 bp, 34 predicted proteins | sample PhyBR1_FD_201035 | JGI IMG/M metagenome (GOLD analysis project Ga0308157, IMG submission 201035) | Phyllosphere microbial communities from UC Gill Tract Community Farm, Albany, California, United States - DLSLB.R1 | ecosystem: Host-associated > Plants > Phyllosphere > Unclassified | place: USA...
AGGTAAAATATAGGAAAAGGAAGTATAGAGATAAGCCAAAGTAATGGGTAGGCTAAAATATAGACAAGAAACTGCATGTAATTTTTTTTGGCAAAGATAAATTAAAAATGATTATCGACTGCTATTTTGCATTCTTGCTAACTTATCTTTAAGAATGATTATATTTACAAATCATAATTCACAATACTTATTACTTATGAATATTATTTTAATAGCGATTATCATTGCGAACGTTGTTATTAGTTACAAAGGTTTTAACGATCTTTATTTTTTTAGAAAATACGAATTTCATGTCGGAAGCATTCGTTCAGGAGAACAAATTAGAATGCTGTCTTCTGGTTTTTTGCATGTAGACATGATGCATTTGATTTTTAATATGCTGACTTTGTATTTCTTTGCTCCTGTAGTTTTAAACTGGCTTGGTAATTTCTCTTTTATATTGGTTTATTTTGGGAGTTTAATTTTTGGAAGTCTTCTAACCATGCTATTTCATAAGAATGATTATAGCTATCGTGCCGTTGGTGCTTCTGGCGCTGTCACGGGAGTTTTATATTCCGCAATACTATTGCAGCCCGACATGATGCTCGGAATATTTTTTGTGATTCCGATGCCGGCTTATATTTTCGGAATTGTGTATTTATTATACTCTATTTACGGAATGAAAGCCAAAAATGACAATATTGGGCACACAGCACACTTTGGAGGTGCTATAGGAGGATATTTGATTACTTTGATCAAAATGCCATCCCTTCTTACAGACCATACCCTAATGGTTATTCTTCTCGCGATTCCGATTTTGATACTTTTTGGAATGGCAAAATTGGGAAAATTGTAATGCTGGCATAACTTTTGAAATGTCTTTTTTAAATATTAAAAATTTAACAAAAATGAAAAAACTAGTATTATTTTTAACAATCATGTTTATGACTATGTCTTACGGCCAAGAAATCAAACAAGTACCTCTAATTAATGTTAATGGAGAAGGAAAAGTAAAAGTAGCACCTGATCAGGTTTGTATTTCAGCTTCGGTTGAAACAAAAGGGAATAATGCTAAAGACGTTAAAAAACAAAATGACGAAAAGATGGATGCTGTTTTAAAATTCATCAAAAAAATGAATATCCCAACAGCAGATTTCAAAACAAAACAAGTAGCTCTTAATCCGCAGTACGATTATGAGAAAAAGAAAACTTCTTATAATGCTACACAAACAGTAGAAATCGTAGTGAAAGATTTAGCTAAATACGATGAGTTAATGGAAGGTTTGGTTCAGCAAGGAATTAATAGAATCGACAAAGTTTCTTTTGAAACCTCTAAATTAGCACAATACGAGTCTGAAGCTAGAAAATTAGCGATGAAAGATGCTAAAACAAAAGCGGAAGAATATGTGTCTGTTTTAGGACAAAAAGTAGGTAAAGCTTTTACAATTTCAGACAACTCTCAAATCTATCGTCCACAGCCAATGTATGCTGCGGCTATGAGAATGAAAGAAGCAGACTCAATGGGAGCTTCAAACGAAACTCTTGCAATTGGCGAAATCGAAATTACAGCAAATGTTAGCGTAAGTTTTGTTTTAGACTAAACATTTATAAAATACCAATAATAAAAAATCCAAATTCCAATTCAAACTGGGATTTGGATTTTTTCATTTTATTCGGTTAGGATTGGAATTTGGAATTTGGAATTTGAGTATTAGAATTTAAACCACCTTTATCGGAAGCGTAAAATGAAATGTACTTCCTTTCCCTTGTTCGCTTTCTACCCAAATTGTTCCTTGATGAATGCTTACAAACTCTTTGCAAAGCAATAATCCAAGTCCGCTGCCTAGTTCGTTTTCTGTTCCTTTTTGTAGAACCTTTCCGTTAATTTTGAATAATTTTTCTTTTATGTAGTCGGGAACTCCAATTCCGTTATCTGTAATAGAAATTTCTACTTTTTGATTTGTTTGGACTAGTTTGACTTTAATGTCACCGTTCTTGTCTGTAAATTTAATTGCATTGCTTAGTAAATTTCGTAAGATGGTGCTAATCATATTTTTATCAACTTCAGCTTCGACAAGGTAAGCCGATTCAAACGTGATGTTGATGTTTTTATTTAAAGCAACATTTCGGCTTAGTTCTATATTCTCCTCAATCAAGGCATTTAAAAGCACATTTTTAGGATTAAAGGCAATCATTCCAGTTTGTACTCTAGACCAATCTAAAAGGTTCTCAAGTAGTTTATAAATGTTCTTATTCGAGTCGTGCAGGAGCTCTGAAATTTCTTTAATTTCTTCTCGACTGTATTGTTCGATATTCTCCAATAAAATTTCAGAAAGAGAAACAGAAGATCCTAAAGGACCTCTTAAATCGTGAGAAATAATAGAAAAGAACTGATTCTTATCGTTTAAAAGCTTTTTAATTTTATGATCCTGCTTTTCTTTTACCAAAAGCAAAAAGCCTACAATGCCAATTAAAGTCAATAAAAATAGGCAAATGCTGTATAAGCTATCGAAGGTGTCATTGGAAATAATAAGATCTTGAGGGAATAAATATCTGTGAACAATTCGTATTACAATTAGAATTTCAAATGCCATGTAACACAAAACATAAAAAGTCTTAAAAAAGCTTTTTTCCTTTTCTGTAAAATAAGTTATGGTTGGCAATAAATAGATGAAAAATACGCCAATACCTCCAATTATGACACGAGTATTCATCGATGCGTCAAAAATCGTGGAAATATTAAAGAATACTATTGATGCTGTGGTAATGGCTATTTGAAACCGATAATGCTTTTTTGCATGTGTTTTAATAAGTGAAAGCATAGCCATCGTCTCAAAGCAACAAGCGCCAAGAATCATAGAATTGGCAATGTTAATAGACGCAAAATCAGGAATAATATTTCGCAAAAGCGCCAATACCCAAGCAATTGTAAGTATTAATTTGCCTAAGCCAAACCATTTTAAAGTTTTTCTATTATCGCTAGTGGCATATGAAAATGAAAAACTAAAAATAAGAATGCAGGTAAACAGATTGCCCCAAAAGTAAAGTAGAAATATTGTTTTTGGATCTACCGGTAAGAGTTCAAACATTAGAGGGATTTTGTTTTTAGAAATCGATTTAACAAATATACAAATAAAGTAAACATTCAAGCTAGAGATGACGCGACAAGCGCAGTGTTCTAGCACATTTAACAATTTGTTTTCCTTCTAATGTGCTACAACATTAAACTGTTTTTAAAAATTAACAGCAGTTTATTTTTAAATTAATTTGTGGTATTTTGAAATAACAAACATACGCTGTAAAATCTTATACTCTAAAAATAGACACTAGTTTTTACAGTTTTGTGTTATAGATTTAAAAATAACTTTTTTTCGATTTTTTTGTATGTGTTTTTTTGAGAATTATCAAAAAAGATAAAATAGAAAGAACGAATTAATTTACATATTGAATGATTTCTTAGCTTTGTAGTAAGTACCACAAAATTCTTTGTTATGCCACTAATTGAACAATCAGAATATAATTCCCCTTCTATTATTCATCGCAACAGGCATGTTTCTACCATTTATGCTGCACTGATTAAGAAATTTGAAGTGCCCGAATATACAAGAGAAAAGCATGAATTGAATGACGGAGATTTTATCAATATCGATTATATTTTAAATGGCTCAAAAAAGGCCGTTATTTTATGCCACGGTTTAGAAGGCGATTCGCGTAGAACCTATAATAACAGCTGTGCGGCCTATTTTAAGCAGAAAGGTTTTTCGGTTTTTGCTTGGAATAATCGTACTTGTGGCGGAGAAATGAATCGCCTTCCAAGGCTGTATCATCACGGTGCAGTTGATGATTTGGACGAAGTGGTTCAGTTTGCTTTGAAAAAAGGATTTGAAGATATTTATCTGATAGGATATTCAATGGGAGGCGTTCAGCTTCTAAATTATTTGGGATGGACAAAAATAGATGAGCGCATAAAAGCTGCCGTTTCAATTTCGGTGCCCACTCATATTGCCACAAGTGCAGAGGTGCTTAAGCAAGGTTTTAACAGAGTTTATTTGAAGAATTTTACCATTGATATTAAAAAGAAACTGAAATACAAAGCGGCTCAGTTTCCTGATTTTATCAACCGTGATCAAATAGATAATATTTCTACTTTTGATGAAGTTGATCAATATTTTACTGCTCCGCTTCATGGTTTTGCAAGCCGTGACGATTATTACGAGCGTGTTTCTCCAGAGTTTTCTCTTAAAAACATTACAACTCCAGTCTTAATTATTAATTCGCTAGATGACCCTTTTCTGGGCGAAAGATGTTACCCGAGAACTATTGCCAAAGACAGTGCGTTTGTTTATCTAGAAACACCAAAATACGGTGGACATTGTGCTTTTCCGCTTCGTGATTCGGAGTATTCTTATGCAGAGAAAAGAGCTTTTGAGTTTTTTGAATCTTTCAGATTTAACAGTACTTTAATTTAAAAAATAAATTTACTCATCGCCCGAATTCTCAATCTCAGAAGGCGTTTTTTTTCTGATGCTGGTACTCAGATAAAAAAACAATCTTATGGTGTGATTCATGTCATATTGATAGCCTGAATATTTTTGCTGGTATACATTCATATAGCCAAAATCGTAACTCCATTTCGGATTAATACTTTTTCTGATTCCGATAAAAAAGCGGTTTTGATCAAAAGTATTGTAAACGACTTCTTCTCCAAAATGCAGCAAAATCTCATCTGAAAGAACCATTTGAGGCCACGATTTCTTATCCGAGATTCGAAAAGTAAAACTCATCAGATAACGAATTCTGTTGGTAAAACGCCAATCGCCGCTGGGTCTATCGTTGACCATTTTTTCTTGCCAGCGCTGTTCATTTCGCAGGCGCTGCAAGATGCTTACATTTCCAAATTTTGTATTTAACTGCGCCTGCTGATAAATTCTGTTTTCATCTGAAAAAGTACTCCAGTCTGGATTTGACGGAGCAAGCCACATATGCGCATATCCTAGATTCAAGGAAATATTTGAATTTGGAATATAGCTGATACCTCCTCTTATAAAATAAAAACTCGGATTGGCGACAAAATCATTCCGCCTGATATGGAAGTCACCAATCACACCCCAATGTTCTGTAAATTTGGTAACCGTATTAATAGAAACCCAAGTCTGAAGCTGCTGGTTGATTTCTTTTTTTTGAGTTTGCCCTAATATACTTAATGGAAGTAATAAAATCAGGATTCTGATAAAATTGGTTTTCATATAAATACGATAGAAATTAGTTAAAGGGTAAATTTCTTTTGAATCAGTCTAAGGCAATTATGGAAACAATTATAACAAGTAAAGGTATTCTTTTTTAATGAAGATTTATAGAGTAAGTTTAAAGTTTAATTTGTTTTATATCAGTCGTTTATGTTTTGTTGAGGTTAAGGTGTTAGCAATGATTTTTTTGTGCCAACAAGCCAAAAAGAGCTATCCTTTTGAAACAGCTCTTTTTAGTATTTTAAAATTTACTTCGATAAAATATCTTTTATGAGTTTAGTAAGTTCATCGGATTTTGATATAAACGGACTATGCCCAGAATTTATCGTATACGTATTGGTGATTCCGGCTTCTTTTGCCATTTTCTGCTGAAAACTATAAGTAATCGTATTGTCTGCCGTTGTAAAAATGTAGTGTTTTTTTCCTCCAGCATTATAATCCTCTGTTTTATAATTTAAAGGCGTTCCAAGAGGAATTGTCGGTTCTGCTTTGTATTTTGAAACAAGAAATTGTTTTTGCGCATCTGTTGCATCTTGAGCAAATATTTTAGGAAGATTCACTTCTGGATTTACGATTCCTGCTAAAGTTTGATCATCTGATAATTTTGATGACGCTGGCAAAAGTGAAGCCGTATCCATTTGTGAATAGTCTAAAACGCTTTTTCCGTTTTGCGGAATAAAACCAGCAACATAAATCAGTTTTTTGATTTTTTGAGGAACTTCTGCAGCAGTCTTAGTAATTACGGCTCCTCCTAAACTATGACCAATTAAAATTACAGGTTCGCTATAGGAGTTAATTGCTTTCTTGACTTCATCTACATAAGCCTGAAAAGAAACCTGATAAGCAGGAGTTGTATCGTCTCCATGTCCAGGAAGTTTTACCACCGTAACATTGTAGTCCGCGGCTTTTAAATCCTTTTCGGTTTGGTCCCATACGTACGATGCTTGCCATGCGCCATGTACCAATACAACTGGAGATTTTTTTACAGCATTATCATCACTTGAGCAGGATGCACTTGCAATGGAAGTAAACAATAGTAGGAATAGTTTCGAGATTGATTTGAAGGGAGTTTGAGAATTCATTTTTGATGTTTTCATTGTTTTTAAAATTTTCATTGTATTATTTTTTATTAAAATTGGATGTCTTTTTTTAGTTAGGAAAGAACATCAAAACCATTCAAAACAGTTGCAAGCAAAGTATAAGCTCCAACTAAAAAGATAAGTTCGGCAACTGCATCTTGTCCTAAAATTTCTTTGGCAAGATTATAAGAAGCGTCGGGAACAATTCTTCCTTTGGCTAATACAGAAGCAATTTCATAAGCAATAGCTTCTTCGTGATTTAATTCATTTGGTCGAATTCCCGATGCTAACGATGCAATTGCTTCTGCTGAAAAGCCAAAATGTTTAGCCATAATTTCGTGGGCATAAAGTTCAAAACGGGAACCAAATGATGCTCCAACGGTAAGAATTGCCACTTCTCGAACTTTTTTAGAAAGTGTTGCATGATTGTCCAAGGAACGCACAAAGCTTAAAGCAGGAATTCCAAATTGCGGGAAAGCAAGCATGGGCGGAAACGGACCTGTCAAAGCGCCTTCGTTATTCAGCATCGAAACTGGACTTTGGCTTGTTGTGATAAGTCTTACAACTTCGTCATGAACATAGCGAACTTCGGCGTTCATAGTTTCTGGATGTATAGGATTTACTCGCATGATAATGGTTATTAGATTTAGCGAAGATTTTCTTCAAATTGTCCATCGATTAATACGAAAACGACACGGCAGACTTTTCCAGATCGATTGCTCCAAGCATGATTGGTACCTCTTTGTACAATAATATCTCCTGTTTTTGCCGTTGTTTCGCCTTCATCTACAATTAAGGTTAATTCGCCATCCAGAACAATTCCGTAATCAATAGTTTCGGTTTTATGCATTAAAGGATGAGGTGCGTTTCCGCCAGCTTTTGAAGCGTGTTCGCCGCTCATGGTTTTAAAATGTTCTAAAGCCTGTTCTTGCGTAAGATTTCGAATTTCATCGCTTTCTGGCGGAAAATCGATCACTCGTATTCTTGTTCCTTGTTTTGGAGGGCCTAGTATAAGTCCGTTTTCTTCCGGATCTTTAGATATGCTGTCGATCAGGGCAGGAGTTTGTTTCGTATTCCAAACCTCATGAAATTTAGCTCCATTTGGCCCACCGACCATATAATTTCTCGTTGGAACTTCATTAGAAACTATAATGGCTTTTCCTTGTGCGTTATGTCCGGTTACGATGCGTCTGAATGTTGTATTTGTTTCCATGATTATCGAGATTTAGATTTTATTTTTTTTGAATACAAATACACCCAAATAGTGAAAAAGAACTCCAACTGCCCAAGCAGAGGTAGACCAAAGCGGCCAAGGATAAGTAGTGTCTGTTAAATACCAAATCAAGAAGATTATTGGAGTGGCCAATAGGAAAACTAGAAAGTGAATTTTGAATCCTAATTTTGGATTGTGTGCTTTAGCGTCGATGTTAAATTTAGTTTTCATGATTACGTTTTTTTAATGATTAGTAATAGATTGTTTTTTTAATGAAATGTTTTTTAATTGTTTGATTTTCAATTTATTTACATGACAAAGGTAGAGCGGGTGCTTGACGAACATCGTTGACTTTGGTTAAGAACGAATCTTCTAGATTTAAAAAGAAAGCATTTTGTATTTAGCAGAATAAAATCTAATTTTAGAGAAGTTATTTCTCTTAACTTATTGCTATGGATGCACTTAAAAACGTTATAACATCATTTGTCCCAATGTCTGATGAAGAGTATGATTTGATGCTTCCTATCATCGAAAGAAGGGAAGTGCCAAAAGATATCGACCTTTTGCAACAGGGAGAAATCTGTCGTCATATCTACTTTATAGAAAGTGGCTTTTTTAGAATGTTTTATGTGGATTATAAAGGAAACGAAATCAATTGCCGATTTGCAAAACCAGATGATTTTCTGGTAGATTTCGCTAGTTTCATTACGCAGAGAACTGCTCAATACTATTGCAGAGCGATGGAAGATTCGAAAGTGATTGCTTTAGAATATGAAAAGGTAGAAAACTTATACCATAGTTCGCCCAATTGGTCCAAATTTGGAAGATTAATAGCCGAATATGCGTATTTAATCATTATCGAAAGAGAAGAAATGCTTCATTTTCAAACTCCCGAAGAACGCTACAAAACCATTTTAAAAAAAGAACCTTATCTTTTTCAGATGGTTTCGCAGAATCAGCTTTCTTCTTACATTGGTATTAAGCCAGAATCTCTAAGCAGACTTCGTAAAAGAATGATCGGTAAGTGATTCGTTAAAATAAATGATAACGGAAGACAAAACTTTATCTCCCGTTATATTTAATTCAGCAGTAATGTATCGAATTACTTTTTCTTAACTAACCAGCTTTCAACGGCTTTCGAAAAATCAGCTACATCAATCGGATGTCTGCTTGTTATTATGTTGGCATCAACTACTACGGGCTGATCAGAAACAATTCCTCCAGCATTTTTAAGGTCGATTTGAATGTTCCAATATCCCGTCAATTTTCTCCCTTTTAAAATATCAGCTGAAGCCAATACAACCGGTGCGTGACAAATGGCAGCAATCAATTTTCCTGATTTATTAAAATCCTGAATGAATTTGATAACGTCTTTGTCGTAACGAAGGTTATCGGGATTCCATGCACCTCCCGGAATAAATACAGCATCGTAATCGCTTACTTTAATGATCTGCTGTTCGGTCAAATTTTATCCATCCAACGGGCTGTAAATATTGAATGGACATAACGTGCGTTTTTGCCATTTCAGGACTGCTTAATCCGTATCTGGCAGGAGCAGGATTGTATTTTGGTGATACAATATCAACCTGTGCACCCAATTCTTTAAAATACCAAACAGGTCCTGTCAATTCTATTTCTTCAAAACCGTCTGCAACTAGCACTGCGATTTTTTTGCCTTTTAAAACTGTTTTATCTTTTACAGGAGTAAAAAAGAAGGCTCTCATAGCTTCGTTTCCAGGCGCATTCAACAGCGAAGAAACAGGCATTACAGAAACATGAGATGGTGTTGTCAATTGGTTTATCACGTCTAATTTGTGATCGATATCTTGTGCTTGTGCATCGGCTAATGCAACGGCGCTTAATAAACTTGCTGTCATAATTTGTCTTAATTTTTTCATGATTTTTTATTTTAACTATTACTACTGATTTTCTTTTTTATTCTCTCGTCATCGGAGCAAATTCTATAAGATTGTGCAGTCCGTTTTGAAAAGGGGGTTTCTTGATGTTGGTTTCCAAATATTCGATTACGGGTTTAATTGGAGGGAAGTTGAGGTGATACTGAAAAGCATCATTGCTTCTGAATTTTTCATAGGTCACAAACTGCGTTTGATCTCCTTCAATTTCCGAAAGCTGATAGGTTACGACACCAGGTTCACTGCGAAATTGTGGCATCGCAATATGATAGGTGTCTTTAAAATGCTGTTCTGTTCCTTTTTTACCATCAACAAACAACATAATCACAAGCTGATCGTCTTCTTTTTTGGAAGTTTTTCGCCATTGTTCTTTGGTTAAAGGTTCAAGATCTTTTACATAATAGATTTTAGGTGCAGTTTTTAAGGCTTTTTCAGTTAAAGATTGCAATGCTTTTGCCTGAGTTTTTTTACTGAAGTCTTCCAGCTGTTTTTTTCCGTTCCATCTTTCTATTAGCCATAAAATAGTAGGCTTTTCTTGTTCGTAAAAAGCTTCTGCCATAAAGTCTGAGTGTCTTCTTTAATAAATGATTCTGAATTTGGAGAAGAAGAATTCAGATTAAGCTCTAATTCAGATTTTCCGTTATTTAATATAACTGACCTCTCGATAAAATTTTCTAGTTCGCGAATATTTCCTGGCCAATCATAGCCATTCATTTGCTGCATCATTTTTGGACTGATACCATTAAAATTTTTATTGAATTCTCGGGAGAATTTCTCCGCAAAATAATACGCTAATTCTAGAATATCGGTTTTGCGCTCGCGTAAGGCAGGCATTGTAATAGGAAATACATTTAGGCGATAGTAAAGATCCATTCTAAAATTGCCCATTGCTACTTCTTTTTCGAGATTTCGGTTTGTTGCGGCCACAATTCGTATATCTACTTTTCTAGCCATATTTCCTCCCACAGAATCGATTTCTTTTTCCTGTAAAACGCGCAATAATCTAATCTGCATTTCATTTGATAATTCACCAATTTCATCCAAAAAGATAGTTCCACCATCGGCTAGTTCAAATTTTCCTTTTCTGCTTTCTACTGCACCTGTAAAAGCCCCTTTTTCATAACCAAATAATTCAGATTCTATTAAAGTTGGAGATATGGCAGCGCAATTCACTTTTATAAAAGGCCCCTCTTTTCGCATGGAGAGATTATGAATGGACTGAGCCGCTTTTTCTTTTCCTGTTCCGCTTTCTCCAAGTATAAGAACCGATGTGCTGTAAGGAGCAACTTGCGCAATTAGATCAAGAGTATCCAATAAAAGAGGATGTTTCCCGATAATATCACTAAACTGATTGGAAACGGTTTGTTCAAAATTATCTTTCGTGTTCTCTTTCGACACCTTCTGCTGATTTGTAACTTGATTCATAAGCTCTTTGAAGTGCTTTTTTGCACTTGTCAGTAAGTAAATATGATATTGCGAGTAGATTTTTTTCTTTTTGCTGCAGCATATAAGTTGAACGCTCAATTGGTCATTTAATGGAAAGGGAAATACAAGAAAAGATTCTGCTCTAAAATGATTTTTTATGAAAGATAATTTTGGATTAAAATGATCCGTTTCATAAATAACGGGTTCATTTTCCAGATAATTGATTTCGGTAAAAGATGAACTACTTTTTGAATTCGTGATGTTTTCTAATTGTCTTTCACTTATGAATTGATATTCGTCAAAACCTATCCGTAAATAAGCAGTGCATTTTTTTTGATTGGAGTTTTTTACTTCGAAAACAATAAGGTCGTAAGGGATAAAAGCTTGTAATAATCGTGCAGTTTCACTTAGATAATCTTCATATTGAAGCGTCTGCTGGCTTATTGTATTTAGCTTTTCTTGTAAAAGTTTTTCTTGTCTGGAGCGAGATTCTATGCTGTTTTTATGTCTGTATGTAGCAATTTCTAAAGTAATCAGTAAATCTTTTTCTCGAAATGGTTTTACAAGAAAACCGTAAGGATCTGTTCGTTTTGCTTCTTCAAGTATGGTTTGATTGGAGTTGGCAGAAAGATAAACAAAAGCAATGTTTTCGGCTTTTAATTTTTTTGCTATATCAATTCCAGATTGTTTGCCTTCCAAATAAATATCCAATAATACAAGATCAGGTTTATTTTTTGCAATATGTTCGTATGCCTCTTCAGCCGAAACAGCAATTCCAGTCACCATATAGCCGGCTTGTTTTAATATTAGCTGCAGGTCATTTGCGACTATAAATTCATCTTCTACAATTAAAACCTTGTTGTTCATTGTAAATCAATTATTTAGATATATAAATTTAATTATTATATGTACGCCGTTATTATTTTCGATGCTAAAACTGCCTTTTAATTGTTTTGAAAGGCCTTTTATGAGATTAAGTCCCAGAGAATTAGTATCGGTTTTGTTGGTGAAATCAGGTAGACCTATTCCATTATCTGTTATTTTAAGAACAATATTCTCTTTGTCTTCATGAAACAGACTGATTTCTATTATTCCGTTTTGTTTTTCTAAGAAGGCATATTTTATGGCGTTTACAACACTTTCGGTAATGATTAACCCGAGTGGGATTGCTTGTGAAACATGAAGATTAATTGCTTCGATATTCTTTTTAAAAACAATCTGATTTTCATTATCAAAACTTTCATGTAAATAATGAACCAATTCATCTATATATTGAGGCATAGCAATAGTCGAAATATTGTCATCATGATACAATTTCTGATGAATCATTGACACAGCCTGCATTCGACGAAGACTGTCCTTAACCGCCATTTTAGCATCGCTGTCTTTAAGATAGGCTGATTGTGAGTTGAGAAGGCTTGTCACCATTTGCAGATTATTTTTTACTCGATGATGCACTTCTTTAATAAGCCATTCTTTTTCTTTTAATAGTTTTTGCTGTTCGTGGTTTAAGCTTTCGAGAAAAGTATTTTTTTGGTCCAATTCACGTTGGCTGGCTTCAAGTTTGCGGTTGTTTTTTTGTTTAATACTATAGCTGTATAGTAAAAGAAACACAATGACAATTAATAGCAGCGAGCCTATAAGAAGAATGTTCTTTTCTCTTTCTGTTTCGCGAGACTTAATGAGCTGCAGCTGATTTTGAGTATGCAGCAGTTTAATGTTTTTGTCTTTCTTATCTGCTTCATATTTTACCAATAGTTCTGCAAACTTTTTTTGCTGTTCTTTATTGAAAGCAGAGTCTTTATACTTTTGACTTAAAAGCAGATTTTTAATAGCGTCATTGTATTTTTTTTCGGTAGAATCAATTTTAAAAAGATTGTAGTAATACTGGCTTTTTTCTGCAACTCCTATTTCAAAAGTATGCGAAATGCCATTTTTAAGCAGTTGTCTCGCTTTATCGTTTTTACCTATATTTTGGTAAAAAGAAGCGATTTGAAAAAAGGCAGCAGGAAATTCATCATGAACATATTGGAGGGGATAATTTTGGGCTATGTTTTGAAAAACAGAATAGTTTTTTTCTGCTAAGTCCATTTTTTTTAAACTAACATAGGTTTGCCCTAGTATAAAGGCAAAGTGCATCTTTTCAAAATCGGTAACAGGAGGAAATTCGTTTGCTGTTTTTTTCAGCAGAGCTAAAGCTTCGTTGTTTCGGTGCAACTCATTTAGAACCCAAGCTTTAGATAAAAATGCTTTATACCAGTAAAGTTGGGTTTCTTTGGTTTTATTTTCTAAAGCTTTAGAATACCAGAACAATGCCTCTTGATTCTTTTTTGAATGTTGATATAATTGTCCTCTTCTTAAGAAAAATAAACCTTTAAATATAGAATCTTCTTTAGATTGAATACTTTCAATGCTTTTATTGGAGTAATACAAAGCCTTGACCAAATCTCCTTTTCGATACGATAAATAGGAGAGTACATCAAAAGCATATTGATTGTGATGGTATTTTATTTCTTTTTGAAGCTGTACTATTTTATAAATCAGTTTCTGCGAGTCATCAAAACGTCTGGCAATAAAATATTCGATGTTTATCTGCGATAAGGTTTCTATTTCCTTTTCCTTTTTTTTTAGATTTTGAAATATAGAAAGTGCTTTTTGAAAATAAACCAATCTTTGCGGGTTGCCATATTGTAGTGTTTTTCCAGCTTCTAAAAATGCTCTGGCTAAATCCAGATTATTTCCAGATTGTTTGCAGCGTTTTTCAATTTCTAAATATAATTTTTGACTTTCGTCTGAATTGCCTCTTTGATTAAGAAGATTGGCTTTTAGCATCATGGCGCCAATTTTCCATTTATCCCAGTTTTTCTGCCGTAAAACTTCTTCCAGATATTTTTCGGCTTGGTCAAGATCTGCTTTTTGTTTTCCAGTTTTAAAAATGAAATAATTGCTTAGTTCAAGCAGCAGTAAAAACCGATTTTCATCTTTTAAGTTGGGGAGCACATTTTTGGCTTGAGTTACTTTATCATGCTCGAGAAGTTTAATTGCAGGAGTTGTTTTGCCATTATTATAGCTTTCATTGTAAGGAAGTAAGATGCTCAAATTATAAAGTCGGCATGAAGCTCTTACCGCACTATCTTTATCAATTTGTCCTTGACTGATGGTATGAAGATAATCTGAAGTAATGTGAACTAATAGTCTTTGTCTGGCTATATCGGTATATCCAGATTTATTATACTGTGAGTATATATTTAGCTCGCAAAAAAGTAGAAAGAAAAGTGCTTTTCTGCCTATTGTAAAGTTTAAAGAAACGATATTAAAAAACTTATATTCCACAATAATATATTTTGGGTCAATTATAGCATTTTGCTTTTAAATCTTCAATGAAATGTAAGGTATTGTTATTTAGTGTTTTATCAAAAATACAACAAAAGTATTAGGATTGAAAAATATCGAAAAGTATATTGTCAGTTTGATTAAAATGAGAATATAGAAAGACAAACTAAATGAATTTTAGGACTTTGTTTTTATCAATATCAGCAAGTAATGTTATAGAAAAGTATTGAAAATGATATTTTTTGATTTTAATGCATAAGAAAAAAGCATTGAATTTTAATGTATTATTCTGTTTGTCAGATTGTTATGTTTTTGTATTTATGTGTTGCTGCACTGCAGTACGGGAAACCGTAATTAAATCATAATTAAAAAGATTACTTTTGCTTTTTTAACATGGAAATAATTACATCTTATGTCCCCAAATAAGTTTATTTTTTTCTTTTTATTGTTTATATCGGTATCCTATTCACAGACTAAAAGTGCTGCTGTTATGGTTAAAGCCAGAGCACAAAAGGATAAAATTTTAGTTCGCTGGGCTATCAATTCTCCGGTCGAATGGCAGAAAGCCAATAAAAAAGGATTCACAATTACTAGAACTACAATTCTACGCGACGGTAATGTTTTGCCTAAACCCGAAAAAACACTTCTTACTTCTAAACCATTAACTCCCGAACCATTAGATTCTTGGATTGATTTTGTACAGAAAGACAATAACGCAGCTATTATAGCGCAATCTATTTATGGCGAAAGTTTTGAAGTAACAGGCGCAAAAGAAGGTGATTTGGCAAAAATTGTTAATATGGCCGACGAACTAGATCAGCGATATACTTTTGCTTTGTATGCTGCAGATATGAGCTTTGAAGGAGCTGTAAAAGCGGGCTGGGGTTATGTAGATACAGATGTAAAGAAGAATGAAGTATACGCTTACCAAGTAAAGGTTTTTGAAAGTCCGCAGGTAAAAGAAGCTTCTTACATGATTGGTCTAAAAGACTATTCTATTTTTCCTGCACCAACAGATTTTATTGCTGTTCCAGATGATAGAAAAGTACTGCTTTCTTGGGATTATGAAACCTTCAAAAGAATTTATACCTCGTTTATGGTAGAAAAATCTTCAGACGGAATCAATTATAAACCAATATCAAATACTGGACTTGTTAACTTAAATGATAAAGACGAAAATCCGTCCAAAAACATGTACTTTGTTGATACACTAAGTGTAAACGACAAAGTTTATCATTATAGATTATACGGTATTACTTCGTTTGGAGAAAAAGGAGAAGTTACAAAACCTATAACTGCATCGGGTGTTGACGCCGTAGTTACTCCAGCAAGATTGGTAGATTATGCAATTATAAATTCTAATGAAGTCAATCTGGAATGGGATTATCCGAAAGAATCGGAAGGATTTATTCAAGGTTTTGAAATTAATTTGGCAAATAACGATAGAGGACCGTATAAGGTTGTTTCTAAAATTATTCCGCCATCTGAAAGAAAACTCAAGTATAAAGAAGAACTCTATCCATCCAATTATTTTACCATTTCGGTTGTTGGAAAAAACAATCAGAGATTAACTTCTCAAAGTATGCTGGTGCAGCCAGTCGATTCTATACCGCCAGCCAAACCAATCGGCCTAGAAGGAGTGATTGATAGTCTTGGAACGGTTAGACTAAAATGGAAACCCAATACAGAAAAAGATCTTCGCGGATACCGAATACTAAGAGCCAATACTGAAGGAGAGGAGTTTGTAGATATTTACCATCAATCTTACAGCGGTACAGAGTATAAAGACAGCGTGAGTTTAAAAATGACCAATAGCAAAGTCTATTATAGAATTGCTGCTGAAGATATGCGTTATAATATCTCTGATCCTTCTGATATTCTGATATTAGATAAACCCGACAAAATTCCGCCGGCCGCACCTATTTTTAAAGATTATGACAATAAAGATGGTAAAGTACACTTAAAGTGGATACGAAGCTATAGCGAAGATGTTGTAAGTCATAGTTTAAGAAGAAGAGAAAAGGGACAAGAAAAATGGGTGGAAATAAAACAAATAAACGATACTATTGAGGAGTTTACAGATGATCGAATAGAAAACAAAAAGACCTATCAATATGCTATTCTGGCTAAGGATAAAAGTAACCTTTGGTCTTCGCTAGATCATTCTGTAATCACGGTTAGTGTGTTGAATTTTACACCTGTAAAAGTGATTACATTTTCGCAAGGAACAGCAGATAGAGAAAATAGAAAAATAGTTCTTTCTTGGGATTATGTAAAGAATAAAGGTAAGGTTTTAGGCCTAAGTATTTATAAAAATGAAAAAGGGCTTCCGCCAACTTTATGGAAAGAGTTAAACGGAACGGTTTTTACTTTAGAAGATAAAAATTTGAAAATTAATAAAGAATACGAATATCATCTGGTCCCAAGTTTAGAAAATGACAGTCCAGCAAAACCAGAGACCTTAACAGTTATTTATTAAGCCTATGAAGAAATTTTACTTATTTGTCATCTTATTGATTTGCGGATTGGGTTATGCTCAGACGAAATATTTTGTAAAAATTTCTAACCTTAATTATTCAATTAATGCGGGGGTTAAAAACAATACAGACTCTAGAATTATCATAACGGCTCGTTTTAAAGATGGGTCGACTAAACAAATGTATTATAGAAGTATTCGAAATAATGGCGACAAAGAAGTCAATTTTGATGTGCCAATTATTGATTATCCTTCTAAGCCGGTTTCCATAGAGTGTTTTGCTTTTGTTAACTTTAGAACAGGAACTGATGCTAATCGTACAAGATCTATTAATATAGATAGCTATTGTGCCAATGGTTCTTTTGATGGAGATTATTCTCCTAGAATGTCACATATAAAATTTAACTATAGAATTGATCCCGTTTTAGATGTATTTCAAGGGTCTCCTGACTTTTTGCCTACAGATGAAAATATTACTATTAATAGTTCTACCGGGTACGATTCAAGCTACTATAAATGGCAATATACTTTTAATCCTTCTTACAATAATACGACCGATTGGAAAGATTTTACAAAATATAGCACTGCATCTATAAGTACAAATGCAAATGAAGTTATTTCAGGAGATGCAGGATTAAAGCATGGTCAGAAAATTTACTTTAGATTAAAGCCATGTGGTACGACTACTTATGGGGTAGGAATTTACTCTGTTCGATTAAGTGCCCCAAAAATTCTTTCTTCAGCTCCTGAGAAGGTAAGTTGTTATGATTTGGGAAGTGCGGATGGAAAATTAAAACTTCAATTTAATAGACCACTTTATCCTGGTGAAACATTTTCTATGGTGATATCTGGGGCTAGTACCAAAACTTTTCCCAATATTACAAAATTAGAAGCAGACAACAGTTATACGCTTTCTGGGCTTGGTAGAGGAAATTATCAATTAACAATGACAGGTTTTTACAATGGCAGCAACACTTATTCAAAATATACAGAATTAGGTGGCACGCCATATCCATTTACCATAGGAGCACCATCTCCATTGGATTATACCGTAAAAGGAAATGATATTTTATGTTACGGGGTAAATAATGGTAGTATAACTATTACTCCTAGCGGAGGAACTAGAGATAGTGCAGGAAATGATTATTATTCGATAAAAACAGATCCTAATGATCAATCGCCAGATGTGTGGGTTTCTTTTCCTAATAATAGCACAGGTACAATTACAGGATTAGCAGCCGGAACCTATTATATCAAGGTAAAAGATATGAAAGGTTGTGTCGCCAGAAAACAAGTAATGGTAAATGGTGTAATAGAACTGGGTGATGAAAAAGTAATTGAGCAAAAAATAACAGAACCTTCAAAAGCACTAGAAGTTGTATATACCTTCAAGAAAGATCCCACTTTTTATGGAGCTAAAAATGGTATACTAGTAGCGGCAGTAACAGGTGGTACGATAAAAGACGATAACTCATATAATTTTACCTGGAAAAATAGCAACGGAGATACCGTACCCGCAACAGGTGCGTATAATTCGGCAGATAAAACGTATAATATTACTTTAGAAAATGCTCCAGACGATAAATACAAATTAACAGTAACAGATAAAAATTACCTATTAGCTGCTAATAAAGCAGGCTGTTCTGTTATTGAATCTTTAGATAGTTTGACGCAGCCCAAAAGAATAGTAGTAAAATTAGCAATCACCCAGCCTATTTCATGTAATTCAAAAAGTTTAAATCCGTCTGTTATTGAAAATAAAGCAGGAGATGGAATTTTGACAGCAACTGTAGAAGGGGGTGTGCCATTTAATACGGCAGATAATGGTGGTTTACTATATAAATTTTTCTGGTCAAAATATAATGAAGACACCCAAAAATGGGATGATTTAGCAACTTATAAAACAGCTACAGCAAGCAATCTTTCGGAAGGTTTGTATGCTGTAAATGTGAAAGATGCTAATGCAATAGTGCAGGGAACTTACGATACAGTTCAACTAATAACCGCTAGTCCAACTACTCAAGAAATTTTAGAACCAAAACAGATTGAATTGTTATTTGATTCAGTAAATGTGTCTTGTTATGAAGGTAGTAACGGATGGGCATTAGTAAATGTAACTGGAGGAACTCTTGCTGAAAAAGATGGAGTTAAGGATGATTACAAGTACGTCTGGTATTACAAAGGAAAAGAATTAGCAAAAACTCAAAAAATAACAAATTTAACTAAAGGAACGTATACCGTTGAGGTTATAGATTCAAATCAATGTTTTGCTACAAAAGATATCGAAATAACCGAGCCTGATTTTGCGGTAACAATTGATTATCCAACAATATCAACGCCAACATTTTCGGGAGCAAGCGACGGAAAAATTGTAGCTAAGATAACAGGGGGAACAGTATTAAAACCAGTCCCAAGTGATGGTAGATTATACAATTACGAATGGAGAAATCTTGCTGGAGTATTGCAAAATGTAACAACTGAAAGTGTAAATGGAGAATTCTTTATCACCTTAGACAATGTGCCTGCAGATTCTTATTTTTTAACAATAAAAGATCAAAATTACGATGAAGCGACTGGTCAGACTGTTAATTGCTCTGTTGTAGAATCAAAAAGAGTTTTGACAGAACCAGACCCTTTAAAAGTTGTTTTTAAAATTGTGCAGAGTATTTCATGTAACGCTAAAAATGAATTTGGAGACAAGACCGATACCACTCCAAAAGATAATCAGCGTGACGAATCGCAAGATGGAATTTTAATGGCGCAGGTTACAGGAGGAACAACACTTTCATTAGAAAAAAACAATGGACTACCTTATTATTACTCTTGGAAAAAACAGGAAGACAATGGAACTTGGAAAGATTTAGCTGTACAAGATTCTATCATCTCTAACCTCTCTCATGGAAATTATGCTCTTAATGTCAGAGATAGAAATAATGTTATTCTAGGTACTTACACAAATGGAAATTGGATCGCAAAAGATTCTATTCAGTTTATGGAGCAGCCTCCAATATTGTCTGTGAAAATTGCAAAAGGAGATGTTTTTTGTAATGGAGGTAATGATGGATGGGCAACTGCAACTGCAGAAGGAGGAAGCGGAAAATACACCTACGAATGGTCTAATGAAGTTAAATCGGATAAAAATACCGTTTTAAAAACAGGAAATTATTGGGTAATTGCAACAGACGAAAAAGGCTGTACCGCTTATGCTGAAGTTTTTATTGATCAGCCAAAAGCGCCGCTCTCTATTAAATATACTGAGGTTGTAAATCCGAGTTTCTATAAAGCAACAAACGGAAAAATTGTAGTTGAGGTTACTGGCGGAACTATCGCTGCAGACAATACGTACTGGTTTGAATGGAAAAATAGTAAAGGAATAACACAAACCAATACAAGCACGAGCTTTAGCAATAACACTTATACAATAGCATTAACAGGACTTCCTGAGGAAATCTATACTTTGACGGTGCGTGATGCTAATTACAACGTGGCAACAAATAAGACAAGTTGTACTGTGGCTAATTCTGTTACAGAGTTAGACGATCCAGATCCGCTTGAAGTTACGTTTGAAGTGATTCGTACTATTTCTTGTAACGTGAGCAACGAATTTGGAAACGAGATTGATGCTAATCCTTTAGATAATCAAAGAGATGAATCGCAAGACGGTATTTTAAAAGCGCATGTAACAGGAGGAATTCAGCTTGCTAAAGAGAAAAACAATGAATTACCTTATTATTACACTTGGAAGAAAAAACAGGCCAATGGTTCTTGGACTATTTGGAAGAATACAGGAGATACCGCTGAATATCTTTCTGAAGGAACTTATGCACTAAACATTGAAGACGCCAACGGAATAAAATTGGGAACTTATGTGAATAATGTTTTAGTGAAAGAAATTGATGCCGAAAAGTATATTCCACAACCAGATCAGTTGAAATTAACCTTTACAAAGTTTGATGTGGGCTGTACGACTGGAGATGACGGTTGGGCAGAAGCGCATGTAACAGGTGGAACACCGCCTTATACATACGAATGGACAAACGGAGAAACAACTTCTAAAATAGAAAACATTACCACAAACAATTATTTTGTAATAGCGACAGATGCAAAAGGATGCGTGGTTCAGGGAAGTATTTTTGTAGGAGATCCAAACGGAATACTATCAACGGAAACGGTTAAAAATCCTATTTGCTATAAAGGAATCGACGGATCTATAGAACTTAATGTTACAGGAGGTAATTTGCCTTATACCTATTTATGGAATACAGGAGCAGTTACTAAAGATTTAAATAATCTTACTGCCGGAAACTATGAAGTTACGATTACTTGTCCAGAGTGTTGTGTTTATAAAAAGAGATTTGTTTTAAAAGATCCTGAAGCTGTTATTGTCAACGTTGGTCCAGATAGAACTCTATGTATTGACCAAAGTCTAGATCTGGATGCTTCAATAAAAGATCCGCAAGCAAAATACAGCTGGACTTCTACAAACGGATTTACTTCAAATGAAGCAAAAATCAATGTGTCAAAAGCAGGAACATATCATGTAAAAGCTACTACGGCTTTAGGTTGTATTGGCGAAGATGAAATTGTGATAAAAACGAGCCAAATGGCCATTAGTGCAGAATTTTTATTGAGTTCTCAAGCGTATTTAGATGAGGAAGTAATTTTGGTTAATACCAGTAGTCCTTTTGGAGAAAGCACAGACTGGGTTATTCCAAACGGAGTAAAAGTTGTAGAGCAAAAGGAAAAATACGTGACCTTAAAGTTTGATGCAGTTGGAGTGTATTCAATTGGCTTAAAACAGACACAAGGAGAATGTTATGCAGTTTTTACCAAAAATATCATGGTAGAAAAACGTGGTACATTGCCAAATACCGAAACGGCATCTCAATTTATTATAGATTTTATTGTAACCCCAAATCCGAACAATGGTAATTTTAAAGCAATTGTGAATTTAGAAAACAACAGTGCGATAAATTTAAGACTGTTCTCCTCTTCTGGACAAAATACGATGATTCAAAAACAAGACTCAGGAAAGAAAAAATACGAAGTAGATTTTAATACTTCACTGCAATCTGGAGTTTATATAGTCGTATTAGAGACGGGACAGCAAACATTGGTTAAAAAAATTATCATCAATTAAAAAATGAAGAACCTTTTCAACAACCTATATTTCTTTGTTCTATTTCTGTTTTTTAATGCAGTTGGATATGCACAATTATATCCAGTTCAATTAACACCAGTTTTCAATAGTCCGTATAGCGTCAAAATTTCTGATTATGCTAACAGCATGGATACGAAGATGCAATTGTTGATTAATCCAACCGATATCTCTATCTCGCAAAGAAGAGTACGCTTAAAACTGTACATACAAGGCAACGGATTAAACATCCAAACCTCTGATTATGCACAGGAACAAAGGCCAATATATATAAATGGAGGGGAACTGCAAACCTTAACCAATGTTGATATTGCATCGATTTTTAGGTTAGAAAACCTGCAAGGAATCTCTGCAGCGCAATATGCGAATCCGCTGCCAGAAGGAATGTACAATTTTTGTTTTGAGATGTACGATTTTGTAACGAATCAGAAAATATCTCAAAAAAGTTGTGCTAGTTTATACCTAATATTAAATGATCCGCCGTTATTAAATACACCGCAAAAAAACGAACAAATTGCTTCGACAGAGTTTCCTAATATTTTATTTACTTGGACGCCGCGTCAGATCAACGCAACAAACATATCGTATAAATTTGAGCTAAAACAGCTTTTAGATCCAACATTAGATCCTCAAATTGGGTTTCAAATGTCTCCGACTTTATACGAAGAAACTTTATTTGGAACCGCTGTTTTGTACAATTTAAGTATGCCAATACTTACTCCAGGTTTACGTTACGCATGGAGAGTACGAGCGATTTCGACAACGGGACTTTCAGAAAATGCTGTTTTTAAAAATGACGGATATAGCGAAATATATTCTTTTAAATATACGGCTTCTTGTACCGCGCCAACGTTTTTATTAAGCGAATCGCAAAGTTCAAAAAGTGTAAAAATTACTTGGGAAGGAGTGCCAGAGCATACACGCTATCAGGTACAATACAAAAAACAAGGTGTTCGTAATGCGCAATGGTTCTCATCAAATAGTTTAAACAGACAAAGTTTAATTACCAATTTAGAGCCGGGAGTAACCTATGAATTTAGAGTGGGATCGAGCTGTGATCCAGCCGAAGACGGAGTTCAGTCCTTTACTTATTCTAACACAAGCACTTTTACCACACCAACAGAAAGTAATGGTGTGCCTGCATACAATTGTGGTATCGTTCCGCAAATAAATATTCAGAATCAAAAACCGCTAACCAATTTAATTCAAAGCGAGACATTTAGAGCTGGTGACTTTCCTGTAACTATTTTAGAACTAAGAGGAGAAAACAGTCCATATTCTGGACTAGGATATATCATTGTTCCTTATTTAGCCGATACTAAAATTGCAGTAGAGTTTAAGGATATTGTAATCAATACCGATTATCAATTGATCAGTGGTGTTGTAGAAACGAGCTATAACCCAGATTGGAAAAATGTTACCGATATTGAAGATTTCACTGGTGAGGGTAAAGGCGGACAAATTGAAGAAAAAGTTCCTTTTGTAATTAAAGATATTGTCATTAATGCTAATGGAGATATAGTTGTAAATGGCGTTGACGGCGAGCAGATAACTATTCCAGGTGGAAAAGATACTGTAATTACAGACAGCGGTGTTGTAGATAAAGACGGAAACGTTGTTGTTCCTCCAAAAGTTTACACGGTAGACAGTGAAGGAAATGGAAGCAATCAAGGTGTTGCAGTTGCCGAAGGAGGCAAACCATCGCCAGAAAATACAGATGGCGTAGATAAAAGTGGTCAAGCCACAGCATTTACGGCCAAAGGTATTTCGATTGCTTTTTCTGGAAACGGAAGCAAGTATGCTTTTGATGTAATGCCAGATGGTGCATCTGCAGCTTTAAAGAAATTGTATGCCAAAGCAGGCGATAACGTATTGCCTTATAAAGCCGTTTTAAATGGCGATTCAGATACAGTTGTTGCTACAGTAAATGTTACAGATTCTAATATAAAACTAGATAGTATAGTTTTTAAAACCCAAAATGGAGCAAAAATTGACTTTAAGAGAACCGATAAAGTATTTGTTCTTACTGTAAAAGGAAATTTAAGTTATGCCGAAGAACAAATATTAGCCACCATAAAACAAGGCAAGAAATGGCAAGTTATTGGTGCATTCATGCTTGTGCATATTTCGCCAAAAGATGTTAATGTGGCATTGGTACCTACTGATGATGTCTCTGCAGATAAGTTAAATGAAATTATTACTGAAACACAGAGGATTTATAGTAAAATAGGCGTTAGAATTAACTTTAAGAAAGAGGCGGTTTTAAATATAGATAAGATAGTTTCTGGCAATGTAATTCAAACGGAGAAAAATACACTTACATCTACCTACAGTACAGTACAGCAAAATATAAATGCTCAATATAAAGATGACGGAAATAGTTATGTATTGTTTATAACGAATAAAGAATCTAGTACAGAACAGCAAGGATACATGCGTTTGAATGGACAGTTTGGTTATGTGTTTAAATCAGGCTTACTAAAAACTCCTGCACACGAACTAGGTCACGGAATCTTTAAACTCGAGCATCCTTTTGAGCAGTATAAAACAACAGATTCTAATACAGATTTCTTAATGGATTATAGCTCAGGCACTGTTTTAAACCATATGGATTGGAAACAGGTCAACGATCCTACGTTTAAATTGTATGCGTTTCAGAGTCAGGCTAGTGGGGAATTTGCTGATGGTTATGTGGTAAGCCCTAATTATGAGGTGTTTACTGTAGGGTCAGAGCGAAGAAAAGTAGATAGAAATACGTACTCTACTGCTGATGTTAGAGCTAATGATGGAACTATTCCTGGATTCACATTCAAAGGAGATGCATACTGGTGGAAAGATGGTCAGTATGTAAGTGAATCAGGTAGTTATACCTTAAAAAAGGTTACTAATCTAAGCTCTATTAGCAACAAATGGCTATATCTATTTTTTAATAAAGATAATGAGTGTGGTAAAACAACCTATGTTACTGTTCTGGTTTCAGAATATTTGAATAGCGGGAAAACACTTAAAGATTTTATTAAGGGATATGTAGATTCTAATAGCAAAAAAACAATTGTTTGTAATCAAGCTAGTGAAAGTAATTGGTCAGAGACAAAAGGAGAGTCAGGTAGCAACAATCAGGGATTATTTGTTAGAAACTTAATCAAAGGTGAAGTTAAAAAAGAGGTACTAGATAAATTAGAAAGTTTAATGTCTGGTAAATCTAAAAACTGGATTACAGGACAAGCGCATCAAATTAAAGGGCACATACTTTTAACATCAGAGGCAGAAAAAACAGATAGAGTAATATTCAAAGACAATAGTTTTTATGTAGATAATGTTAAGGATGAAATTAAGCCAGATGAAATTGTATTTTGGTTAGAATATAGCAATGAAGGGAAAATTAGAGTAAAACAAATCCTTTCTGGAAGTAGTTTTGACGAAAATATTTCTGTCGCTTTAAAATCATGGGAATCAAGTTTAGATTGGAAACAAAAAACATTATTCGAGAAGATAATTGCAATTGGTTATGAATCTGTAGATGGATATTTTACAGCTTATTACGATATGTTTGATATGTTAAGCAGTGGTATAAGTAAAGTCAAAATTAAACCTTCGGTATACGATTGTAATGATAAAAACTATAATGAAATTTATGCAAAGGTCTTTAGTTATTTGTCTTTATCTGGTGCAGTTTACGATATCGTAGCTGAAAATCTAGCTGACGCTTATCCAGAGTTTAATAAAGTATTTGAAAAAGCAACTCCTAGCCAAATTCAGTTTGCTTTGTTCTGCGGAATGTATAACGGACTTATTGATGTTGTAAAATCTGTTCCTGATTTAGCAAAACTGCTTATTTCTCCATTATCGTCTAAAGGGAGAGAAGCAAATAGCAAGTTTTTGACCCAGATAGAAGAGATGGAGATGTTTGAGAAAGATGCTAGTGGAAAAGAAATTCTTATTTATGGTAAAGGATTAAGTTTTGGTAAAGTATGGTATTTGTTAAAAGATGGTATTGCAAGTCAATTCGATGCTAACAAACCATGTATAGGGGCTGAGTTTGTGGGTTCTGTTGTGGGACCAATAATTGTTATGTGTATTGGAGATGTAGAGGCAGGTGCAGGAATTGTTAGTAAAGTTGCTTCAACAGCCTTTAAGGCAATACAACTGTGTGATAAACTTAGTGATCCTTTTAGATACATCGGAATGTCATTTAGGTTTGTTAAAGGAATGTCAGGAAAAGTCGGTGTTGTAATAAAAAATGCTACTAGCGACGTTATAACCCAATTAGATAATGGATTATTCAGATTAAAAGTTATTGTTAATAATACTGAACTGCCAACTCTGGAGATGTCATTTGAAGATGTTAATAGATTAGTATTAGCGGGAGCAGATGGAATTGATTATCCAATAAATGGTGTTAACCAGCGTATAAAACTAAGTGTAAGTCCAGGTTCAATGGGTTCTCCGAATCTTAGTACATACTCTGCGCAAATTTTTGGAGCTGCTAATGAACAATTATTAAAACGTCTTACTGATTTAGGTGTTGATCCTTCAAGATTAGAGAAAGTTATAACTGTATTAGGTAAAACAGTACAAAATGGAGAGAAATTAGCTCTAATGTTAGAGAAAGCTCCATTTAAAGATGACATTTATAAAATAAGAGCTTTTTTAAATGATTTAGAAGCTAGCACAGATTTACAGGATTTTGTAAAAAGAGGAGAGGATATTACGAAAGAATGGGACGTATTAGAGTCATACAGTATTTTTTCTCCAAAAAGTAAATTGTTTACGCAAAGTGGAGCTATTTTGAAACAATTAAAATCAGTTTTAAATAAAGGACATATTAGTGCAGATGATTTAAAAACAATACTTAATGTTAATAGTGGATTAGGAAAAAGAGCTACCGATTTGGTAAGCTTCCTTGATGATTTAGACTTTTTTGCATTATATAAAAAACAGGGAGGATTTGATGCAGTAATATCAGGTTTGAAAGCGAATTGGTTTAACGGAGCAGGAGCAGATGGTGCCAATTGGGTAATAGCACTATTGCGCAAGGAAGGCAAATTAGTTTTTGTTCCTGAAAAAACTAATTTTGAAGTTGTAGAGAATATTTTAGGAAACAAACGTAGATATGATGCTGTTGTAGATGATGCTGTATCAATTGGAGGTAGGAGTAGAAAAAAATACTTTGAGTTTAAGTCATATAGTAAAGTACCTCCTACTGATTTTGCTAAACAATTTTTGAATGATTTAAATAATGCTGATATTATAGATCTAAAACAATTACAATGGATGTTTGATGCAGCTAAAAATCCACCAGATTTTGTAACAAATATGAAAAATGCTATTGATAATTTGCCATTGACAGATGATATAGCTAAAAAATTCTTAAAGGATGTGGAAAATCCAACAGTATCTAAATTAAAAAAGTATTTAAAGGAAGATTTCGATGAAATATTTAAATTGAAGTAATATGAAAATAGTAGATAAAATTTATAATGTAAATAATGAGATCTGGGATATTAGTAACAATGTAATAATCAATAAAGATAGAAGTCTGGTAAATCTTAGTACAAAAAAAGTATTACCGTATGATGAGAATATTAAAAGATGTTTCTATAGTAATAATTTTTTATTCTTGTTAAGAGATAAAGACATCTCTATACTAGATGAAAACCTAAATTTATTAAAACAAATAAATCAAAATGCTGCAGTGGGTATAAGTGTTTTTGATAAGGACAACTATGCGGTTTGGTTTGAAAATGAAGAAGATGATGAATATTTTGATTTATATGTTAATGCTGAATTAGTAGGGAAAGGAGATTTTTTTTACGGTAAGTTTTTAAATAAACACTACAGTTACAGGTTAAAAGGTAGGAAAGATTTTCAATATTTTAGATTAACGGATTTACTAGATACAAAAACGTATTTTGAATTTAAATGCGAGCTAGGATACGAGCTAGTTTCAGATTTTTACATGTGGCAAGAGACTTTAGTTTTTATGTATTTTAAAGATTCTGATTTGAAGCTAGAGCAGCGAGATATAAAAACAGGTAGCGTGATTTGGAAAACAGATATCAAGGATTCATCGTTTGTTTTCGATAATACAAGAGGTTTAATGGTTAGCATATGGGGTAATAGTAGTAGGAATCCAGAGAGTGAAGACTATTATCAAATTATAGATATAGAAAAACAAACAGTAGAAATCGGAATTCCTCAAAAGAATTTTGATTTTATAAATGTAGAAAGTCATATGGGATCTGCCTTGTATAAAAATAAGCTCTATTTCTCGGAGAATCCTTTTTCTTATGCAAATGAAGAACCAAAACCTGTTTATGTAGGCTGTTTTGATATTGAAACTAAGATAGTTGATTTTTTGCAGGCAATTCCTGAAATGACAGGGAGTCAGATAGCCCAAATCGTTTGTAATGACGAAAAATTGTATGTAAGAAGCTCTAATGGAGATTTAATAGTTTATGAGATTTAAAATGTTGACAAAATATAACGTTTTTATTTTTAGGTGTTTGTGGGTAAATGCTAACCATAAAACGTTTTATAGTTAGAGAGAGGGAATATCCTAATTATGACAACTACGACAAAACAGATTATGTGGAGTTTTATTATTGTCAAGAGAACTAAAAGTGTCTTGTTGGATTAATATAATGCTGAATTTGAAATACTGGAATTACTAAGAAATGAGACTAAAAAGTAAAAAGGATTTACTATTCTTTATTGATAACCCCATTAAATTATTTAATAAAGAAATCTATGTGGCAATTCATGCAGAAAGTAAATTCTTTAGATGAAGGTTTATTTGATTTTATTAAAATAGAATAGTTATGTACAGTAATGCAATTAAAATAGAAAAAGTGTCAAATTTCTTTCTAGATAATCAATTTAAATTATATTGGAAAGAAGGAGGCTTATTTTGATACAGAAAATTTTGAAGTTATATGGTTTGAAGCGCCATTAGAAGAAAGAAAGCATTTGTTTTTTACAGACGTTCCACAGGTCAACAATGAAGTACTAGGGGTTATGGATAGTGAAAATAATTTAAGGGTTTATGAAAGAAATTAAATCTGTTTTCTAATAATGCAAGCTCCTGCTAGTGCGAGCATGTTGCTCGTGAACGCAAAGGATATTTAAAATATAAAACGCCCATTGAAGACAAGAAAAAGCAGATTATATCCAACATTAATTAAAAATAAAAATAAAAACAAAAAATAAAAACAAAAACTAACAAATGAAAAAAAATCTTTTAACCCTAATAGTAATTCTAATTAGCATTGGTGGTTTTGCGCAAAAATTAAAAATTGATAAAGGAGAACTAAAACTAGACGAAAAAACAATAGGTTTTGTAGAAGGTAAAAAACCGCTTTTTACCATTTTTAGTTTAGATAAAAGTTATTCAATTACGGCAGAACTAAAGAAAGCTCCAAACGAAGATTCTATGGTATTGCCATGGATTGAAATTAAAGATGAAGCGACGGGGAAATCAAACGAATTAGAATTTAAGAACAAAAGCAGAAAATTCAGTGCCTTCAATTACGACCGTAGTATAGTCTATGAATTATTGGATAGAGGTATGGTAGGAGTAGAAGGTTTAAACAAAGAAGCAATTGAAAGTTTTATCAATGGTGAATCAGCAGGTATAGCCGCAAAGCGTTTGGGCGTTCAAGGCGAAATAGATAATGCTGGTAAAATTGCAGATACTTATCAGTTAGCGATCGATGATTATGGTACAATTTTTAGCGTTAAGGCACAAAATAAAGATATAGACGATAAAAGAATTGGGTTTATCAAAATGACATCGCCTTCTCAAAATGGAGATTTGAAATATGAAGTAATGGACCTAGATAATAATTTAGTAGGAACTTGGTTTGCCAGAGGCGGTATGTTCTCAGGATATGAAAAACTATTAAATCAGGAAGTCATTACATTCAACGGGAAAGTCTTCAAAGCGACTTTCGACAATAGAGGAAACCCTACAGGTTACAAAATGAGCAAAGATATAACAGCAATAAATATCGTGAGAGTTTTGGTTGGAAATGGATATACTTTAGGAAGTCAGTCTAAATAGAATTTTAAAAAAAATGTATAAAATAATTAAAATGAAAAAAACAGTCTTATTAGCCGCAGTATTGCAACTTTTTATGGTACTAGGCAGCTGTAGCTCAGATTCAGATAGTCCTTCAACTCCTGAACCGCCAATTGTTGTAATAAAAGCTGCAAAAGTAACATCATTCTCTAAAAACTTTGGAGAAGCAGGAGAAACCATTACAATCTATGGTGAAAATTTTTCTGATAAGATAACAGATATTAAAATTGCCTTTGATGGAGTTTCTGCTACAGTTGTTTCATCAACAGCTACTGAGATTGTATTCAAACTGCCGTCAACTGAAAAATTAGTTCCACAATTGTCTTTAACAATTGAGAATAGAACCATTACAAATGAAGTTAAGAATGCTTATCAAGGAAATATAGGCGTTTTACCTAAATCATCTACTACTGATTGGTTTACAATGGACAACGTTCTAAAAAATGAGAATAAAGTCTATAGTGTTCAAGTCGTTAGCGATAAAATAATGTACTATTCTATGGCAGACTACGGAGGAAGCGGAGTTTACAGAACTCTTGATGGAGGTATTACTTTTGTAGAATGGGGAAGAACTGGTTTTTCTGGAGCTTTTTCGGCTACTAAAAATGATGAAGGCTGGGCGGATACAGCATTTGGAATTCAAAAGGTACCTGTTGGAGGTTCTCCAAAAATGGATTTTATCAGCGCAACAACAAAAGACATTTATTACTCTGTTTATGTTGATGATGATATGAAAAAGGGAACTATTATTACTTCATACGGAGATGTTTACAGCACAGCTGATGGAGTTGAGTTTTCACAAGTCTATGATGCTCATTTAAGTGATAAAGGTTTCGAGCCAGGATCTATAACCAAATCTGATGAAATTGACAATGATCATATTTGGGCTATTGGTATGAAAAAAGTGGAAAATATATATTATCCTTTTATTTTATTTAAAAATAATGAAACTGATGGTTGGAAGGAACATTATTTTGCAAGTGAACCAAATACTATAGCGGCAGAAGTATCTTTTGCAGATAAGGCAAATGGTTATTTTTTAATTAATAACTCTACCATTTACAAAACTACAGATGGCGGTGATACTTGGACTAAAATTTATAGTGGAGAGAAATTCACAAAATTGGTATTTAAAGATGCTAATACGGGTTGGGCAGTTTTAGAAAACAAAATTTACAAAACAGTAGATGGAGCTAAAACATGGACACTTGATTACACAAATACGCAAGCTATCAAATCAATTGGCTATAAAAACAATATTGTTTGGGCTATTTCTATAGATAAAATTATCAAGCGTTATCTATAATTTTTAATCAATAGAATTCAAAATATAGAATAAAAAGCACTGCAGTTTTTTAATAGCTGCAGTGTTTTAAAATGCACTGAATGAAAAAAACTTTACTCTTATTCTTACTTTTCGTTATTACTTCTTGTTATCAGGAAACTGCTATAGTTATAGAAGGTGAGTTCACGACTTCGTATGTTGATCAGGATGAATCTATACCCGTTATTATTAAAATTGATAATAATATAACGGGTGCAGATACTTATGAATGGACATTTGAGGGCGGAAATCCTTCTGTTTCAAATTCTAAAAATCCAGGCGAGATTTTATACAGCAAGCAGGGAACTTATACCATCAAAGTAACAGCAAAAAATGTAGATGGTGAGAGTCGAGAATTTACTCAAACTGTTGTAATAAAAGAAGGAATTAATATTGAGTTTACGCATGAAATTGTAAAAAGCAATTACTCTCCTGTTGAGGTAATTTTAAAGAATGCTACTATTGGAGAAGGCTTGACTTTTAATTGGGAATTTCAAGACGGTTCGCTAGCTTCTTTTTCAGGGAAAACCCCTCCAAATGTTGTCTTTACAACTCCTGGAGAACACATAATAACTTTGACTGTATCAAATGGTTTTGAATCTGAAAAACAGACTAAAACCATTACTGTTGCTCCGTATTTGGTAAGTTTGTTTACCTATGAGCCAAAGTTTGAAGACGACGATTACGAAGCTCCTGTAACAATTAATTTTACAAACAAATCTGTCAGCGCAACCCATTACAAATGGACATTTGAAGGCGGGAATCCAGCTGTTTCTACAGAAGAGAATCCAACTGTTGTTTTTACAAGTGCAGGCGTTCATGAAGTTATTTTAGAAGCTTTTAATGATAAAACAAGTCAGATTTTCAAATCGACTATTACAGTTCTGCCCGATACAAACCTGCGAACATTTGCTAATATAAAATTAGGAATTAACACGGCACATAACGGCAATAATATTGGCGCAATGTTCTCGACAGTTATACGCGAAGTATATAAGGCAAACGAAATTAACGATGAGAATAGCAGTCTAGTAGATATCGTATTTCAAGGTTTAAACAGCAACTTTTCATACAACAGATTCATCTCTCCAGATCAGGCTAATAACTATGGGTTTTTAGCATTAAAAAATGCGCAAAGCACCATTTTTGTAAATTCTCAAAGCTTATGCAATTGTGGTTTAAATTTTACCGAAGCACAATTCGACAGTATGGTAAATGACACGCCTATAAAAACATTAAACATAAGTTATAGCGCTGGAGGAGCACAGGAATTTGGATTTGCTTATCCGAGAATCGTTTTATTTAAAACACAAGACGGCAGAAAAGGCGCCATTAAAATAAAAGAAATGGTAAAGAACGGTGCAAGTTCTTATATTTTATGCGACATCAAAGTTCAAAAACAATAACCGCTAAATGAAGATAAAGAATAATAAAATCTTGTTTTGGTTATGTATTGTTTTGGCCTGTTGTTTTTGCAGGAAAGGATATGCACAGGATGTAGATTTGGAGAATTTTTATAAACCTAATTTTAAGGTAACAGGGAATATTAATGCCAATATGATGTACTACAATTCAAATATGGAAAATTCACGTGAACCTTTCACTTATCTGTTTTCAGGGAGTTTGAATATTAGTGCTTTTAATTTTAGCGTTCCGTTGTTTTATAGTTTTACCAATCAAGGAGATAATTTAGGATATACTGCTCCATTTGATTTTAACAGATTAAGCATTATGCCTAAATACAAATGGGTAAAGGCTTATATTGGAAATGTGAGTATGACATTTTCACCTTATACATTAAGTGGTTATCCGTTTAAAGGAGTCGGATTAGAACTGACGCCAAACAGTCCGTTTAAAGTGTCGTTAATGGGAGGACAGCTCCTTAAAGCCGTTTCGGCAGAAAATGCTTCAGGCGGAATTCCGATTTATCAGCGTTTTGGTTATGGAGCAAAAGTAGGTTTTGAGAAAGCGCAATATAAATTAGGTTGGATTGGTTTTTATGCCAAAGACGATGCCAGTTCATTAAACATGGTAAATGATAAAGGAGTTACACCAAAAGAAAACTTTGTAAACAGTTTGATTTTTAGCACTTCGGTAGTGAGAAATTTAAATTTAAATGTCGAGTATGCCTTATCTGTATTAACAGATGATACTAGAAATGAAAGTCTTTCGGGAGGAGCTTTTCGAGATAAGATATTTTCTGGTAAAGAAAGTACAAGTTATATGAACGCTTTCAATGTTAATTTCGATTATAATATTCAGAAAAGTACTGTCGGATTAACGTACGAGCGCATTGATCCTAATTACAATACCCTTGGAGCATTATATTTTAATAATGATTTAGAAAACATCGCGTTGCGTTTTGCGAGACCTTTTTATCAAGATAGAATTACAGTTTCGACCAGTTTAGGATTTCAAAAAGACGATTTAGAAAAAATAAAAAAACAAGATACAAAACGTGTTGTAGGGTCTATTAACATGAATTATAGAGTTACAGATCAAATCAATATTACGGGTAGTTATTCTAATTTTTCTACGTATACCAATAAAAAATTAGATCAGTTTGAACTGATAAATAATCCAAATGTTGTGCAGGCAGACACTTTAGATTACAGACAATTGTCTCAAAATGCTAATGTCAATATGTCTTATGCTTTCGGAAAAAAAAGAAATCAAAATTTAAACTTTAATTATAGTATTGCAGGTCAGGCCAACGAACAAGGAGGCGTGATTAGAAAAGGTCAGGCAAGCACGGTTCAAAATTATAACTTGGCGCATACGGTTAGTTTTCTTGCAACGAAAGTCTCTTTAAACAGTTCGCTTAATTATACCAAAAATGAAGTGAGCCGAAACAATAATTCATCTATGGGAGCTTCGGTTGGAGCTTCAAAAAAACTATTCAAAGACAAGCTAAATACAAACCTTGGATTTCTTTATAATAATTCGCAAGGAAATATGAATTCAAGCTCTGTATTTGGAATCAAGTTTAACAATAGTTACGTAATGTATCAAAGGCATAATTTTGGTTTAAACGTTATTTCGATGTTTAGAAGCAGCACGAATACTGACAAATTTAATGACTTAACGGCTACTTTAAATTACACCTGTTCGTTGGATAAAATAAAGCTTCCTGCCAAAAAAGAGCCTAAAAAAGAAAAAGAAGAGGTTTTAAATCCTATTCTAAAAATAAAGCATAAAGACAAAACGTACGAAGGAACGAGAGACGAAATTATACAGCAACTTCAGGATATGCAGACAGCGCTTCGTCCAATGCCAAAAGAAGATTCAGAAGAATTACAGCATCTGTTAACGCTTACCACTTTGACTCCAGATGATGATAGTTTCAAAGAAAAAGCATTGAATTATTTAAAAGCATACGACCTAAATAATGACATCTTAAATAAATACGACAATTACATTCATGAAACTGTAAAAAGTTTACAAGAAGAAATGGCTCGTAAAGACGAAGGATATGAGAATGATTATGTGATGGCTTTAGGAAGAGTAAACAAGCATAAAATGCATGGTGTAGATGAAAAAGACGTGACAGATAAAGTGAGTTATAATTCATATTTAAAACTGGTAGACAGAAAAAATAAAAAATTACAGCCTTTATTAGTTCATCGATGGATGCTTAATGAGATTGGAATACTTTCAAATACACCTGTAGATCAGCTTCGCGAAAATGAAAACCTTTCTGCTTTTAATAAAGAAGAGCTAGGGGATTTCTTTAAAATGATGAAAGAGAAAAAAGCAGATGCAGTAATAATCGAAGAAATAAAAATCAAACTAATTCCATTCTATCATGATTTAGCAGTTAAAAATGTTAAAGATGGAGAGATCGATTTTAAGTTTTTAAAGAATAATTAATAGTCAAATAAACTCTTTTGCTGTTCGAAAGAGTAACATATAAAAGAAGTCGGTATGCTTTATTTTTCAAAAAAACAGAATGATTTGCTTATGAAAAAAAATTACAAAATACATTTTGCGACACTGCTTATCTTGCTTTCGGTTGTTTTTTCTTATGGGCAGGAAATTCAGCCACCAAAAGAATTAAGTGCAGCTTCAAGTTCGATACAAAAGATCGAAGCCGCTGATCGTTGGGTAGATAAGTTTTCAAATCAAGATTTGGTAGAACTGCCTATTGGTATTCGTAATACGGTAAATAATATTCAATATTCTATCGGAATTACAAAAGCTACTTTTACGCCAGAGTATACAACGCTGACGGTTTTCTGTAGAGTTGATATTCCTCAGAAAGATAAAAAAACCGGACAGCCCATGCAGCTTTTCTTTGGTGCAGATAATGTTAAATTATCGCATCAAGGAGGTATTATGGGCGAAGCCAAATTGGTATTGCTAGGCAATGTTGATATTCCGTTTAATGAGGATAAATGGCAGGTTTCTTTGTACGGAGGTTTCGAAATGGCGACAGGAAACGTAAACGACCTAACGTATGTAAAGATCGATTGTGATGGTTTTAAAGAAATGAAGATTTCTGGCGCTATTGAGTTTTCTAGAGATCTAATTTTGCCAATCGATCCGTTGACCAAAACGGTTGATGAAGCAAAAACTACAGTTCCAAAAACGTATTATAACGGAAAAACGGTTGCAATACCCAATAGAGTTAGAGGAGAATTTAGTTTTACAGCAGGTAGTTGGAATGATATTTTATTAAATGTAAGTCTTCAACCTTTTGTATTAAAAGACAAACGAAACGGAAAAGATTTTGATGGTAATTTCCAGTTTTTGGTAAGCAATGCAGTATTAGATTTAAGTGATTTAAAAAATGATCCTGTAGTTGTTTTTCCAGAGTATTATGCCAAAAATTCGCTTTTGGTTCCAAGTCAAGAATCGTGGAAGGGAGTTTTTGTCCAGACTTTTGATGTAGGTCTGCCCAAGGAATTTCAAACAACAGATACGGCATCAAGTAAAGAAAGACTTCATGTAGGCGCACAAAATCTTATTATAGATAAATTTGGAGTTTCGGGAACTTTCTATGCAGATAATGTTTTTCCTTTAGATCGAGGAATAACCAGTCAGGAAAAATCATGGGCTTATTCCTTAGACCATATTGATGTAACTATTGCGGCAAATACTTTTGTAAAAGCAAATTTAAAAGGACAGATTCTTTTACCCATTAGTAAAGCCACACCAGAGAAAAAAGAAACGACTACAACTCCTGCAACAAATGCGACAGCGAATACAGGAACGGCTGGCGCAACAGGAACCGATTCTACTAAACCAAAACAAACCAATAGGGCTGGTTTAGAATACAACGGATTTATTTCTATGGAAGAACAACAATTGGTTGTGATAACCAAAGATTCCATAGCTTTTGACATCTGGAAAGCAAAAGCATTATTGCTGCCCAATAGTTCTGTCGAGTTAAAATTAGTCAACGGGCGATTTTTGCCTAAAGCCAATCTAAACGGTTCGGTTTCTTTTGGAACCAATAAAGGAGCAACAGACGATAAAGATGTAGAAGGTAAGAAAACAGTAGACTTTAAAGGAATTACGTTCGAGAACCTGCAATTACAGACCGTTTCGCCTATCATTTCGGTTAGAAATATGGGATATAAAGGAACGGTTGGTTTTGGTAATTTCCCTGTTTCTATCGGAAATATTAACGTAGCCATTAATGGAGATGATTCCCGAATTGATTTTGATTTAGGAATTAATTTAATGGAAAGTATTGGAGCAGGAGCAACCGCAAGAATTGGGATAAAGGGCAAGATGTATGATGATGGGTATAGGCAAAAAAGCCGATACGCTGGTCTTGATCTTTCGGCAATTCATATCGATTGTAAGTTTAGCGGATTAACCATTAAAGGAGGTCTTATTCTAATGGAAAAAGACCCTGTTTACGGAGATGGATTTAATGCAGATGTAGAAGTCGATGTTGTAGATGTTGTAAATGTAAAAGCAAAAGCAATTTTCGGACGTACTACTTTTAGATATTGGTATTTTGATGGAGCGGTTAAGTTTCCTCCAACACCAGGTGTTCCTTTTATGATTACAGGTTTTGGTGGAGGAGCCTATTACAAAATGCATCGAAATCAAGATATTGCTATTGGCGAATTTTCTCCTTCGGGACTAAGTTATACGCCAGACGAGAAAATAAGTTTAGGAATTAAGGCTTTAATCTATTTTCACGTAGGAGCAGAAACCATTTGCGATGGCGAAGCCGGATTTGAAATGGCATTTAACTCAAAAGGAGGAATAAACAGATTAGCTATTTTCGGTAAAGCCAATGTCATGGCTAAAATTCCAGGACTTAAAAATGTTACCGATTTAATGGGTAAAGTAGCTTCAAATGTTACCGCTAAGAAAAGCTTTTTAGGAATTACAGAAAATGATCTTAAAGGTTCTTTTGCGAGCAAATATATTCCAGAAGCTAAAGAAGCAATTCCAGGAGATTTGTCGGCAGCAGTAGGAATAAAAATGGCAGCAGCTGTCGAATTTGATTTTGAAAACAAATCGATGCACGCCACTACTGATGTATATATTAATACACCAGGAAATTTCCTTTCGGGAACTGGAGAAGGAGGAAGAGCCGTTTGGGGAGTTTTCCATAAAGATCCAAAAGATTGGTACATGTACATGGGAACACCAAAAGACCGATGCGGAATTAAAATTGGAGTTGCAGGTATGTATTTGCAAACGACAAGTTATTTTATGGCAGGAACGGTACTTCCGGGCAGTCCGGCGCCACCTCCACAAGTAGCTCAAATTTTGGGTGTAGAATTAAAAGAACTGGATTATATGCGTAACGAAAATGAATTGGCAAATGGAGGTGGTTTAGCCTTTGGAGCCAGTCTAGATTTCGATACAGGAGATTTAAGTTTCTTACTTTTTTACGCCCGTTTTCAGGCAGGAATGGGATTCGATATTATGCTTAAAGATTATCAGGAAGCTAGATGTTCCAACACAGGAAGCCGTGTAGGTATAAATGGTTGGTATGCCAACGGACAATCTTATGCTTATCTGCAAGGAGAACTTGGAATTAGAATTAAATTATCTTTCTTAAAACTAAAGGTTCCAATTATTTCTGGAGGAGCCGCAGTTTTATTACAAGCGAAATTACCAAATCCAGTTTGGATGCGCGGGTATGTGGCAGGAAATATGAATATTTTAGGAGGACTGATAAAAGGAAAATTCAGATTTAAATTTGAATTAGGCGAAGAATGCCAATTTGAAAATGCATCGCCACTAGGAGGTATTAAATTAATCACCGATGTGACTCCAAAACAAAGCTCTACAGATGTAGACGTTTTTGCTGTGCCACAAGCTGCATTTTCAATGAAAGTAAATGAAGCTTTTGTAATTCCTGAAGACGCAGGCGATGTGACTTATAAAGTTATATTAGAAAAATTCAAAGTATTTGATGGAACCAAAGAAATTCCAGGAGTTTTTGAATGGAGTAGTATGAAAGACAGAGTTAATTTTGTTTCAACAGATATTCTTCCTCCTCATAAAGAATTGAAAGTTCAAGTTGAGGTTAGTTTCCAAAAAATGGTAAATGGCGTATTCCAGCCTATAAAAGTAGACGGAAAAGTGGCCACAGAATTTGAAGAAAGAATATTTACAACAGGAGGCGCGCCAAACCATATTCCGCTTACCAATATTAAATACTCTTATCCAGTTGTAGATCAAAAGTATTTCCTTGAAGAAGAATATTCAAAAGGATATATCCAACTGAAGCGTGGTCAGGATTATTTGTTTGAAGATTCTAATTGGGAGACCAGTATTAAGATGGCGCAAGACGGAACTTCTAACTCAAAAGCAGTGGCATTTAACTATGATACTACTTCAAATGAAGTATATTATAACTTGCCCAATATCGATCAGGATAAGAAATATAATTTCTCTATCGTTAGTAATTTAAAGCAGAATACAACAAGAAATACGACATCGAATACAAAGACAAATACGATTAGTGATGAGGGTAATGATATACAAATAAAAGAAAATCAAGCCGATGCCATATCTAAAGCGGAGGGAAGCATTGATCGTTTAAACTATTCATTCAATACGAGTAAATACAAGACTTTTGCTTCTAAAATGAATGCAATTAATACTCAAAGCTACGATTTTGGAATTTTGTTTTCTGATGTTATTTATTTAACCAATGGTATTTCAAGTCAAGAGGCTTTTGACCTAGTAGAGCTTAGAGGAGTAACTTACAGTGACAATAAACCTGTAGTAACAGCAGAATCTAAATTAAATGATCAATATTATACAACAGACATTTATCCTTATTTGTATAAAGATTATCCTTTAAGTGGTATTTTCTCAATAAAAAATAGAGATACTAGCGAATTTGGAGTTGTTCCTGCAAAGGCAATTCCGTTAAATGCTTCTTATATGACAAATTTAGAAAACGATGTTAATCAGTCTTGGACTAGAGCTAACTTCCCGTTTAGATACAATTTGCCATTTGTCTATAAGGAAGATTGGATCGATTTGAACAATCAAATAGTGAACAACTACATTAACGGAGAACCAGGTGTTGTGGCGCTTGCTCAGCGATTTATTAGTAGTTCTTACCAATTCATGCGATATGGAAATTATGAAATAGTAATGAAGTATAATCTGCCAGGAAATAAACAGGCAAATGAGTTTGTTTATAAGTATAAAAACATCAATACTTTTAGGTAAATTCTATAAAGGACTATAAGTGACTTTAAAAACCCGTTTGAAAATTCTCAAACGGGTTTTTATTTTAGACAACCAGATTTAACATTTAGGAGCGCTTTTTTTTATTAATTTACATAATCTTACAAATCAAGCTTTTGTCTAAAACTAAAAGATGCTGAATAATAAAGAAGAAAAGAAAGAACAAAATGCAGTATATCTGCTTCCTTGGGTAACGGCAATTGCAATGTTTATGCAATCTTTAGATGGTACAATTCTTAATACTTCGCTGCCTTCAATAGCTAAAAACATGGGATATTCGGCCACCGAAATGGATTCGGTTATTGTAACCTACACACTCACATTAGCAATGTTTATTCCGCTTTCCGGATGGCTGGCAGATAAGTTTGGCACCAGAACCATGTTTATGATTGCCGTGTTTCTGTTTATCATGGGATCTTTGTTTTGCGCTCTTTCAGTTGATTTGAATACGCTTAACATGGCACGTGTTTTACAAGCGGTTGGTGCTTCCATGATGGTGCCAATTGCCCGATTGGCTATTTTGTATCAATACCCCAAAAACGAACTGCTTAAAACGATGAACTTTATAACCTTATTCGGTTTGTTAGGAATGGTTGCGGGTCCAAGTTTAGGAGGTTTTCTCTCAGATAATTTCAGCTGGCATTGGATTTTTCTAATAAACATTCCCATTGGCCTCATCGGAATTTCGATGGCGTATCGCATTATGCCTAACTTTAAGCACGCAGTAGGAAGATTCGATTTTAGAGGATTGGTTTATTTCAGTTTGGCACTAATTTCTATCACTTTGGTTTTAGAACTTATTGGAAACGGACGACCACACATGATTGTGATTCTAAGTTTATTGATTCTCTTCGGACTGCTTTCGCTCTTTTATTACATTCATTATAAAAAAACGGAAAAACCCATAATCGATCTGCATCTTCTTAATATTAGAACCTTAAAAATAGGATTGATGGGAAGTTTAATTACTAGACTCGGAATTGGCGGACTGCCATTGCTTTTACCGCTTATGCTGCAAACCAGTTTTGGTTACTCGGCATCGGTATCAGGATTATTGCTGTTGCCTTCGGCCTTGTCAAACGTTGCGGTTAAACCTTTTATGGTATCTATTATAAAGTTTTTTGGCTACAGAACAGTATTGATAAGCAACACCATTTTGCTAGGAATTGTTTTGATTATTCTCGGATTTGTAACGAAAGAAACACCAATTGGATACTATATTTTACTGATGATATTCTACGGAATTTTCACCTCTATACAAATGTCTGCCATGAATACGATTACGCTTTCAGATTTGGATCAAGATACGGCGAGCGGCGGAAATACGATGTTGGTTATTATGCAGCAGCTTTCGGTAAGTTTTGGAGTTTCTGTGGCGAGTCTTGCGCTTTCTTTATTTCAGGACGGAATTTTCAATTTAGACGCTTCAAAAGCATTTCAATATACTTTTATTGCATTGGCTGTTTTTACCATCTTTTCAAGCTTTACTTTTTCAAAATTAAGTAAAACAGATGGAGGAGGGTATATGTAATTTTGTTTCACATAAATAAGTTTTTGTATTCAAAACAAACACAAATTATCCAATCAATCTAACTTGTTTTGGATTAAGTTATTTGTTCTTCAAATGGCTTTTGTATAATTTTACATACTATGTATGAAATATTCCAAAAGTATCTAGAAGAAAAAACTGAACTGACTCCCACAGAATCGGAACGTATTCAATCATTTGCTATAATTAAAAAACTTCGTAAAAGACAATATCTGCTTCAAGAAGGAGATGTCTGGAAATACGATGCTTTTATTACAAAAGGCTGTGTTAGAACTTATACCGTTGATGAAAAAGGCAGTGAGCATGTAAATAGTTTCAGTATCGAAAATTGGTGGACAGGAGACCGCGAGAGTTTAATGATGCAGCAACCGTCTCGTTTTAATATCGATGCCATTGAAGATACCGAGCTTGTTCTTTTTACGCATGAGAATTTTGAATTGCTGTGCAGAGAAATTCCAGCAATTAATAATATGGTAAATGCTATTCTGCAAAGAAGTTTTATTGCTGCTCAAAATAGAATTCAGGCCTCACTTACTTTAACGGCCGAAGAAAAGTATTTAAACTTTATAAGCAAGTATCCAGGTTTTGCTTCGAGAATTCCTCAAACCATGATTGCTTCATATTTGGGTATGACACCAGAAACGTTAAGCCGTATTCGAAAACAAACCGCAAAGAAATAAATATACAAGGAGCTTTTAAAGCTCCTTTTTTTATGCCTTCTTCCAACTCTTGATCTATATCAAGTTTTTACTTATTTCTAATCAATGTGCAGGTTTTGCATTCATCGCAACTTTGTAATGTTCAAAAGAAACAAACATTATAAACATTTAAATATTGAAATCATGTCAAAAACAATTTTCATTACAGGAACAAGTACAGGCTTTGGAAAATTAACAGCTGTAACATTAGCAAACGCAGGTCATTCCGTAATTGCAGGAATGCGAAATACCAATGATAAAAATGCCGCTGTTGCGAAAGAATTGGAAGCAATAGAAAACATTGAAGTAGTAGATATCGATGTTACAGATGATGAATCAGTTACTAAAGCAATCGAAAAAGTATTGATTAAATACGGAAAAATTGACGTTTTAATCAATAATGCGGCGGTAAGCGGTTTTGGTTTGCTTGAAGGATATTCTATCGATCAGGTTCGTAAAATGTTTGATGTAAACGTTTACAGCGTACTTCGCATGTATCAGGCAGTGCTTCCTTCTATGAGAAAAGAAAGAAACGGACTCGTAATTAACATTACAACTGGAGCAAGCGCACACACACTTCCATTTATGGTTCCGTACATCGCATCAAAACTGGTGGTTGAAAGTTTTACAGAAGGATTGCAAGATGAACTTGCTGATTACGGAATTGAAAACGTAAGCATTCAGCCTGGAGTTTATCCGACAGAAATGAATAACGGATCTAAAGCGGGTATTCATGCTGATAAAACACAAATTGTAGAAGAATATGGAGATGCAGCAACCGAAAAATTCAACGCCTTAGGCACAGCATTATTTGGAAAAATGGCTCAGTTTGATATGAATCCGCAAACCATTGCTGATGGTATTCTAGAATTGGTAAGTATGAAAAAAGGGGAGAGACCGCTTCGTTTTCCGCTAGACGCGATTGCTCAAGGAACCGATAAAGAATTTATAGAAGCCCGCGCCAATATTAAAGCAAAATGGGTAGCAGCTTACACCAATTAATTTTCTTTTAAAACACATTTTAATAATTTACTTAGATTCAAAATAAACATGAAAACAATGCATATAAAATCAAATAAAAAAGTCCAAACTTCAGCAGCAGCAATGCTTAATTTATTAATACTCTTTTCTGCTTCAGAAAAAACAGCTGCACAAACTAGTGCAGGAATCGTCGGAATAGATCATGTCGGAATCAATGTTCCTGATCTTAATAAAGCCGTTACATTTTTTAATGATGTTTTGGGTTTTGCACCCGTAACTCAATTAGGACCAATTCCGCTTGACGCTGATTGGAAAAAACTAAATCACATTAACCCAAATACTGGAGCCGTTACCATAAAGATGATCAATGCAGGAAACGGAGCAAGTATAGAAGTGTTTGAGTATGCAGACAATAAAGGAAGCAAAACACACCCCAGTACAGATGATATTGGAGCATCTCATATTGCATTTTATGTAAAAGATATTAATGCATCTGTACAGTATTTAAAAAGTAAAGGCGTAAAAATAATAGGAGAACCTTTTACAATGCCTTCTGGTGATACAGCGGGAGAAACTTGGGTTTATTTTGAAACGCCCTGGGGATCTAAAATGGAATTGGTTTCGTATCCTAATGGAAAAGGTTATGAAAAAACGAATCCCAAAACGATATTATGGTCTCCAAAAAATGAAGGAGTGAAAAAAGTCCCTGCAGATGACTTCGATTCTAAAAAGAACACGGCAATAGTAGAAAACCATCTTAAAATCTGGAATGAAAAAGTGGAGGTGAAACGTAAAGCTTTATTAAATCAAGTGTATGCGACTAATGTAGAAATGGTCGACCGTCATTTTATTGCTGAAGGAATTGAGGATATCAGTAAATTTATTGTAGAGCTTCAAACTAAAAATCCTGATTTTAGATTTACAGCCAAATCTGTAGAAACCAATCATAATATAGTTCGTTTGTATTGGCAGTTTGGTTCCAAAACAAAACCATCTGTTGTAAGCGGTATGGACTTGTTTGTTATCGAAAATGGTAAAGTTCAGAAACTGTATGTTTTTGTTGATCAAAAAGAATAACTTTTAAATTGATTTTGAAAGTTTTAAAAAGCCAGACAATAAGTTCTGGCTTTTTAAATTTCTATTAAATGGTTTTTAAAACACCACCATCTGCTCTTAGAGAAGCTCCATTTGTTGCTAGAGAAAGAGGGCTTGCAAGATAAGTGGCAAGCGATGCAATTTCAGTTGGATTTATAAAACGCTGCAATAAAGAATGCGGATTGGTTTGCTGTACAATGCTATTTTTCATTTGCTCCACTTCGATATTCTGCAGGGATGCTATATGTTCTATAACAGCCGCAACTCCGTCAGAATAAGTTGGTCCGCCTAGAATGGTATTTACGGTTACCTCTGTTCCAATGGTTAGTTTAGATAAGCCATTGCTCACAGCAGTCATTGCGGCTTTAGTCATTCCATAATGAATCATATTTCCGGGAATATTTACACCAGATTCACTGCTTATAAAAATAATTCTTCCTGATTTTTTCTCCAGCATCTGTGGTAAAAGTTTCTTAGAAAGACGAACAGAACTCATCACATTAATTTCAAATATTTTATACCAATCTTCATCTTCAATTTCTTCGAAGTTTTTTAGATTAAATTGGCCAACATTATTAATTAGAATTTCGATGTTATTTAATTGGCCAAGTAGCGCGTCTATTTCCTCTTTTTTGCTAAAATCTGCTGCAATTCCAGATACTCTACAGTTTGGAAATTCGGCTTTCAATTTTTGAACCGCCAGATTTGTTTTTTCTTCACCTCTTCCGTTAATAATTACTTCTGCTTTTTCATTTAATAATTGTTGCGCAATTGCAAAACCAATTCCTTGAGTTGATCCGCTGATGAAAGCTTTTTTACCTTCTAATTTTAAATCCATTTTTTATTATTTATTTTTGTAATGATTGATACATAAATAGTCAAAAAAATTAGCTGATGACAGCTAATTGCATTTCGATTTGATCTTTTAATATTTTCTTGTCAGGATACATTCTACGCAGCGTATTAAGTCCGCACCAAAACGTGATGAGGTATTTTCCTAGAACCTCAGGAGAAGTTTTAGACTGTATGTTTCCTTTTTTTTGTTCGGTTTTTATGGTTGCTGTAAACATCTGTTCGACTTCTTTTAAAATCTGTACAGCATTTGCTTCTAGGTCTTCATCTATAAAAGTCATTTCGACGACTGTATTAGCGATAATACATCCTTTAAAATGTTCATTTGCGTCAGCTTCTGCAATACTTCTAAAAAAATCTTTAATTAATTCTAAAGGCGAATCACTTTTAGCAAGTTCATTTTTAAAAGCATCAAAAGCTAGTCTGCGTTCTTCAATAGCTTTTTTAAAAACTTCTTTTTTTCCGCCTTTAAAAGTATTGTAGAAGCTTCCGGCTCCAGCTCCAGTTGCTTTTTGTAAAGCACTTAGCGAGGTTGCACTGTAGCCTTTCTGCCAAAAAACTTCCTGAGCCTTTTTTATGATATTAGAATCTTCATATATGGTTGGTCTGCCTCTCATTTGATTTTATTTTTGTAATGATCGATACAAAATTATATAAAAATAATTATTCAGCCAATTTTTTTTTAATGTAATCCTTTAAGAAGATTTTTTAAGAACTAAAAACAACGCAGCTGCGAGACCTAATCCCATAATTGCAGTTTTAGCAAAATTAGAATCTGTTTTGGAAGGAATATTTCCGTAGACTCGTAAAGGTTCTTTTGAATTGGTAAGCACATTTCCAGGATTGTTCTCCTTATTTTGATTCAGTTTCATTTTTAGACGAAGCGCTGTCGATGCGGTATTGCTAATTAATTTTGGAAATAATTTATAAGTATTAGTAATTGCCGCCGCTTTAAAATCAGGAAACAAATCTTTTTTAGGATGTTTGGCCAAATAAACCATTTTGGCAGCAGTTTCGCGTGGATCAGAGGCAATAAAAGGAATTTTTATATCAAAACCCGAATACTTGGCAGAATGAAGATTTCCTGTAGAATTTTGTAGCTGAGGATACAGATTGCAAACATGAATATGTCTGTGGTTAGAAATTTCTCCCTGCAAACATTCCATCATGCCTTTAATACCGAATTTAGATGCAGAATATACGGCGCTGTAAGGCGCGGGCATAAAGCCACCAATTGATACATTATTAATTAAAATACCGTGATTTTGATCTTTAAAAATTTTAATTGCGTTGTAAGCACCATGCATGTATCCAAATAAATTGGTTTTTATAACCTGCTGATGAATTTCTAACGGGATTTCTTCAAATTTTCCGCTAGCCATCACTCCGGCATTATTGATCCAGATATCGATTTTACCGCTCATAGCGAGGGCTTCTGCGGCAACTTTCTCTACATCTTCAGCTATAGACGTATCTGCCGAAATACCCACAACAGGAACATTTAATGCTCGGCAAAATTCTACAACTTCATTAATACCTTTCCAACCTCTTGCTGCTAAGACTAAATTGCATCCTTCATGAGCAAAAGCTTCTGCAGCTGCACGGCCGACACCACTGCTAGCGCCCGTTATAACGACCGTTTTTCCTTTTAGATCATTCGTATATTTTTCTGCATTTTTCATATCTTAAATATTAAGCACGTTAAAGCGCATTTTTACTGCGGTGAGTTAATCAAATTGCTTTTTTAGACAAGATAATAATGCGCTTTTCGTTTGTTCTGCTTGAACTATTTTTTAAGATATATTTTTTCTCAGATGTTCTCGTACTGAATATTCTATTTTTTTGATTTAAAAAAAGCATAGCAAGTAATTTAGCAACGAAATAGCTTTTCCGTCTAATTGAAATATAAAATTAGAGTAAAACTATTCAGGCGCTGTTATATAATTACGCTTGCTAATTGCTTAATTAAGAGATTACAAGAAGGTTTTGACTATCAAGTTATTTATCTAATCCTTACAAATTTTAGATTGCCGGTTTTGGTTGTAATAATTAGATCTGCTTTATGCAAAATGTATTTCCCCTTTAGATAGTTTTTTGTTTTATGCTGCGAGTTATTGTTAGTTTTTAAAGCTAAAGAATCTTTTGTAAACGAATATTCGCCATTTACAATGCTATCAAGTCGATCTGTTTTATTAATTTGAAAATTATTCATGATTTCAAAATGCAACCTTTCCTTAGTTTGAATATTTTCCCAAGTTCCATAAAAATCGTCTTGTGACATGTATTTGGTTTTCATAATACTGAACATGATAAAGAAACCAATGAATACAGCAGGAATATAAACGAATTTTATGACGCTAATCTTGTTCATCCATTTAGGTCTGTCACTGTTTTGATACAATGGAGGTTCTTCCAAAAAATATTTTAGAAAAACTTTATAATCAGAAAAGAGTACAAACAATGCCATTAGGGTTAACGTTATCGCAATTTCTTTTGCATTAATATCATAAGCAAAATCGGTTAGAAGGATATTGATCATAAAAGTTAGGAAAAGAATAATCCCTATTCTTGTCGTTTTTCTAAAAAAGAGTAGGAACGAGCTTATAATTTGAGTAACGGCAATAACAATTGGATACCAATTGCAGTAGCCATAATAATACCAAGTAAGGCGAAAACCATCTAGAGAACCAATAGGCATATCGTACACGCTTGGCTGTGAAACGAATTGGGTTTTTAATATTTTACCGTAAGCATATAAGATTATAATGGTAGCTAGAAAGTATCTGCAAAAGGTGTGTAAAAAAAGATGGATTTTTTGCCAGTTCATATTTTTTGGGATTTTTTTGTTTTACATTATTTGGTATGGGGTAAAAGTATAGTATCCCAAAATCGCAGAATTGTACAAATGGAAACTGTTTAGATAAACAGCCAAATATTTTCTTTTTCTGTATCTATATTTTTGAAAAAGATTTGTGGATTCCTGTTTGTGAGCTCTTTAAAGTTTCGAATAAAATGAGATTGATCATAAAAATCATATTGAGACAACTCAGAAAAATTCTTGCTTTGTTTCTGTTTAAGTATTGAGTTTCTAAAACGATGAATTTTTCGATACTCTGAAGGCGATTTGCCAATATGTTTTGTAAAAAGCTTATTCAAATATTGCCTGCTCATTTGATGTTTAAGAGCGATTTCTTCAATCTTTTCATCACTTTCAATATCGGTAAGTATTTTTTCAATTAAAGAAAAATCTTTGACTTGTAATTTAGAAAGCAGATAATCTTCAAGCTCCTGACTTTGTTTGTCTTTGGCCAAATTGAAAATTTCAATCATTTTAGCATTAAAGTCGGGCATAAAAGTAAAATCTAAAATAGTGCCTTCTGAAAAAATACTTTTTGAATCTGATAAAAACTGACTTATTCCCAATGGCTTAAAGTAAATCGTAACCTCATTTATAAGCTCTTTGTAATGAATTTTAATGGGTTTGGTATAACGAGAAACTACACAAGTCATGATATTTTTATCTGGCGATGATTTTATAATGACTTCGTTATTTTGTATTTCAACATCTAGATCTTCATTGGTGGTTAGAATGCAGAAATTATTAGGGAAAGTGAGATATTGTACAGAGCCCGAATTTTTATTTTTTGAAATAAAGTAATATCCTTCAATATATTTTTTTAAAATTTCATTTTTAGGCTGATAAAAATCCAGATTCATTTGTTCTCTTTGAGGTAATTGGTAAAGGTTTATTCTTTTGGAATAATATTGACAAAACTAAAGTAGCAAATTAAAACTTTGCGCTATCGTTGTCTGTTCTTTTTTTTTAAATATAAAATTTGACAAAATAATACGAGCTTTAAACTCTTCCAAAATGGAAATGCATTTATCAATTTGCACTATCGATAATTGGACACAAAAAGGGTTTCTTTTATGATCATAAATGGTAATGAAAAATTCGGATTCAGAAGAGCACATTATGGCAGTATGCAATTATCATTTTTGCAAACTTTTTTTTTTTGCATTTGTTTGTTTTGAGTGTAATAAAAAAGACTTATTAAATAATAAAAACAACGTTAAAATGTTGGTTTTCAATATATTTTATATATTTTTGTAAGGCATTTAGTATTTATTGGTGTTTTTAAAATATTGGAATTGCTTTTTTGACAGCCTGCTTATTATGCGAGATGCTTTTTTTCGCTATTTATAGTATTACAATTTTCTAAATAGTATAGAATTTAGCCAGCTAGTGCATATTAAAAACAATTGCAACATTTTTTTTCTTGCCCCGTTTTTTTTAGTATTCCTATTTTGAATCTGCTATCAGCCAGACCCTATAACAGCCTTACGATTAAAGCAGTGCACTTTAATATTCTCTACCGCATTTTTTCTCTCTGAAATTTAATTTTTAAAGACGGTTGCCCAAATTGGTCTTAAATGCTGATTTACATCTGCGATCTTAATAATTCGATTATTCCAGTAAAAATTTTATGGAGGCATCAGTTTTTGTAAGTTGACTGTCGTGTCCTTAAGTAAAATATAAAATATGAGTAAAAATATACTTTTCTGTATTGGTCTATTATCACATTATATTGTTTATGCACAGCAAGATGCGCAGTACACACAGTATATGTACAATACAATAGCCATAAATCCTGCCTATGCAGGTTCCCGTGGAGTATTCAGTGTATTTGGCCTTTACCGCACCCAATGGGTTGGTCTTGATGGAGCGCCAGAGACAAGCAGTTTCTCAATCAATACACCAATAAACAATAGCAGATTAGGCATTGGAGCTTCATTGGTCAATGATAAAATTGGCCCTACAAATGAAAACAACATCTCCGTGGATCTGTCTTACACCATTCAGACCTCTGCAGATTTTAAGCTGTCATTTGGCATCAAAGGAACGGCAAACATCTTCAATTTGGATGTAAACAAATTAAATCCTGCAGATCAGGGCGATCCCCAGTTTCAGGATTTAAACAGCAAATTCTCTCCAAACGTTGGAGCTGGAGTCTACTGGCATTCTGACAAAGCATATATTGGTCTGTCTGTTCCTAACTTTATTGAAACAAACCGTTACGACGATAATGATGTGGCAATTTATAAAGACAGAATCAATTACTACTTAATTGGAGGCTACGTATTCGATCTTGACAAATATCAGTATATAAAATTTAAACCCG
>Ga0308157_10001405_pt1 | contig 50221 bp, 32 predicted proteins | sample PhyBR1_FD_201035 | JGI IMG/M metagenome (GOLD analysis project Ga0308157, IMG submission 201035) | Phyllosphere microbial communities from UC Gill Tract Community Farm, Albany, California, United States - DLSLB.R1 | ecosystem: Host-associated > Plants > Phyllosphere > Unclassified | place: USA...
ACCTGCAAAAGAACGGCAAGGACAAGGCGGTCGCCGCCTTCAACGATCCCAAGGGCGAGTTCATCAACGGCGACCTGTACGTGTTCATGATCGACACCAGCGGCGTGATGCTGGCGCACGGCCAGAACCCCAAGATGGTCAACAAGAACCTGATGGAGCTGAGCGCCGGCGGCGTCTATCCGATCAAGGAATTCCTCAAGATCGCGGCCAGCCCGGCCGGCAAGGGCTGGGTCAAGTACATGTGGCCCAACTCGATCAGCAAGAACCTCGAAGAGAAAAACACCTACGTGGAAAAAGTCGGCGACTACGTCATCGGCGTGGGCATCTACAAGTAAGCCGTCATCGGTGCGCTGTTCCGGTGCCGGGCGTTGTATGCTGTCGGGAATGTTTGATTCCTTGAGGAGATGGCGATGACGGCGATGACAACGGTGCGCGGCGCGGCCGCCGCGATGGTGGTGCTGGCGCTGCTGGGCGGCTGCCAGAAGAAGGATCCCACGACCCCCGGCCCGGCGGAAACGGCCGGCCGCAAGCTCGACCAGGCCACCGACAAGGCCGGCCGCCAGCTGACCGAGGCCGCGCAACAGGCCAACCAGCAGATCACCGACGCGGCCAAGGAAACCAGCCAGCAGATCGACAAGGCCACCGAGGCCGCCGGCGAAAAACTCAACCAGGCCACCGAGCAGGCCGGCAAGAAGCTGGAGCAGGCCGGCGAAAAAATGCAGGAAAAAGCCCGCGAACGCGAGGCGTCCACTCCCGCCAAATAAGGCTCAGCGGCCGCTCTTCTGCGCCGCCTGCTTGAGCGGCACCACGTTGCGGTGCTCCGACGGCGACGGCGACGGCGTTTCCGGCTCGCCGCCCAGCACCACGCTCAGGTCCACGTAGCCGGCCCGCCAGGCGCTCTCCAGGTCCTGCTCGATCGCCTCCATCGTGGTCAGGTGGAAGTTCTCGAAGCCGCGCACGCCGTAGGCGCGGTTGCGGCCGTGCGACTTGGCCAGGTACAGCGCCATGTCGACCAGGTTGACCGCGCGCTCCCACGGCAGCGGCTCGCCGTCCGGCGCCAGCGGATACGGCGAGAAGCCCACCGACACGTTCACCGAAATCTCGTGCTCCTGGTAGCGGATGGCCTGCGATGAAATCCCGACCAGGATGCGGCGCGCGATCTCGTCGACGCCGTGGCGCGGGATCGCCGGCAGGAAGGCCAGGAACTCCTCGCCGCCCCAGCGCACGATCATGTCGGTCTCGCGCAGCACCACGCGCAGGTTCTCGGCGATCATCCGGAGCACGGCGTCGCCGGCCGCGTGGCCGTAGCTGTCGTTGATGTGCTTGAAGTGGTCGACGTCCAGCAGGAACAGCGCGCCGACGATGTCGTCGCCGTGCGGCGTGCGTTGCGCCAGCTGCGATTGGCCGGGCGCGCGCGGGTCCGGCAGCGCGCGCATGTAGTCCTGGAAGTGGCGGCGGTTGTACAGCGCGGTGAGCGGGTCCAGCGTCGATTGCGCCTTGAGCTCGATGTTCTTCACCTCCAGCCGGGCGTTGGCGTGGCGCACCTTGCGGTACAACAGTCCCACCACGCCCGAGGCCAGCGCGCACGCCAGCGCCACCAGCCACCACACGCGCTGCTCCAGCCGGCGGTTCTCCAGCTCCGCGCCCTTGACCTGGCTTTCACGGCGCAGCAGTTCGATCTGGCGCTGCTTCTTTTCGGTCTCGTACTTCTGCTGCAGCTCCAGCATGGACTTGCGGCGCTGGGTTTCCTCCATCTCGTCCGACAGCTTGCGCTCGCGGTGATAGGCCTGCACCGCGCCCGCCATGTCGCCGGCCTGTTCCAGCGCCTGGCCATATTCCATCAGCGCTTCCTGCAGGTCGGAGTTGCGGCCGCTCTGGTCGAGCGAGGCCAGGCCGGCCTCGTAAAACTTCTTGCCCTCGGCGACGCGCCGCATGCCCAGGTAGGCGTGGCCGAGGTTCATGCGCGACTTCGCCATGCCCAGCGCGGACTTGCGGGCGGTCGCCTCCTGCAAGGCTTCGGATGCGTAGTGCGCGGCCTGCGCGTAATCGTGCTGCTTCAGATACAGGTCGGAGATGTTGACCTGCATGGCGATCAGCATGCGGCGCTCGCCCAGCTTGCGCAGCAGTGCCAGGTTGTCCAGCAGCGCCTGCAGCGCGCGCTGCGGCTGGCCGAAGCGGTTGGCCACCTCGTATTCCATGAATTTGACGTCGATCGCCAGCGACGGCGCCGGCTGCGCCGCCACCGCCTTTTCCATTTCGGCCAGCGCGGCGTAGGCCTGCTCGCGCTTTCCGGTCCGCACGTGGAGATGGATCAGTTGCTGCAGCGCGTTGGGCAGCAGGACCGGGACATCCGTCGCCTGGCGCGCCAGCTGGACCGCCGCCTGCAGCTGGTCCAGCGCGGTCAGGAAATTGCCCTGCGCCGTGCTCTGCGAACCGGCGGTGGTCGCGGCGCGCGCCTGCGCGGCCTTGTCGCCGGTGGTGTAGGCCAGCTTTTCCGCCTGCAGCGCCAGCGTGTAGGCCTCGTTGGCATGGTCGCTGCCGGCCAGCGCGATCGCCCGCGCCCGCATGCCTTCGGCGACGATGGCGTCGTCGTGCTGCGCGCGGCCGAGGGCGGTGAGCTCGGCGGCGGTCGCCAGCGCCGCGTCGTACTGGCGCAGGTAGCTTTGCGTGGCGCTGACCTGCACCAGCCGTTCGGCGCGGGTGCGGACCGGCGCGGCCGCCATCTGCGGCTGCAGTTCGAGCAGTTGGGCCAGGGCCTTGTCGGGATCGAGGTTGCTTTGCTCCTGCAACTGCGCGATGCGCTGGTCGAGCTCGGACAGCGCCAGCGCCGCTCCCGGCGCGAGCGCGAGCAGGAGGGTGGCGCACCGCAGTCGCGCCCGCACTCCTGTCCATCTGTTTCCTGGCTTGATCACCGCCTGCCGTCCCCCGCTTTGAAGTTTTCCAAAAAAACCCAGCTTATTATATTTCAGTTGAAATTTGGAAAATCAATGAGGTGTGGTTTTCGCCGGCTCCGGCGTGCGCTTGAGCGGCACCACGTTGTTGTGTTCGGCCAGCCGCTGTTCCTGCTCGCTGCCGAACACCACGCTCAGGTCGACGAAGCCGGCCCGCCACGCGCCCTCCAGGTCCTGTTCGATCTGCTCCATCGAGGTGTGCTGGAAGTTGTGGAAGCCGCGCAGGCCGTAGGCGCGGTTGCGGCCGTGCGCCTTGGCCAGGTACAGCGCCATGTCGACCAGGTTGACCGCGCGTTCCCACGGCAGCGGCGCGCCGGCCGGCGCCAGCGGGAACGGCGCGAAGCCCACCGAGACGTTGACCGAAATCTCCTGGTCCTGGTAGCGGATGACCTGCGACGAGATGCCGGCCAGGATGCGGCGCGCGACCTCGTCGACGCCGTGGCGCGGCAGCGCCGGCAGGAAGGCCAGGAACTCCTCGCCGCCCCAGCGCACGATCATGTCGGTCTCGCGCAGCACCACGCGCAGGTTCTCGGCGATCATCCGCAGCACGGCGTCGCCGGCCGCGTGGCCGTGGCGGTCGTTGATGTGCTTGAAGTGGTCGACGTCCAGCAGGAACAGCGCGCCGACGATGTCGTCGCCGTGCAGCGTGCGCTTGTCCAGCACCGGCAGGCCGGCGTGCAGGCTGTCGCGCATGAAGTCCTGGAAGTGGCGGCGGTTGTACAGCGAGGTCAGCGGATCGAGGGTGGACTGCGCCTTGAGCTCGAGGTTCTTCACCTCCAGCTGGGCGTTGGCGTGCCGCACCTTGCGGTACAACAGCCCGACCACCACCGACGCCAGCGCGAACACCAGGGCCAGCAGCCACCACACGCGCTGCTGCAGGCGGCGGTTGTCGATCTCGGCGCCCTTGACCTGGTTCTCCTGGCTCAGCAGCTGGATCTGGCGCTGCTTCTTCTCGGTCTCGTATTTTTCCTGCAGCTCCAGCACGGCCTGCCGGCGCTGCTTCTCGAACAGCTCGTTCGACAGCTTGCGCTCGCGGTGGTAGGCCGACACCGCGCCCCCCAGGTCGCCCGAGCGCTCCAGCGCCTCGCCATATTCGCGCAGCGCCGATTGCAGGTCGGGCTTGTTGTTCTCCTGCTCGTAGCGGGCCATGCCGGCCTCGTACTGCTTCTTGCCCTCGGCGACGCGGCCCATGCCCAGGTAGGCCTGGCCCAGGTTGACGCGCGCGGTGGCCTCCACCGACTTGTCGTTGGTCAGCTGGGTCGAGCGCAGCGATTCGGTCGCGTACTGGGCCGCGCGCGGGTAGTCGTGCTCCTTCAGGTAGCTGTCGGACAGGTTGACCAGGGTCACGCCCATCATGCGCTCGGCGCCCAGCTTGCGCTCCAGGTCCAGGCTTTGCAGCAGCGCGCGCAGTGCGCGCTTGGGCTGGCCGGAATCGATGGCCAGGCCGTATTCGGTGATCTTGGCGGCCGCCATGCGGCCAGGCGAGCGCAGCTTCTCGGTCTCGGTCAGCAGCTCCTCCAGCGCGGCCGAGGCCTTGTCGTAGTCCTTCATCTGCGTGTACAGCCCGACCAGCTCGTTGAGCGCGCCGACCAGGATCACCGGATCGTCGTTCACCTGGCGCGCCATGTCGACGCCGTTCTGCAGCTTGACCAGCGCGGCGGGGAAGTTGCCCTGCGCGGCGTAGGTGTCGCCGACCGCCACCGCGATCTGCGAGCGCAAGGCCAGGTTGCTGCTGTTGGCGGCGGTTTTTTCGGCGTCGAAGGAGAGCTGGTGCGCGGCCTTGACGTCGGCGCGGTCGAACAGCACGAAGCTCTTGACCATCTGGCCCTTGGCGATGATGGCGTTGTCGCGCAGCGACTGGCCGTAGGCGATCAGCTGGTCGGCGGCGGCCAGCGCGGCGTCGCTGTGGCCGGCGCGCATATTGGCCATGGTCAGCTGGGTGAGCAGTTCGGCCTGGGTGGCGGGCGGCGCGTTGACCGCCTCGGCCTGGAGCTTGAGCAGTTGCGTCAGGGCCTTGTCCGGCACGAAGCGGCTTTGCTCGCGCACTTCGATGATGCGGGCATACAGCGAGGACGGCACGGCATCGCCCGCCACCACCGCCGCCGGCGTCAGGGCGAGTGTCACGGCGGCCGCGAGGGCACGCGGTCCCGCGCGGACTAGCCAACAGCCATTTCTGATACCCGCCAACTGACGCTCCCGGTTGTCCACTGCACGTGCAAAGTGTCTAGACAATTATATTCTTGTTGCAGACGAGAAAGCCCCTGAAACCATGATTTTTCACCCGAAAATGCACACTATTCGTGGCGGAAATGGCAAGAAAATGGTCGATATTGCCAGTTGAATAGCAATGTTTTTTACAACGTTGCCAGAACGGGAAGGCTGTCGGCGGCCTGCACCACGCTCAAGTCCACGAGGCCGGCCCGCCACGCGCCCTCCAGGTCCTGTTCGATCCGCGCCATCGAGGTGTGCTGGAAGTTGTGGAAGCCGCGCACGCCGTAGGCGCGGTTGCGGCCGTTGGCCTTGGCCAGGTACAGCGCCATGTCGGCCAGGTTGACCGCGCATTCCCACGGCAGCGGCGCGCCGGCCGGCGCCAGCGGGTACGGCGCGAAGCCCACCGACACGCTCACCGAAATCTCCCGCTCCTGGTAGCGGACGACCTGCGACGCGATGCCGTCCAGGATGCGGCGCGCGACCTCGTCGATGCCGTGGCGCGGCAGCGCCGGCAGGAAGGCCAGGAATTCCTCGCCGCCCCAGCGCACGATCATGTCGGTCCCGCGCAGCACCACGCGCAGGTTCTCGGCGATCATCTTCAGCACGGCGTCGCCGGCGGCGTGGCCGTGGCGGTCGTTGATGTGCTTGAAATGGTCGACGTCCAGCAGGAACAGGGCGCCGACGGTATCGTCGCCGCGCGGCGTGCCCGGCGCGCACTCGCGCATGTGCTCCTGGAAATGGCGGCGGTTGTACAGCGAGGTCAACGGATCGAGGGTGGACTGCGTCTTGAGCTCCAGGTTCTTCACCTCCAGCTGGGCGTTGGCGTGCCGCACCTTGCGGTACAACAGCCCGACCACCACCGACGCCAGCCCGAACACCAGGGCCATCAGCCACCACACGCGCTGCTGCAGGCGGCGGTTCTCGATCTCTGCGCCCTTGGCCTGGTTCTCCTGGCTCAGCAGCTGGATCTGGCGCTGCCGCTTGTCGGTGTCGTATCTTTCCTGTAGTTCCAGCACCGCCTGCCGGCGCTGCTTCTCGAACAGTTCGTTCGACAGCACGCGTTCGCGGTGGTAGGCCGACACCGCGGCCGTCAGGTCGCCCGCGCGTTCCAGCGCCTCGCCGTATTCGCGCAGCGTGGCTTGCAGTTCGGGCTTGTCGTTCTGCTGCTCGTAGCGCGCCATGCCCGCCTCGTACTGCCGCTTGCCCTCGGCGATGCGGCCCAGGCCCAGGTAGGCCTGGCCCAGGTTGGCGCGCGCGACCGCCTCCACTGTCTGGTCGTTGCTCAGCCGGGTGTAGCGCAGCGATTCCTTCGCGTACTGGGCCGCGTGGACGTAGTCGTGCTCCTTCAGGTAGTTGTCGGACAGGTTGACCAGGGTCGTGCCCATCATGCGCTCGGCGCCCAGCTGGCGTTCCAGGTCCAGGCTGTGCAGCAGCGCGCGCTGGGCGCGCTTGGGGTGGCCGGTGGCGGTGGCCAGGATGGACTCGGTGATCCTGGCGGCCGCCATGCGCCCCGGCAGGTGCAGCTTCTCGGTGTAGGGCAGCAGCTCGTCCAGCGTGGCGTAGGCCTTGTCGTATTCCTTCATCTGCCTGTAGAGCCCGACCAGCGCGTTGAGCGCGGCAAACAGGATCAGCGGATCGTCGTTCACCTGGCGCGCCAGGTCGACGCCGTTCTGCAGCTTGACCAGCGCGGCGGGGAAGTCGCCCTGGACGGCGCAGGTCTGGCCGGCGGTGACGGCGGCCTGCGAGCGCACCGCCAGGTTGCTGCTGGCGGCGGCGGTTTTTTCGGCGTCGAAGGCCAGCTGGTTCGCGGCCTTGACGTCGGCGCGGTCGAACAGCGCATAGCTCTTGGCCATCTGGCCCCTGGCGATGATGGCGTTGTCGCGCAGCGACCGGCCGTAGGCGATCAGCTGGTCGGCGGCGGCCAGGGCGGCGTCGCTGTGGCCGGCGCGCAGGTTCGCCATGCTCAGCTGATCGAGCAGCTCGGCCTTGGCGGCCGGCGGCGCGCCGGCCGATTCGGCCTGCAGCCCGAGCAGCTGCGGCAGCGCCTTGTACGAGACGAAGCGGCTTTGTTCGCGCAGCTCGAGGATGCGGGCATGCAGCGTGGGCGGGCCATCGTCGGCCGCGGCCGGCGCGGCCGTTGTCAGCGCGAGCGCGGCGGCGGCCGCGATGGCGCGCGGTCCCGCGTGGACTAGCCACCAGCCATTTCTGTTCCCTGCCAACTGACGCTCCCGGTTGTTCCGCCGCACCTGCAAAGTGCCTCGGTGATTATATTCGTGTTGCAGTCGGGAAAGTTCGCGGGGCAGGAATTTTTCACACAGGAACGACATATTGCCAACAGGATGGCAATATGTTCAACATTGCCGGCGCAACCGGAAAGCTAGGCGGCCAGCTGCTGCAGCAGGTAGAGCCGCTGGTAGAGGCCGCCGTTGATCTGCATCAGCTGCTCGTGCGGGCCGGTCTCGGCGATGCGGCCGTGGTTGAGCACGATGATGCGGTCGGCGTCGCGGATGGTCGACAGCCGGTGCGCGATGGCGATCACCGTCACGGTGCCGCGCAGCTCGTCGAGCGCGGTCTGCACGATCTGCTCGGTCTGCGAATCGATGTGCGAGGTGGCCTCGTCCAGCAGCAGGATGCGCGGCGCGCCGGCCAGCGCGCGGGCGATGGCGATCAGCTGCTTCTGGCCGACCGACAGCCGCGAGCCGCCTTCGCCCAGCGCGGTGTCGTAGCCCTGGTCCAGCGCGGCGATGAAGTCGTGCGCATGGGCGGCGCGCGCGGCGGTCTCGATCTGCGCCTGCGTCAGGCCGCGGCCCATGTCGATGTTCTCGCGCGCCGAGGCGGCCAGCAGGAAGGGGTCTTGCGGCACCAGGCCGACGTCGGCGCGGAAGCGCTCGTTGGCGATGGCGTCCAGCGGCATGCCATGGATGGCGATGCTGCCCTGGCGCACCGGATAAAAGCGCAGCAGCAGCGACAGCAGGGTGGACTTGCCGCTGCCCGTGTGGCCGACGATGCCGACGAAGGCGCCCTGCGGAATCTCCAGCGACAGGTCGTGCAGCACCGGATGGCCTTCGTTGTAGGCAAAGCTCAGGTGGCGGATGGCGACCGCCGGCGTGTCGTGTCCCCCGGCGTCGTTGGCGGCGGCGCGCGCGGCGCCGAGGCCGGCGTTGTGCGGCTGCGTGGCGTGCTCGGTGGCGGTGGCCTCGTCCAGCAGCGTGGCCACGCGCGCGGTGGCCACCACCGATTGCTGCAGCTGGCTGAACTGCATGGTGATCTGGATCAGCGGCTCGATCACGCGCGCCAGGTAGCTGATGAAGGCGTACAGCACGCCCACTTCGGCGGCGGTCATGGCGCGCTGGCCGAACAGGTAGATCACCGCCGCCAGCAGGATGATGTTGAACAGGTCCAGCGCCGGCCGCAGCAGCCAGGCGTTGGCGCGCAGCTCGGCCAGGCGGGCGGTGTAGTGGTCCTGGTTGGTGGCGGCGAAGCGCTGGCCGAAGCGCGCCTCGGCGTTGTTCGCCTGCAGCACGCTCATGCCGCCGATCGACTCGGCCATCTGGCCGTTGATGTCGCTGCGCAGCGCGCGGGCGCGCGTGACGGCCGGCGCGCTCCAGCGCTGGTACAGCCAGACGATCAAGAGCACCGCCGGCAGCAGCGCCAGCACGATCAGCATCAGGTGCCAGTCCAGCCAGGCCATCGCCGCCACCGTGCCGACCAAGACGATGGTCGAGTCCAGCATCACGAACAGCACCTGGATGTACAAGGTCTTGACGGCCTCGGTGTCGTTGGTCACGCGCGAGACCAGCTGGCCGGTGATGGCGCGGTCGAAGAAGGCCATCGGCAGCAGCAGCACGTGGGTGTAGACCATCTCGCGCAGCCGCATCACCGAGCGCATCGCCAGGCCGGACAGGCGCACCAGCTGCAGGTAGCGCAGGCCGCTGGCGATCCAGCCGGTCAGCACCATGCCGCCCAGCAGGCCGGCCATGCGCGGCCAGTCCAGGTGGTGCGGCAGCAGGTGCTCGTCGATCAGCGCCTTGCCCATGATGGGGCCGGACACTTCCAGCAGCGCGGCCAGCACCAGCCACAGCACGGCCCAGCCGAGGTGATGCTGGTCGGGCAGGGCGGCCCGGCGCAGCAGGGAGAACGCCTGCCAGGTCTGGCGGCGCGCGGAGGTGGGTTCGGGCTTAAAGGGCATCGAGGCTGGCTTCCAATTGTTGATAGCGCCACTGGCTGGCGTACCAGCCGTCCTGCTCCAGCAGTTGTTCGTGGCTGCCGGTTTCGCTGACGCGGCCGTCGCGCAGCACGACGATCAGGTCGGCGTTGACCACCGCGCTCAGGCGGTGGCTGGCGATGACGGCGCTGCGGCCGTGGCGCGCCTGGCGCAGTTCCTCCAGGTGGCGCAGGATGCGCGTCTCGGTGCCGGTGTCGACGGCGGACAGGGCATCGTCGAGCAGCAGCAGGTCGTTATCGGCCAGCAGCGCGCGGGCGATGGCGACGCGCTGGCGCTGGCCGCCGGACAGCGTGATGCCTTTCTCGCCCACCTCGGTCTCGTACCCTTGCGGGAATTGCAGGATGTCGTCGTGGATGGCGGCCAGCGTGGCCGCGTGCTCGACCTGCGCGCGCGTGGCGCCGGGCCGCGCCAGCGCGATGTTGTCGGCGATCGAGGCGGAGAACAGGAACGACTCCTGCGGCACCCAGCTGATGGCGGCGCGCAGCGCGTGCAGCTTGTATTCGTCGAGCGCGTGGCCGCTCCAGCGCACGCTGCCCGATTGCGGCGTCAGCTGGCGCAGCAGCACCCGCAGCAGGGTCGACTTGCCGCAGCCGGTGGGGCCGACCAGGCCGAGCGTCTGGCCCGGCTTGAGTTCGAGCGTGATGCCGCTCAGCGCCGGCGCGCCTTGTTCGGGATAGGCGTACGTGACGTTGTGCAGCGATAGCGGCCCAGGCGCGACGGCGGTCAGCGTGCCGTGGTCGTCGATGGCCAGCGGCGCGTCCAGCATCGGATGCAGGCGCTGCCAGGCGGCGCGGCCGCGCTCGATCAGCGACAGCACCCAGCCGGCCGCGAACATCGGCCAGATCAGCTGGCCGAGGTACATGGTGAAGCTGGTCAGCGCGCCGATGGTCAGCTGGTTTTGCCAGACCAGGTAGCCGCCCAGGCCCAGCGTCAGGCCGCCGGCCGCGGTCAGCGTCAGGCCGACCGCCGGTTCGTAGGCCGCCTCCCAGACTTGAGCGCGCAGGCTGGCGTCGGACGCCTTTTGCGCCAGCTCGCCGAACTGGCGCGCGCTGCGCTGCTCCAGGCCCAGCGCGCGCAAGGTGCGCACGCCGGACAGGGTTTCCTGCACGTGGTCGTTGAGGGCGCTGAAGCGCTTGAGCGAATCGGTGGAGGCGGTGTGGATGTGGCCGGAGATGTACCAGAACGCCCATCCCATCAGCGGGAACGGCAGCAGCGCGATGCAGGCCAGGCGCCAGTCGACGCCGAGCAGCATCACGCCCAGCACCATTACCAGCGTCAGCGCGCCGTCGAAGCCGGCCAGCATGGCCTCGCCGGCGGCCATCTCGATGGCGTCGATATCGTTGGTGGCCAGCGCCATCAGGTCGCCGGTGCGCTGGCGCTGGTAGAACGCGGCGCCCTGCACGGTGAGGCGGTTGTACAGGCGGGTGCGCAGCGACACGCCGAGCTGGTAGGCGGCGCCGTACAGGATCTGGCGCCAGGCCACGCGCAGGAAATAGATGCCGGCGCCGATCAGCAGCAGCGCGCCGATTTCCATCAGCAGCGCGTTGCCGCCGAGGGTGTGGGCGGCCAGGCCGTCGATCATGGCGCCGACCTTGCGCGGCACCCAGATGGTGAGGATGGCCACGCCGGCCAGCATGGCGCCGGACAGGGCGTAGGCACGGCTGTGCTGGCGGACGAAGCCGCCGATCAGCACGGAAAGTTTAGACATGTTGCCTCGGATTAGCGCGTAGTCCGCTAGGATACAACATGCCCGCCGGACGTGCCCGGCACCAACGCGGCGCTAGCTTACTTCTTGGATTTGCCGCCGCTCAGCATGTCGAGCTGCTTGCTGCTGGGTTTGACCTTTGGCGCCGGCACGGATTTCAGGTCCGGCTTGCTGTCGACCGCGGCGGCCACTGGTTTTTCAGGCGGCGCCGGGAACGAACGCTTGACCGCGGCCTTGACTTCCACCGGCGCCGGCGCTTCCTCGGCGGCTTTCGGCTTGGCATGCGCCTTGGCGGTTTTGACTTCCGGCACGGCGACCGGCTCGTTGGCCGGCGTTGCCGCTGCCACCACCACCGGCGGCGCAACCACGGCCGGCGCTGCGGCTGGAACGGCGGCAACCGGTGCCGCGGCCACTGGCGCCGCGGCTACCGGCGCGGCGGCGGCCGGCGCGGGCGCGGCCGCCTTGACGCCGGCCTTCAGCGCGGTGACCGGCGCGGCGGCCAGGTCGGAGACTTGCTTGATGGTGGATTGCGCGCTCTGGATTAACTCGTTCTGAACGCCGGAGGCGATGCTGTACAGCTCACGGCCATAGGCCAGCAGGTTGTCGAAGCTGGCCGGTTCGGCGGCGCTCAGGCTGAAGAATTCGCGCGGGTCCTTGGCGCCGAGCAGTTTTTTCGCCGCTGCCGACGATTTTTCCACCGAAGCCTTGGTGGTGCTGATGTTCAGCGCGATGACCTTTTCCGCGCTCTCGACGGCGGTGCTGGCAAACGTGTTGAAGATCTTGAATTGGGCTTCCAACTGGGACTTCGTAGCTGCGGAAAACTGTTCGGTGATCGAAGACATGGTTTCTCCTGAGACGATTAGAATGTCGGTCAAGCTGCGCACACGAGGTGCATTATGATGCATTGCAATATCCCCATTCTAGCGGCGAAAGCCGGGCTTGGAAAGTTATTTTATCTGCCATGTCGCAAAGCCCGCAACAAGGAAACATGCCGCGTGGACACTACTCGCACGGATATTGACCTATCGCAATGCAGGCAGGAAAAAAGTCTGGATTACTGCGCCGCAACAAGTTATCGAATTCAATGAAAAAGGAAACGCATGGCCATCAAACTGAACAAGGAAGTCGAGCAACGCCTGCTGGGTTCCATCCAGCGCTACTGCGCCGAGAACATGGACGAGGAGGTCGGCGAGTTGAAGGCGCGCCTGCTGCTCGATTATTGTTTGCGTGAAATCGGCCCGTCTGTCTACAATCAGGCCATCCTCGACGCCCAGGCGGCGATGCAGGACAAGATCGCGGAGATCGAAACGGTCTGCTACGAGTCGGAATTTTCATACTGGACGAAAAAATAGTCAGGGAGCGCGGATGGATGCGGTGATCGAGACGGTAATACGGAACGCCAGCCTGGCCGATGGACAACGGGGCGTCGACGTCGCCATCGAACAAGGCCGCATCACCGCCGTGGGCCCGGCGCTGCCGCTCAAGGGCGCGCAGGAAATCGACGCCGGCGGCGACCTGCTCAGCGCGCCGTTTGTCGACGCCCATTTCCACATGGACGCCACGCTCAGCTACGGCCTGCCGCGTGTCAACGCCTCCGGCACCTTACTCGAAGGCATAGCGCTGTGGGGCGAACTCAAGCCCGAGTTGACCCAGCAGGCGCTGGTCGAGCGCGCGCTGCAGTACTGCGACTGGGCCGCCGCGCGCGGCCTGCTGGCGATCCGCACCCACGTCGACGTCTGCGACGACCGCCTGCTGGCGGTGGAGGCGCTGCTGGAGGTCAAGCGCCTGGTCGCGCCCTACCTGGACATGCAGCTGGTGGCCTTTCCGCAGGACGGCGTGTTGCGCAGCCCGACCGCGCTGGCCAACCTCAAGCGGGCGGTCGGCATGGGCGTGGATGTGGTCGGCGGCATCCCGCACTTCGAGCGCACCATGGCCGACGGCGCCGAGTCGGTGCGCATCCTGTGCGAGTTCGCCGCCGAGCGGGGCCTGATGGTGGACATGCATTGCGACGAGTCGGACGATCCGATGTCGCGCCACATCGAAACGCTGGCCTACCACAGCAACCGGCTCGGCCTGCACGGCCGCGTGGCCGGCTCGCACCTGACCTCCATGCATTCGATGGACAACTATTATGTCAGCAAGCTGCTGCCGCTGATCCGGGAGGCGGGCGTGGCGGCCATCGCCAATCCGCTGATCAACATCACGCTGCAGGGCCGCCACGACAGCTATCCGAAGCGGCGCGGCATGACGCGGGTGCCGGAGATGCTGGCGACCGGCATCGAGGTCGCGTTCGGCCACGACTGCGTGATGGACCCGTGGTATAGCCTGGGCTCGGGCGACATGCTGGAGGTGGCCCACATGGGCCTGCACGTGGCGCAGATGACCGGGCAGGACGCCATGCGCGCCTGCTACCAGGCGGTGACGGCGGCGCCGGCCCGCATCCTCGGCCTGCGCGATTACGGCGTGGCGGTGGGCTGCCACGCCGACCTGGTGCTGCTGGACGCGGCCGATCCGGTGGAGGCGATCCGCCTGCGCGCGGCGCGCCGCATGGTGATGCGTCGCGGCAAGGTGATCGCCGAGGCGCCGCGTGCGCAGGCGCGCCTGAGCTTGCCCGGCCGGCCGGCCACGGTGGATTTCCGCTTGGGGCGCTAAGGCTGGACTTGCCATCGGAAATACATGACAATCGAACACTGTTTAACTCGCCTGGAGCCGACTTGAAAGAAATCGCCATCCGTCCCGCCTCGGAAGCCGACTTTGGCGCCATGTGGGAAATTTTCCAGGAATTGATCGCCAGCGGCGACACTTATTTGTTCGCCGCCGACACCAGTCGAGAGGATTGCCACGCGTACTGGTTCGGTCCCGGCGTGCAATCGTATGTGGCGGTCCTGAACGGCGAACGGCTGGTCGGCATGTACCGCCTGATCGCCAACCAGCGCGACCGCGGCTCGCACGTGGCCAGCGCCTCCTTCATGGTCAGCCCGGCGGCGCAGGGCGTCGGCGTCGGCAAGCTGCTGGGCGGCGACTGCCTGGACCGCGCCCGCGCGCAGGGCTACCTGGCGATGCAGTTCAACTACGTGGTCAGCTCCAACGTCCCCGCCGTGCTGCTGTGGAAGAAGCTCGGCTTCACCATCGTAGGCACGCTGCCGCGCGCCTACTATCACGCCCATCTCGGGTATGTCGACGTGTACGTCATGTACCAGTTGCTGGACGATCCCTCTCATTGGCCCGATGCATGAAGATACTGGAAACCGAACGCCTCAGCCTGCGCACCATCACCGTCGATGACGCGCATTTTTACTTTGAATTGGTCAACGATCCGACCTGGCTGGAGTTTATCGGCGACAAGGGCATCCGCAGCGTCGACGATGCGCGCAAGGCCATCATCGAAGGGCCGCGCGCGATGCAGGAGCAGCGCGGCCATTCGCTGTACGTGATGGAGCGCAAGAACGACGGCGTGCCGCTGGGCTTGTGCGGCCTGATCAAGCGCGACGGCCTGGACGATGTCGACATCGGCTACGCCATCCGCCCGGCCTGGTTCGGCCAGGGCTACACCTACGAGGCTGCGGTGGCCGTGGTGGCCTACGCGCGCGACCAGTTGCGCATGAAGCGCCTGCTGGGCCTGACGGACCCGGGCAACGCCAATTCGATCCGGCTGCTGCAAAAGCTGGGGCTGGAGTTTGTCGAGCTGCGCAAGCTGCCGCCGCATGACCGTCCCACCAATATTTACCGCATCGAGTTGCAGGACTGAACTCTGGATATGTAGCGACGCCTGCGACTGTATTTGACGCCGCTCAAATACAGGCGCGAACACGCTTGGAACTGCTGATCTATTGAGTATGCTTCCCTCTTCCCCGGGACGAAGAGGGACAGCATGAACAGTCTATTGCCGGTACTGGCCGGCCTTGCATTCACCCTGCTGGCGCTGTGGTACGGCGAACTGCGGGTCCGTGGCATGCGCGCCCGCTGCGTACAGCTGCAATCGGCGCTGGAGGCCCACCGCGACGCGGAAATGCGGCTGGAGTACATCGCCCACCACGACAACCTGACCGGCCTGCCCAACCGCCTGCAATGCCAGTTGCAGCTGGAACACGGCATCGCCTACGCGCGCCGGCATGGCAGCCTGTTGGCGGTATTGTTTGTCGACATCGACCATTTCAAAGCCATCAACGACAGTCTCGGCCACGACGCCGGCGACCAGGTGCTGGTGCAGTTCGCGCAGCGCCTGCGCCAGTGCGTGCGCGAGGTCGACACGGTGGCGCGCCAGGGCGGCGACGAGTTCATCGTGCTGCTGACCGAACTGCGCTGCGCCCAGGACGCGCAGCAGGTGGCCGACAAGATCAAGGCGGCGATCGCCGCGCCGTTCCTGATCCACGGCGAGACGCTGGCGGTGGCCGCCAGCATCGGCATCGCCGTCTATCCCGACGACGACCTCGACATCGAGGCGCTGCTGGAGAAAGCCGACCTGGCGATGTACGCGGCCAAGCAGCGCGGCAAGGGCGCCGGGGTGCGCTTCGCGCCCAGCATGCAAGCCAAGGCCTACTCGCGGGTGGTGCTGGAGACCGCGCTGCGCCACGCGCTGGAGCACGGCGAATTCGTGCTGACCTACCAGCCCAAGCTGAATTTGAACGAGCAGAAGATCACCGGCGTCAAGGCGCTGCTGCGCTGGCGCCATCCGGAGCTGGGGCTGGTGATGCCGCCGGACTTCATGCCGGTGCTGGAGGACAGCGCGCTGATCCTGCCGGTGGGCGCGTGGGTGCTGGCCACCGCCGCCGCCCAGGCGCGGCGCTGGATGGAGCTGGGCCATCCGCTGACGGTGTCGGTGCACCTGTCGCAGCGCCAGTTCTACCAGAAAGACATCGCCGGCGTCTTTGCCGACATCCTGGAGCGTGCCGGCGTGCCGGGGCGCTATATCGAGCTGGAAATCACCGAGGACATGTTGATCGACAAGAATCAGAATTGCGAGGCCGTGCTGCGCCAGTTCAAGGAGCTGGGCATGCGCATTTCGATCAGCGATTTCGGCACCGGTTATGCATCGCTCAATTACCTGCGGCGCTTCCCGGTCGATCTGGTGAAGATCAACAATTCCTTCGTCGAAGACCTGCGCCGCGAGGTCCTGCATCCGCCTGAACGCCACTGCGATGGCCGGGCCGCGGACGAGGGCGCGATGGTGCGCGCCATCATCGCCATGGCGCATACATTGAACATGCAGGTGATCGCCGGCGGCGTGGAAACCGGCGACCAGTTGGCCCAGCTGACGGCGATGGGCTGCGACGAGGCCTTCGGCTTCTGCCTGAGCGCCGCCGTGCCGCCGGACGAGCTGGAGACGCTGCTGGCGAACCGCCGCCGTCTGGCGGCGCCGTTGGACACGGCCGTTTAGCCGCCTCCCGCCGTGCCTGCGCCGCGCGGCAGCGGCATGATGCGGACGCCATGGATGTCGAAGCGGTTCGATGGTCCCTTGACGCCGCCCGCGTCGCCATAGCTGGCGTTACTTTGCAGGTAGCTCATGTTGTAGAAATCGCCGAGCTCCATGCGGTAGCTGCCCGCCTTGAGCGCGGCCTTCAACGGCGTCGACCACGACGGCCCGGCGTCGGCCGGCGAATGCGGCAGCGCCACCACGCCTTGCGCCACGACGGCGCCGCCGCCATCCTTGAGCGTCATCCACTTCACGCCGCCGCTGATGCCCAGGTTGACCTGGTGCGCGTTGTTGCGGTACTTGAGCTGCACCGCGTAGCTGCCATCGCGTTCGATCTTGATGTCCTGCACCGCGAAGGTATCGGCGGGTGCGCCCCAGCCGGCGATGCGGCCATCTGCCTCGGCCACGCTGGATTCCACACGCCGGTCGCCGGCTGCGATCTCCACGCCACCGTTCAGACAAACAGGCGTGCTGTGATGGCTGCGGTTGCCCGAGCCGGCATACATCGCCTCCACCGAGTAGCAAAGATTGTCGCTCTCGCCATGGCCCGGCAGCGTGGCGCGGCGGTCGGCCCAGGTCTTGGCGCTCACGCGCTGCGTGGCCAGCTTGCCGTTGCGGTAGATGTTGTAGACCACACCCTTGCCGGCACCTTCCAGATGCAGTGTCGGGAAACCGTAGGTGCCGCGTTCCAGCTTGACGATGCGCGGCTCCGGCGGCGCATACACGGATGGATCGACCGCCAGCGGCTGCGCGCCCACGCTGCGCTTGGCCTGCTGGCCCGCCACCAGCTTGCCGAGCCGGACCTCGATGACGTTGTCCTCGGCCAGCGCCGACCAGGCCAGCGAAGCCGTCGCCGGCTTGCCGTTCAGCGTGACGGCATCGACTTGGTAATAGCCGTCGCCACGCGCTGCGGGTGGCAACGACAGCCGCACTTGCACACGCTTGCCGCGCAGCGCCAGGTTGTTCAACGTGATCGCATCGCTGCCCGCGAACGCCTCGCGCCGCAGCCTGGCCGTCACGAACGGACGCAGCGCGATGCCGTCATCCGTCGTCTGCACGCCGAACACGCCGCCCACCACCATGCCCAGGTAGGCGCCGACGGACCACAGCTGCCGCCGCGAATCCACCACCGGCCCGCTCAGGTCACGCTGTCCCTGGCGGTCCTTCAGCATCGGTTGGCCCGACAACCACTCCAGGTTCTCCATGTTGGACAGGTTCAGCGCCGCGCCGCGCATCAGCGTATCGTAAGCCGCGTCGGCGACGGCGACATTGCCGCTCTTCGCCGCCGCCTTCAAGCCGAAGGCCGTCACGAACGGCCATATGGCGCGGTTGTGATAGATCGCCACGCCCGGCTGCTGCGGATAAATCACCGGCGCGCCGAGCGGACCATGCGGATAATGCGCCAGGATGCTCTCGGCCTGCTTGCGGTCGGCGATGCCGGTGACAATCGCCAGCGATTGCCCCAGCCAGTCGTACTTGTACATCGGCGCGCCGTCGAAATGGCCGGACGTCAGGCTGCTGTACATGCCGGCGTCGGCCTGCCATAGGCGCTGGTTGATGGCGCGCTTCAGATCCGCCGCCCACGCCGCGTACTTGTCCGCCAGCGCCGCGTCGCCTTGTTCGCGGGCCAGCCGCGCCGCCAGCGTCAGCGCCTTGTAATGGCCGGCATTCGTGGACAACGCCTTGGACGTCGCCATGCTGGCCAGGTCGCCCGCGATCCAGCTCGCGTAGCTTTGCTCGCGCCAGTCGAGGAAGGACTCCTCGCCGTTGTACAAGCCATCCGCCGGATCGTAGGCGGCCAGCCTGTCGTTCTCCAGCGTGTTGGACAGCGCACGCAACGCGGTCGCCGCGAAGGCCTTGCGTTCATCCGGCGCCAGCGCCTTCAAGGCTTCCTCCGCGCCGAAGGCCCAGCTGACGCGGTCCGTGCTGACGGGCCAGCTGCCGCCGCTGCCGGTGTCCTGGATGATCTGCAAACCGTCGGCGCTGCCGGCTACATGCGCGCCCGGCCGCACGCCATCGCGATAACCGGACAGCTTGAACTCCAGCGAGTTGCGCACGCGGCGCGGGTCCAGCATGCCCAGGCCCAGCGAGGCCGCATAGGACAGGTCCCGCGTCCAAACGTAGTGCCACAACTCGCCCGTCTCGAAGCAATCGCAGGCGATGGCCTTGCCGCCGTTGTAGCTGCCGTCGCGGATCTCGCTGACCGAGTCCTGCTTCATTTCCGCGCCGGCCAGCGCGAACAAGGCATCGAAGGCCAGGTTGCCGCTGCGGACAGACGGCAGCCCGTCCGCCTCCGCGTAGTTGATCTCCTGCTTGCCGCCGTCGCGCACGCGCAGCGTGGTCGATTGCGTGTAGCTGCGCAGCGGGGCGCCTGCATCCGGCGTGGTGTAGCGCACGGTCTCCTGCTTGCCGTCCCAGGTGGGATAGCTGGTGCCCAGCGTGGTGGCGGCGCTGGACGCCAGCGCGGGCAGGGCAAGGGACAAGGCGCCAAGGCGGCGACGGGACAGCTTCATTGTTCGATCTCCAGTATCAGCGCCGAGCGCGCGGGCAGCGTCACTTCGCCATCGAGCGAAACCCGCTTGCCGCTGATGACGTCAACGCCGGCGCGCACGCCGGTCAGCATCTCATGGAAGCGCGCAGTCTTCAGCACAGTGTCGGTGGTGTTCTTGTTCAAGGCTACCATGACTTTTTTGGCGCCATCGTAGCGGAAGTAGACGTAAGTGTTCTGCTCAGGACCATAGTGCATCATCTTCCCGTGATGGATCACGGACGCGCTCTTGCGCCAGTTGAACAGCTTCTTCACGTAAGCCTGCGCGGCCGCCTGCTGCGCGCTCAGGCCCGCGCCGGTGAAGGCGTTGATCGCGTCGCCGCGCCAGCCGCCGGGAAAGTCGCGACGATACGACGCATCGTCGCGGCCCTTGGTGGTGCTGGTCATCTGGATCTCCGTGCCGGCATAGAACTGCGGAATGCGAGGCGCCGTCGCCACGAAGGCCATCGCCATGCGGAACAAACCATCGTCCGCATTCAGTTCGCTGTAGATGCGCGACACATCGTGATTCCCCTCGAACAGCACCAGGTTGCCGGCGTTCGGATACAGGTAGTCCTGCGACAGCGTCTCATACAGATTGGTCAGCCCATGCTCGGCGCCTTCCGGCGCGGCCAGCGCGCGGCGCATGGCATCGGTCAGCGGGAAGTCCATCATGCTCGGCATGTGCGACTCGTAGCCATTGAAGTTCCGCTTGCCCTCCTGCCAGTGCGCGACCACCGGTATCAGCGGACTCCATTCCTCGCCCACCAGGTTCAGCTTCGGATACTCGGCCATCACGCTGCCGGACCAGCGGCTCAGGAACGCGGTATTGGAATAGCCATAGGTGTCGACCCGCAGGCCGGACAAGCCCGCGTACTCGATCCACCAGATATCGTTCTGGATCAGGTAGGTCGCCACATGCGGGTTGGCCTGGTTCAGGTCCGGCATGCTCTCGACAAACCAGCCCTCGGTGAAGTTGCGCTTGTCCTCCTCCGACGCGTACGGATCCTGCAGCGCCACCCGATGGTGCTCGGTCGGCACGAACTTGCCCTGGTAGGTCAGCCAGTCCGCCATCGGCATGTCCTGCATCCACCAGTGCTTGTCGCCGATGTGGTTCAGCACCACGTCCTGGATCACGCCCAGCCCCTTGGCCCGCGCCTGCGCGACAAAGTTGCGGTATTCCTCGTTGCTGCCGTAGCGCGGATCGATGCGGTAATGGTCGGTGGTGGCGTAGCCGTGATACGAGTAGGCCGGTGAGTTCGATTCCAGCAGCGGCGTCGGCCAGACGGTGGTGAAGCCCATGCCGGCGATGTAGTCCAGATGCTCGGCCATGCCGCGCAGGTCGCCGCCGTGGCGGCCGGAGGCGTCGGCGCGGTTGGCGCGTTCCGTCATGCCGGCCGAGTTGTCGTTGGCGGGATCGCCGTTGGCGAAACGGTCCGGCATCACCTGATAGATGGCGTCGCTGCTATTGAAGCCCACGCGCTGGGCCGAGCCGGCGGCGCGCGCCAGCAGCTGGTAGTTGTAGTGCACGGCCAGGCCGTCGCGCTTGAACACCAGGTCCATCTTCCCCGGCGCGGCGTTGGGCGCGATCTCGAGGTTGACGAACAGGTAGTTGCGGTTGGCGACCCGCTCCACCGAGGCGATCCGCACGCCGGGGTAGGCCAGCGCCGGCTCGAGGTCGGCGATCCGTGGCCCGTGCACCATCAGTTGCAGCGCGCCGTTGCGCATGCCGGTCCACCACAGCGGCGGGTCCATGTGCTCGATGCGGTAGTTGTCGGCGTGGGCGATGAACGGCAGCGCGGACAGCAGCGCGGCGGCGAGGATTTTGCTCATGGTGTCTCCATCAGGTAGTCGGACTACAGCTGTTTTTCTGTGCAGTTCCGCCCGAGAATACTATGAAAGAGGCAGCGCATCAAACGCGGGATTCTAGTTTTAGTACATTTCTTTGTTGAGTCCGTCTTAAAATTATCCACGCGGCAACTTTGACATGGTGGCGACGTCGGAAATGCTACGTATCGAAGTCGCATTCAGGTCAAATATGTAGTTCCACTACACTTTCTTCTGTCTTCTTCTGTAGCCGAAATACAACGCGCACGGCTATTTCACGGGGCGCCCAAGGGCTGGCGCCACTCTGCGGGTGTAGCGCGGCTGAAGTCTGATTGACACAGAATCTAGTTTTAGTACAAAATTCTTCATAGAACGTCTTTTAGAACGTTTGCAATTCCTTGGAACCCGTGTAGTCGATGGTGCGAGAGCAGGCTGTAGTTGTCGCGGGTGTGTTTTTAGATGAGTGAGGGACATTTGATGATGAAATCCACCAACCAGCGCGGCGCAAGCCCTGCTTCGACCAGCGTTGCATTTAAATTGAGCCCGGTAGCCGCCGGCTGCGCAATGCTGCTGTCCGCCATTTCCGGTTCCGCCTACGCGCAAGACGCGACCGCCGGCCAAGCCGCCGACGCCCCTGTTATCCAGACCGTGAAAGTGTCCGGTATCCGCCGCGGTATCGAAGACGCGATCTCCGTTAAAAAGAATTCCGAATCCATCGTTGAAGCGATCTCCGCTGAAGACATCGGCAAGCTGCCGGACGTGTCGATCGCGGAATCGCTGTCGCGCCTGCCAGGTGTGGCCGCGCAACGCGTGGCCGGCCGCGCCCAGGTGCTGAGCATCCGCGGCCTGGCGCCAGACTTCTCGACCACCACCCTCAATGGTCGTGAACAGGCGTCCACCGGCGACAACCGCAGCGTCGAATACGACCAGTATCCATCGGAACTGATCAACGGCGCCGTGGTCTACAAGACCCCTGACGCGGCGCTGGTCGGCCAGGGCCTGTCGGGCACCGTCGACCTGCAGACCGTGCGTCCGCTGGAGTTCCCGGGCCGCACCATGGCGATCAACGTGCGCGGCGAGAAGAACTCGCTGGGCAAGCAGAACGCCGGCTACAAGGACAAGGGCTACCGCCTGAGCGGCATCTACATCGACCAGTTCAACAACCGCACCCTGGGTGTGGCGGTCGGCTACGCCCGCCTGGATTCCCCAGGCCAGTACCAGAAGTGGAGCAGCTGGGGCTACGGCATCGATCCCAAGACCGGCAGCACCACTGGCCTGGCCAACTCCGGCAACGAGATCGACGCCGGCTCGACCAAGCAGACCCGCGACGGCCTGATGGCGGTCGTGCAGTGGAAACCGAACCGCGACTTCCAGTCGATGGTCGACACCTACTACTCGAAATTCGATTCCGACACCACCATCCGTGGCATGCAGTTCGGCACCGGCAACTGGATGGGCGACCTGACCTACACCAACCCTGTGTTCGCCAGCTACGGCGGCACCCAGGTGCTGCAGAGCGCGACCGTGGGCGGCATCAAGCCCGTGCTGCGTAACGACCTGAACACCAACCGCGACAAGCTGTTCGCCATCGGCTGGAACAACAAGCTGCGCATGAACGAAGACTGGACCGGCATCGCCGACTTCAGCTACTCGAAGGCCGACCGCCAGGACATGATCCTGGAAACCTACGCCGGCGCCGCCAACACCGACACCGCCAAGATCGTCCGCGACAACAACACCGGCCTGCCGCAAGTGACCACCGGCCTGAACTACGCCGATCCGTCCATCGTCAAGCTGAGCGATTCGGGCGGCTGGGGCCAGGACGGCTACGTCAAGTATCCGCAAGTGACCGACAAGCTGAAATCGGCCCGTTTCTCGGCCAAGCGCAGCCTGGACGGCATGTTCAGCAACCTGGACATCGGCATCAACTTCACCAAGCGCGACAAGACCCGTCAATCGTCGGAAATGCTGGTCAACCTGAAGAACGGCCGCACCCCGATCGGCGTGCCTTCCAACCTGATCCAGGATCCGACCTCGCTGGGATTCGCCGGCATCCCTGGCATCATGTCCTACGACATCATGGGCGCCCTCAACAGCGTGTACACGCAGACGCCTAAGATCCACCAGGACATCTACAACAAGGACTGGCTGGTCAGCGAGAAGGTCTCGACCGCCTACGCCAAGGTCGGCATCGACGACACCTGGGGCGTTCCGGTCAAGGGCAACTTCGGTGTGCAGATGATCCACACCAACCAGAGCTCCAGCGCGTTCAACGTCGACACCAGCAACCTGAACAAGCCGAAGACCGCGGAAGAAGGCACCTCGTACAACGACTTCCTGCCTAGCCTGAACTTGAACTTCGACCTGGGCAGCGAGCAGCACGTGCGCTTCGGCCTGGGCAAGACGATGGCCCGTCCACGCCTGGACCAGCTGCGCGCGTCGTCGAGCGCATCGGTTGACACCACCAAGCTGGTCTGGGCCGGCGACGGCGGCAATCCTAAGCTGAAGCCATGGCGCGCCAACGCGATCGACCTGACGTACGAGAAGTACTTCGACAAGAGCACCTACTTCAGTGCCGCGACCTTCTACAAGAAGCTCAGCACCTACATCTACGACCAGATCCTGCCGTTCGACTTCACCAGCTATCCTAACGATGGCGTGACGCCGAAATCGAACATCGGCACGCTGAAGCAGCCAGCCAACGGCACCGGCGGCTCGATCAAGGGCGTGGAACTGTCGGGCTCCATCGACGGCAAGGTCCTGTGGACTGGCCTGGACGGCTTCGGCGCCACCGGTTCGATCTCCCGCACCAAGAGCGAGATCGCTCCGGACGGTCCTGGCACCACCGGCGCACTGCCTGGCCTGTCGCGCACCGTGTCGAACGTTCAGTTCTTCTACGAGAAGTCGGGCTACTCGGCACGCGTAACCCGCAGCGAGCGCTCCAACTTCCGTGGCGAAGTGACCGGCTTCGGCGCAGACCGCACCTTCACCGACATCAAGGGCGCCGCGCAAGTGGACTTCCAGGTTGGCTATGAGTTCAAGGAAGGTCAGTACAAAGGCCTATCGCTGCTGTTCCAGGTGATCAACGCGAACGACGCCGCCTACCAGACCACCCTGAGCAACGGTACCCTGAAAGTGCCGGGCGAGTACACCAAGTACGGCCGCACCATGCTGCTGGGCCTGAACTACAAGATGTAATTCGGACCGGTCCAAAACACCCCCTGTCAGCAGCAGCCGGCAGGGGGTGTTTTTTTTCGTGCACAATATCGGACAATACAAAAAGCTGGAGACAAGCATGCAGCACAATCAAGCGGACCGCCGCATCAAGCAGATCCTGATCGTCGGCGGCGGCACCGCCGGCTGGATGACGGCGGCGGCCATGTCCAAACTGCTGGGCGGCCATTACCAGGTGCGCCTGGTGGAATCGGACGAGATCTCCACCGTCGGCGTGGGCGAGGCCACCATCCCGCAAATCAAACTATTCAACCAGGCGCTGGGCATCGACGAAGACGACTTCCTGCGCGAGACGCAGGGCACCTTCAAGCTGGGCATCCAGTTCGTCGACTGGGGCCGGCTGGGCGAGAACTACATCCACACCTTCGGCAGCATCGGCCAGGACATGGGGCTGGTCGAGTTCCACCACTACTGGCTCAAGCTGCACCAGGCCGGGCTGGCGCCGGACTTCGGCGCCTACTCGCTGGCGGCGGTGGCCGCGCCGCAGAACAAATTCATGCGCGCGGTCGATGCAGGCAACTCGCCGGTGTCGCACATCGCCCACGCCTTCCAGTTCGACGCCGGCCTGTATGCCCGCTACCTGCGCAAGTTCGCCGAAGCGCGCGGCGTGGTCCGCACCGAGGGCAAGATCGCCGACGTGATCCTGCGCGAAGGCGACGGCCACGTGGCGGCGGTGACGATGGAAAACGGCGAGCGTATCGAAGCGGACCTGTTCATCGACTGCTCCGGCTTCCGCGGCCTGCTGATCGAAGGCGCGCTGAAAACCGGCTACGAGGACTGGACCCACTGGCTGCCGTGCGACCGCGCGCTGGCGGTGCCGTGCGAATCGCGCGGGCCGATCACGCCATACACGCGCGCCACCGCGCGCACGGCCGGCTGGCAGTGGCGCATCCCGCTGCAGCACCGCATCGGCAATGGCCACGTCTATTCGAGCAAATACATCAGCGATGACGAAGCCACCGCGCAGCTGATGGCCAATCTCGATGGCGCGCCGCTGGCCGAGCCCAAGCCGCTGCGCTTCGTCACCGGCAAGCGCAAGAAAACCTGGAACAAGAACGTGGTGGCGATCGGCCTGTCCAGCGGTTTCATGGAGCCGCTCGAATCGACCAGCATCCACCTGATCCAGTCCAGCATCGCGCGCTTGATGAGCTTTTTCCCGGACCGCGATTTCAACCAGCAGAACATCGACGAGTTCAATCGCCAGGCCCACTTCGAAGTCGACAAGATCCGCGACTTCCTGGTGCTGCACTACCACGCGACGGAGCGCGACGACACGCCGTTCTGGAACTACTGCCGCATGATGGAGGTGCCGGAAAGCCTGAGGCAGAAGATGGACCTGTTCAAGCAGCACGGCCGCTTCTACCGCGAGAAGGACGAGATGTTCGCGTCCGTGAGCTGGCTGCAGGTAATGCTGGGGCAGGGCATGCGGCCGCGGTCCTACCACCCGCTGGTGGACCTGTATCCGCAGGAGCAGATCGAAGCCCACCTGCGCACCATCAAGACCGTGGTGGAGAACTGCGCCGCCAAGATGCCGGGCCACGAAGACTTCATCAACGCCCACTGCGCATCGGCGGCGATGCGGATGAAGCGGCCCAACTACGGCATGCGCTAGGCGTTTTTACAGCTGCGGCGCCGCGCAGCACGAGGCGATGTATTCCTCGTGCGTCGGCATGTGCTCGGCGCAGCGCAGCACCACCTCCTTGACGTTGCCCAGGAAGGCGGCGATGTCCTCCGCCGAGCGCTGGTCCACCAGCGGGTGATAGCCCTTGGCGCGCAGGCCTTGGCCGTGCATCACCTGCAGCCAGCTGGTTTCGGTGAACAGCTCATCGCTGCCCCGGATGATGCGGCCATTGCTGCGGTACAGATCCATGCGCCGCTGCAGCGTGGCCGGTATCTCCATGTTGCGGCAGTAGTCCCAGAACGGCTTGCCCTCGCGCGCATTGAGCTTGTAGTGCAGGATCAGGAAATCGCGGATGGCGGCGTACTCCTCGTCGGTCGCCTGGTTGAAGGCGTCGATGTCCGGCTGGTCGTAGCCCTTGTGCGGGAACATCGTCAGCAGCCGCGTGATCCCGGTTTGCACCAGGTGGATGCTGGTCGATTCCAACGGCTCCATGAAGCCGCCCGCCAGGCCGATGGCCACCACGTTCTTGTTCCAGGCCCGTTTGCGCTTGCCGGTGGTGAAGCGCAGATGGCGCGGCTGCGCCAGCGGCTTGCCGTCCAGGTTATTCATCAGGATGGACTCCGCCTGTTCCGGCTCCATGAATTTGCTGCTGTAGACATGGCCGTTGCCGATGCGGTGCTGCAGCGGGATGCGCCACTGCCAGCCTGCGTCGTGCGCGGTGGAGCGGGTGTAGGGCAGCAGCGGGCTGACGGACTCGCAAGGCACGGCGATCGCGCGGTCGCACGGCAGCCAGTGCGACCAGTCCTCGTAGCCGGTATTGAGCGCGCCCTCGATCAGCAGGCCACGGAAGCCAGAGCAATCGATGAACAGGTCGCCCTCGATACGCTCGCCGTTTTCCAGCACGATGGCCTGGACATGGCCGTCGTCCGCGCGCAGCACGGTTTCGACGATGCGGCCTTCGGTGCGGCGCACGCCGCGTTTTTCGCTCAGGCCGCGCAGGTATTTGGCGTACAGCGCGGCGTCGAAGTGGAAGGCGTGGGAGATGTCGGACAGCGGAGAGCCCGTGCTGTCGCTGACGGCGCGCAGGAATTTGTTCTTGCGGGCGGCGACGGTGTTGATCGAGTAGTGTTCGATGTCCGGCACCTGGCCGTCCTGGTACAGCTTGAGCCAGTACTGGTAGAACTTGGCGAGCAGCTGGTCGCGCCCGATCACGCCGAAGCCGTGGATGTAGGAGTCGCCCTGCTTGCCCCAGTTGACGAATTCGATGCCGAGTTTGAAGGTGCCCTGGGTCTGGCGCAGGAATTCGTTTTCGTCGACGCCGATCAACTGGTTGTAGCCCCGGATGACCGGGATGGTGGCCTCGCCGACGCCGATGGTCGATATCTCGTCCGATTCGACCAGGCGGATCTTGCATCCGTTTGAAATCAGCGTAGACAGCGCGGCGGCGGTCATCCATCCAGCTGTGCCGCCGCCGACGATGACGACGTTCTTCACCAGTCCAAGACCCATTTTATCTCCTGTGGTTATATGTGTAGTTATATGATTTGGCACCCTTCGATGGGGTGCCAAATCATTAACTTAACATACACTCAGGAGTGGCTTACTTCTTCTCCGCCGCCGCGAAAGCTGCGTTCTGCGTATCGAGCCAGGTTTTCAGCGGCGCGAAGTAATCGAGCAGCGCGCCGCCGTCGATCTTGTCCTCGCCCGAAATCGCTTTCAGCGCCTCAGGCCACGGCTTGCTCGCGCCCATCGCCAGCATCTGCTGCAGCTTGGCGCCGGCCTTGGCGTTGCCGTACACCGAGCAGCGATGCAGCGGACCAGTGTAGCCGGCCTCGCGGCACAGCGCCCGGTGGAACTGGAACTGCAGCATATCGGCCAGGAAGTAGCGCGCATACGGCACGTCCGCCGCCACGTGGTACTTGGCGCCCGCGTCGAAGCCCGCGCCGCTGGCGTCGATGGCGACAGGGCGCTTCATGCCCATGTACTGCTCGCGCAGCTGCCACCAGCTCTTGTCGTAGTCGGCCGGCTTGGTCTTGCCGGAGTAGACGTCCCAGCGCCACTTGTCGACCGAGTAGGCGAACGGCAGGATCGCCACCTTGCTCAATGCGCGCTCCAGCAGCTGGCCGATGTCGGCGTCCGCATCCGGCGTCTTGTCCATCAGGCCGACCTTCTGCAGATAGTTCGGCGTGATCGACAACGCGACCGTGTCGCCGATGGCTTCATGGAAGCCGTCGTTGGCGCCGTTGCGGAACAGGAAGGGCTGCTTGGTGTAGGCGAGGAAGTAGTAGATGTGACCCAGCTCGTGGTGGATCGTGGTGAAGTCCTCGGCCGTCGGCGTGATGCACATCTTGATGCGGACATCATCCTTCTCGTTCAACGGCCAGGCGGAGGCGTGGCATACCACGTCGCGGTCGCGCGGCTTGGTCAGCAGCGAGCGTTCCCAGAACGACTCCGGCAGCTTCCGCATGCCCAGCGAGGTGTAGAAACGCTCGGCGTATTGCGTCATCTGCTTGGCGTCGGTCTTGCGCTCTTCCAGCACCTTGGTCAGGTCGAAGCTGCTGGCGCCCGTCGCGGGCTTCAGGATCGGATACAGGTTGGTCCAGCTCTGGCTCCACATATTCCCGAACAGGTGGGCGGGAATCGGGCCGGTCAGCGGCACCACGTCCGGGCCGTAGGTCTGGCGCAGCTTGTAGCGGGTGTAGGTGTGCAGCGATTCATACAGCGGCTTGACCTGCTGCCACAGGCGCTCCATCTCGGCGGAGAAGGCCTCCGGCGGCATGTCGTACTGCGCGCGCCACATCGCGCCGGTATCGACAAAGCCCATCTGCTTGGCGCCCTTGTTCGACAGGGCGACGTACTCGGTGTATTTCTGCTTGTAGGACGGCGATTGCGCGTGCCAGCCGGTCCACATTTCCTTCAGCTTGGCCTCGTCGCGGCTATTGGCCAGGACCTTCTCCATTTCGCCCAGCGCCATGCAGGCGTCGGCCGTGCCGTCGGGCTTTTTCGGGCAGTACTTGGCTTTGCCGTAGGCGCCGTTCATCGCCGCCTGCAACTGCGCGTATTGTTCGCGTTCCTTGGGATCGGCGAAGACCAGCGTCTGCTGCAACAGCATCATCTTGCGCGCCGACTCTGCCGGCAGCTTCAAGCCGTTGAAGCGGCGCGCACCGATCGCCGCCTCGCCGGTCGCCGTCAGATAGCGTTCGGCGAAGAAGGAGGCGATGGCTTCCGTGTCGTCGGTGATGAAGTTGGAACCAACCCAGGCGCCCTTGGCCTGTTCGTTGTTGAGCTTATTGAGGCGCTCTTCGGTATCGGCGAGAAAACGCTCGGCTTCCGCGACGGTGGGTTTTTTTGCGGGGGCAGCCAACACGGTGGTGCTGGCGGCTGTCATGGCGCTTAGCGCGAACAGCGTGCTGATGATTTTTGGTGACACTGGCATCTCCCTTGTAATTTTGTATGGCCATCGAACCGGTCGATTCGATGGCCGACAATCATACACGCTTACAGGGTGATGACGACACTCCGGGCAGGCTGGCTGCTGGCCGGCAGCTGGATGTTCAGCACCTTGGCCGCTTCGTCCCAGACGAAGACGACAGGCTTGCCTTCGACGCGCACCAGCGACGGGTGGGCCGTCACGTTATGCACCTGCAGCGCGATGCCGCGTTCCGGGCGTTCGTACTGCTTGCCCACTTCCGATTCGATGCGCAGGGTCAGGCTGCGGCCCTGCAGCTTGCTGGCGAAGTGCAGCAGCTCGTACTTGCCTTGTTCGTAGGCTTGCGCGGTGGTGCCGTCGTCGTCATACAGCTTGCCGGCGCCGGCGTTGACCGAGGCGTCGTGGTAGTAGTGCAGTTCGAGTTGTTTGGTCGAGTAGTCGCGCGTGGTCTGCACCACCTTGACCATCGGGATGAAGGCGCCGGCGCGCACATAGACCGGAACGTGGTCGTCGCTCAGCTTCACCGACTCGGTGGCGCCGCCGGCGTGCCGCTCGCCGTTGTAGAAATCGAACCACGCGCTGCGCGCCGGGAAGTAGACGTCGGCCGTCGCCGCGCCTTGCTTGAGCACCGGCGTGACCAGGAAGTCCTTGCCCCACAAGTAGGTCGACGACATCGCGCGCACCTTGGCGTTGCCCGGCTCCTCGTACAGCATGGGGCGCATCAGCGGCAGGCCTTTCTGGTTGTTGTCGAAGCCCAGCGTGTAGTTGTACGGCAGCAGGCGATAGCGCAGGCGGATCGCCTCGCGCGCCAGCGCCTTGGTGCGGTCTTCGCGGTAGACCGGCTCCGGCGGCACCTCGTCCTGCGCGTGCGGACGGAAGATCGGCTGGAACACGCCGTACTGCAACCAGCGCGTGTAGAGCTCATTGTCCAGCACCGGGTTGGCGAAGCCGCCCAGGTCCGAGTGCATATAGCCCGTGCCTTGCATCCCCATTTGCAGCGAGATCTCGGGCTGCGCCTGCAAACCGCCCCAGCTGCGGTCAACGTCGCCGGACCATGGGATGATGCCGTAGCGCTGCGTGCCCGAGTACCCGGCGCGCATCAGGATGAACGGCCGCTCGTTGGGGAAGTCCTGCTGGTAGCCTTCCGCCACCAGCCGCGCCCATTGGTGGCCGTAGATGTTGTGCACCTGGTCGGCGCCGCCGGTGGCGTGGCGCATGGCGGTAGGGTGGACCTCCGGTTCACCCAAATCGCCCCACACGCCGGTCACGCCCTGCTGGCGCAGGCCCTTGTAAATGTTCCAGAACCAGTCCTTGCCCGGCTTGCCGAAGATGTCGATCAAGCCGGTATGGCCGAAGTAGAAATCGTAGGCCAGCGGCGCGCCGGCGGCGTCCGTGCCCAGCACCTTCTGCTCGACGGCTTCCTTCCATTTGCTGGACGTATCGAGAACGAACGGCTCGCTGATCACCACCGTCTGCACGCCTTTTTTCTGGAAGTCGGCGATCATGCCGGTGGGGTTGGGGAAGCTGTCCTTGTCCCACGCCAGGTTGCCCATCGTGCCCTTGATCTCTTTACCGAACCAGAACAGGTCGAACACGATGGCGTCGAGCGGGATGTCGTCGGCGATGAATTTGTTGACGGTGTCGCGCGCCACGGCCTCGTTGCGGTAGCCGAAGCGCATCGCGAAATTACCGAAGGCCCAGCGCGGCGGCAGCGGTTGTTTGCCGGTCAGGCTGGTGTAGTTGCCCACCACGTCCTCCCAGCTGTCGCCGGCGATCACCTGATAGGTCTTGCGGCCGCCGATGGTTTCGTAGGTCAGGCTGTCGTTCTTCTTGCTGTCGAAATCGAGGTAGCCGGTTTGTGGATTGTCGAAGTGGATCGCGTACATCTTCGACGACAGCGCCATCGGAATCGAGTAGCCCATCTGCTCCGACTTGTCGTCGTAGCCGTAGTGCGCCTTGTTGTACAAGGTGAAGCGATGGCCGCGGCGGTTCATGCCGACCGCGCGCTCGCCGGCGCCGTACAAGGCCTCGTCCTTGTCCAGCGCGAACTCGATGCCTTCCAGCTCGCGCGCCTCGCCCTTGTTGATATCCTTGCTGCCGGTGGCCACGTCGTCCCTGACCTTGATGTAGCCATGCTTTTCCGCGACCAGGCGCTTGCCCTTGTAGGCATACGAAATCTGGAACGGCGACTTGGTAATGGTGACAACGATGCCGGGTGTGGCATATTCGATGCTATTCAGTTTTGTGACCAGCGTGGTCTTGACCTTGGCCGGCGCCAGCACCACCGCATGCGAGGCCGGGTCCAGCTGCTCGCCGTTCGGCACGAAAGTGGTTTCGACGATGCCGGCGGAGTAGGGCTTGATGACGTAGCTGCCGTCGCTGGTGTGGACTTCCAGCTGGCCGTCGCGGCGGGTGACGCTGTCGAAGTGGCGGTCGGCGTTTTGCGCGTGCCCGGGATGGCTGGCGACCAGCAGCGGCAAGACTGCCGCAAGTTTTGCGATGGAATTGCTTTTCATGTAAGTATAGTGGTCTCTGAGGTTGTTATGATTTTGTTGTTTGGCTACATTTGACTACAAAATTCTGCCCTTGGGATGGCTTGTTTCCTTTATTTTACTGGGAAACTCTTTCAATTGACACGCATCAGCCTGCGTGTTATTTTGCTACAAATTCAAAATAATCCGGGACGCGCAGCATGCAATCTTCCAGCAGCAAGCCCATACTGTCGTTTTGGCAGCTGTGGAACATGAGCTTAGGCTTTTTAGGCATCCAGTTCGGCTTTGCGCTGCAAAACGCCAACGTCAGCCGGATCTTTTCCACGCTGGGCGCCAATCCCGACGACTTGCCGTTGTTCTGGCTCGCGCCGCCCGTGACCGGATTGCTGGTGCAACCGATTATCGGCTACCTGAGCGACAACACCTGGCATCCGACCTGGGGCCGCCGCCGGCCGTTCTTCTTTGCCGGCGCCTTGCTGGCGTCGATCGCGCTGTTCCTGATGCCGAATTCCACCGCGGTGTGGATGGCCGCCATCGTCCTGTGGCTGCTCGACGGCGCGATCAACGTGTCCATGGAGCCGTTCCGCGCCTTCGTCGGCGACAAGCTCGGACCGTCGCAGCAGACCGCCGGCTTCGCGATGCAGACCTTCTTCATCGGCTGGGGCGCGGTGATCGCCTCGCTGCTGCCGACCATCTTCACCCATCTGGGCGTGAGCAACGTGCCGGTCGGCGGCGCCATTCCCGACACCGTGCGCTACTCGTTCTACAGCGGCGGCGCGATCTACTTCCTGGCCGTGCTGTGGACCGTGCTCACCGCGAAGGAAACGCCGCCGGACGACATGGAAGCCTTCCGCGCCGAGCAGCGCCGCACCAAGGGCCTGGGCCACGCGCTCAAGGAGATCCTCGGCGGCTTCGTGCGCATGCCGAAGACCATGGTGCAGCTGGCCGCCGTGCAGTTCTTCACCTGGATCGCGCTGTTCGCGATGTGGATCTACACCACCAACGCCATCGGCGAAAACGTGTTCGGCACCACCGACGCGCAATCGGCAGCATTCCAGAGCGCGGGCAACCATGTGGGCGTGATGTTCGCGGTGTACAGCGGCGTGTCCGCGCTGGCCGCCTTCATCCTGCCTATCCTGGCGCGCATGACCAGCCGCAAATTCGTCCACATGAGCTGCCTGACGATAGGCGGCATCAGTTTGTTCAGCATCTACGCCATCCATGACCTGAACATGCTGTTCGTGCCGATGGTCGGCGTGGGCATCGCCTGGGCCAGCATCCTGACCATGCCGTATGCGATCCTGGCCGGCGCGCTGCCCGCCAAGCGCATGGGCTACTACATGGGCGTCTTCAACTTCTTCATCGTGATCCCGCAGATCGTCAGCGGCCTGCTGCTGGGTTATGTGACCAAGTACTGGTTCGCCGGCCATCCGATCAAGACCCTGATGCTGGGCGGCGTATGCATGGTGATGGCGGGCGCGCTGACGCTTGCCGTGCGCGATAACGCCGATCCGGTGGCCCGCTGAGGTAAGATTGTTCGCTTGACCATGTATTTGCGCGCCGCAGTTTCTCCGGAACGGGTAAAACAGCGGCTGCGAATACAGTCCTTTACCCTGCGGAGCGAACATGAGCATACAAATCGTAGCAACCAAACCATTCCCTGGCCAGCGGCCGGGGACTTCCGGCTTGCGGAAAAAAGTCAACGTCTTCCAGCAGCCATCCTATCTCGAAAACTTCGTGCAAAGCGTGTTCGACACGCTGGGCGACTGCGCCGGCAAGACGCTGGTGCTGGGCGGCGATGGCCGCTACCACAACCGCGAGGCGGTGCAGACCATCCTGCACATGGCGGCGGCCCACGGCTTCGCCAGGGTGCTGGTGGGGCAGGGCGGCATCCTGTCGACGCCCGCCGTCAGCTGCGTGATCCGCAAGCACGGCGCGCTGGGCGGCATCGTGCTGTCGGCCAGCCATAATCCGGGTGGGCCGGATGGCGATTTCGGCATCAAGTACAACATCGCCGCCGGCGGCCCCGCGCCGGAGAGCGTGACCGAGGCGATCTTCCACCGCACCGAAACCATCTCGCGCTACAGCATCAGCGACGCCCCGGCCATCGACATCGACCGCATCGCCACGTCGCGCATCGAGCAGATGGACGTGGAGGTGATCGATCCGGTGGCCGATTACGCGGAGCTGATGCAGCGCCTGTTCGACTTCGACGCCATCAAGGCGCTGTTCGGGAGCGGCTTCCGCATGTGCTTCGACGGCATGCACGCCGTCTCCGGCCCGTACGCCAAGGCCATCCTCGAAGGCATGCTGGGCGCGCCGGCCGGCACCGTCATCAACGCCGTGCCGCTGGAGGATTTCGGCGGCCATCATCCGGACCCCAACCCGGTCAACGCCGCGCAGCTGATCGCCATCATGGCGGAGGACGACGCGCCCGACTTCGGCGCCGCCTCCGACGGCGACGGCGACCGCAATATGATCGTCGCCCGCAAGTTCGAGGTCACCCCGTCCGACAGCCTGGCCGTGCTGGCCGCGAATGCGACCCTGGCGCCGGGCTACCGCGCCGGGTTGAAAGGCATCGCCCGTTCGATGCCCACCTCGCGCGCGGCCGACCGCGTGGCCGAGGCGCTGGGCATCCCGTGCTACGAAACACCGACCGGCTGGAAGTTCTTCGGCACGCTGCTCGACGCCGGCAAGGCCACGCTGTGCGGCGAGGAGAGCTACGGCACCGGCTCGGACCACATCCGCGAGAAGGACGGCTTATGGGCAGTGCTGTTCTGGCTTAACCTGCTGGCCGTCACCGGCAAATCGGTGCAGCAGCTGGTCGACGAACATTGGGCGCGTTTTGGCCGCAACTACTATTCGCGCCACGATTACGAGGCGGTCGCTTCAGAGGCGGCCAATGAGCTCATGGCCTCCCTGCGCATCAAGCTGCCCACGCTGGCGGGGCAGGACCTGGGCCATTACGTGGTCGATTTCGCCGACGATTTCGAGTACACCGATCCGGTCGACGGCTCGGTCGCCACGCAGCAGGGCATACGCATCGTGATGACCAACGGCTCGCGCATCGTGTTCCGGTTGTCCGGCACCGGCACCGAGGGCGCCACCCTGCGCGTCTACCTGGAGCGCTACGAGGCCGATCCGACTTACCATCACCTGCTCACCCAGCAGGCCCTGGCCGCACTGATACTCATCGCCGAGCAGGTCGGCGGCATCACCGGATGGACCGGACGCGCGCGTCCGACCGTCATCACTTAAAACCACAACTAAGGACGACAGCATGAAATTGACTCCCCTTGCAATGACTTTGGCGTTGGCGCTCGGCGCCGCGACAGTTGGCACTGCCGCTCCGGCCGCAAAGCCGGCCGCGCGCCAGCCATTCCTGTGGGAGAACGCCACCGTCTATTTCGTGCTGACGGACCGTTTCAACAACGCCTATGTCGGCAACGACCTGGCCTACGGCCGCAAGGCGGATGCCGGCCCGCTGCGCGGCTTCATGGGCGGCGACCTGGCCGGCATCACCACCAAGATCAACGAGGGCTACTTCGACAGCCTTGGTGTGAGCGCGATCTGGGTATCGCCGCCGGTTGAGCAGATCCACGAAGGCACCGACGAAGGCACCGGCAAGTCCTACGGCTTCCACGGCTACTGGGCCGCCGACTTCACCGCGGTCGACGCCAACCTGGGAACGGAGAACGACTTCCGCAACTTCGTCGACGCCGCGCACGCGCACGGCATGCGCGTGCTGCTGGACGTGGTGATGAACCAGACCGGCCCTGTGACGGAGACCGATTACGTATGGCCGGACGACTGGGTGCGCACCGGCCCCCAGTGCACCTACAAGGACGCCAAGACCACCATTGAATGCACGCTGGTGAAGAACCTGCCCGACTTCCGCACCGACAGCGACACCCCGGTCGAGCTGCCGGAAAACCTGGCGGCGAAGTGGCAACGCGAAGGCCGCTTCGAGCGCGAAGTGAAGGAACTGAACGAATTCTTCGCCCGCACCGGTTATCCGCGCGCGCCGCGCTACTACCTGATGAAATGGCATTCGGACTGGGTGCGCAAGTACGGCGTGGACGGCTTCCGCGCCGACACCGTCAAGCACGTGGAAGCCAAGGTATGGAAAGAGCTGGGCACGGTGGCCAGCGCGGCCTACGAGGATTGGAAGCGCGCCAATCCGGACAAAAAGCTAAGCGACGACAAGTTCTTCATGACGGCGGAAGTCTTCAACTACAACATCGCGCAAGGACAAGTGTTCGACCTGGGCGGCGGGCAGACCGCCAACTACTACCAGAACGGCTTTAACAGCATGATCAATTTCGGCATGGTGTACGACGCCGCCAAGGATTACGAATCGCTGTTCAGCAGCTATTCGAACATGCTGCACGGCGGCGCGCTCGATGGCTACTCGGTCTTGAACTACCTGGACTCGCACGATTACGACAAGCCGTTCGACGCTTCGCGCAAGAAGCCTTTCGAAAGCGCGAACAAGCTGCTGCTGGCGCCCGGCGCCGCACAGATCTACTACGGCGACGAAACCGCGCGCAAGCTCGATGTGGCGGAAGCGGTGGGCGACGCCAAGCTGCGCTCCTTCATGAACTGGGACGAACTGCAGCAAAACGCGCAGCGCGGCGGCTACAAGGTCGCCGACGTGCGCGCGCACTGGGCCAAACTGGGCTTGTTCCGCAAGGCCCACGTGGCGGTCGGCGCCGGCGTGCACCAGCAGTTGCAGGCCAAGCCCTATGTCTTCAAGCGCACCTATGACAAGGGCGCGCTGCACGACAAGGTGGTCGTCGCGCTGGACCTGCCGGCCGACAAACCCGCCAGCATCAACCTGCACGGCGTGTTCGCCAACGGCCAGAAGGTCAAGGACTACTACTCCGGCAAGAGCGCTGTCGTCAAAGGCGGCAGCGTCAATTTCGGCACGAGGAACGCGGTCGTCCTGATCGGTCAGGAGTAAGCCGCCCCCCGGGTGCGCCGCATGAACCGCGTGACCAGCATGGCCACGGTTTCCGGCGCATCCTCGAGACAGTAGTGGCCCACGCCGGGCAACGTGTGCACCTCGGCCTTCGGAAACAGATCGCTGTACAGCGGCAGGAAATACCCGGCATGCAGCGTGCGGTCGGCCAGTCCCCAGATGGCGAGGGCGGGCAGCGACGTGATGGCTTCTATGGCCGCGTCGCCGGGCGTTTCGAATTGATGCGCGCCGGTCGCAAATCCCTTTGCCCAGCCGATCGCGCCCAGGCAATCGGCCGGCGTGGCAAAGTGCGCCGCATAGGCGCGCAACCAGGTCTGGTCGATGAGAGCGTGGTTTTCGAATCCATTGAGCTTGAGTGTACTCAGGATATTGAACCCCAGCTCGCCCAGCACATTTTCCAGCCGCTGCTCCGCTTCCGCCTTCAGTATCCATTGAAACCACGGCGAGACCTGCGCGTTCGCCACCAGGCGGGAAGACAAATCGGACTGTCCGAATGGAGTGGGGCCATTGGCTGAGATGACGCGGGCGATGCGCCCCGGATGGCGCGCGGCCAGGCCCATGCCGACCGGGCCGCCGAAATCGTGCATGAGCAGCGTCACCTTGCGCAGGTCGAGCGCCAGCACCAACCGTTCAAGATTATCGATATGGTCCTGCAGCCAGTAGCTGCGCGCCTGCGGCGTGGCGCTCTTGCCGAAGCCCATGTGGTCGGGCGCGATGACGCGGTATTCGCCGGACAGGCTGGCGATCAGGTGCCGGAACATATAGCCCCAGGTAGGTTCGCCGTGCAGGCAGAGGATCACCTCCGCGTCGCGTGGCCCTTCGTCGACATAGTGCATCTGGAATCCGGGAGCGTCGCTGTAGTGCGGGGCAAAGGGGAAGGTGCCGTCAAAGGTTTCGTCGGAATGGATCATGGTTGGCCTCTATTCAATTTGGTTTTAAAATAAAACCATTTGATTTATAGCTCATTCGGTTTTATTATGCAACCACAATCACAAAGGAGAGATGAGATGGTCAAGCGCACCAGTCACAAGGATGTGGCATGCGGGGTGGCGCGTCCGCTGGATGCGATAGGCGATGGATGGTCCTTGCTGATCGTGCGCGATGCCTTCGATGGCCTGCGCAGGTTCGGCGAATTCCAGCGCAGCCTGGGGCTGGCCAAGAACATCCTGTCCACGCGGCTGCGCAACCTGGTCGAACACGGGATACTTGAAACGGTGCAGCCGGACGACGGCGGCGCGCATCTGGAATACCAGCTCACCGAGAAAGGGCGGGCGCTCTTTCCGACGCTTGTCGCGCTACGCCAATGGGGGGAGGATTACTTCTTCGAGCAAGGCGAGGCGCATGTGCGATTGGTCGACCGCAAACGCGGCCAGCCGGTGCGGCGGATCGAGGTGCGCGCACAGGATGGCCGTGTGTTGTCGCCTGAGGATGCGGGCGTGGACCGCAACGGCATCGACGGCTGAACGGTGGATGAACGTTGGCCGTTACGGATGCGGGTCGGTTGAAAGCGAGTAGGGCGCGTCGGCCGGCGCGGTGGCGCGCTGCTTGTTCGGCTGGCTGGACATGTCGAAGTCCAGCACCGCGCCCTGCATCAGGCTTGCGTGGCTCAACCAGTTCTTCGAGTAGGCCTTGCCGTCGACCTTGAGCGCGTTCACATAGCGCTTGCTGTCGCTGTTGGCCGGGGCGTTGATGACCACCGTCTTGCCGTTCTCCAGCCGCAGCGTGACCTTCTTGAACAGCGGCGCGCCGACCACATACTGCGGCACCGCCGGCGTGACCGGGTAGAAGCCCAGCGCCGAGAACACATACCATGCGGAGGTCTGGCCGTTGTCCTCGTCGCCGCAATAGCCGTCGGGCGTGGGCTTGTACAGGCGGTTCATGGTTTCGCGCGCCCAGTACTGCGTCTTCCACGGCGCGCCGGCGTAGCCGTACAGGTAGATCATGTGCTGGATGGGCTGGTTGCCGTGCGCGTACTGGCCCATGTTCGCGATCTGCATTTCGCGGATCTCGTGGATCACTTCACCGTAGTAGCTTTCGTCGAAGGTCGGCGGCAGGGCGAACACCTGATCCAGCTTGGCGACGAACTTCTCGCGGCCGCCCATCAGGTCCACCAGCCCGTTCACGTCGTGGAAGACGGACCAGGTGTAGTGCCAGCTGTTCCCCTCGGTGAAGGCGTCGCCCCATTTGAAGGGATTGAACGGCGACTGGAAGCTGCCGTCCTTGTTCTTGCCGCGCATGAGGCCCGTCTCCGGATCGAACAGCTTCTTGTAGTTCATCGCCCGCTGCGCGTAGATGGCGATCTCCGACTGCGGCTTGCCGAGCGCCTTGCCCAACTGGTAGATGGTGAAATCGTCGTAGGCGTATTCCAGCGTGCGGGCGGCGTTCTCGTTGATCTTGACGTCATACGGCACGTAGCCAAGTTCGTTGTAGTACTTGACGCCGGCGCGGCCGACGGCGCTCATCGGCCCTTCGTTGTCGGCGCCGTGCTTGAGCGCCTGCCACAGCGTTTCGATGTCGTAGCCGCGCAGGCCCTTGATGTAGGCGTCCGCCACCACCGACGCCGAGTTATTCCCGATCATGACGTCGGCCAGGCCGGGGCTGGACCACTCGGGCAGCCAGCCGCTTTCCTTGTAGTCGTTGGCCAGGCCGGCCTGCATCTCGCGGTTGATCGAAGGGTACATCAGGTTCAGGAAGGGATACAGCGCGCGGAAGGTGTCCCAGAAGCCGGTGCCGGCGAACATATAGCCGGGCAGGATCTTGCCGTTGTAGGGACTCCAGTGCACCACCTGGTTGTTGGCGTCGATCTCGTACAGCTTATTCGGGAAGAACAGCATGCGATACAGGCTGGAATAGAAGGTGCGCGTCTGCTCGTCGCTGCCGCCTTCCACGCTGATGCGGCTCAGCGTCTTGTTCCATACGTCCTTGCCTTTTTGCGCGGTGGCGTCGAAGCTGTCGGAGGCCAGTTCGCGCTTCAGGTTCAGCTCCGCCTGTTCCTCGCTGATGAAGGAGGAGGCTACGCGCATGCCGACCTTCTCGCCTTTTTCGGTCTTGAAGCCGACCACCGCGCCGCTATGGTCGCTGGCCAGTTCCATCACGTCGCCGGCCAGCTTGTCGCCGCTCCAGATGCGGGTCGAGGCGAACGGCTTGTCGAAGTAGATGACGAAGTAGTTCTTGAAGTTCTTCGGCAGCGGGCCGCGCGCGTAGCGCGTGCTGTAGCCGACGATCTTGCGCTCCGACGGAATCACCTTGATGTAGGAGCCCTTGTCGTAGGCGTCCACCACCACGTAGGCCCGGTCGGTCTTGGGGAAGGTGAAGCGGAACTGCGCGGCGCGTTCGGTCGGCGCGATTTCTGTGGTCACGTCGGCGTCGGCCAGGTAGACGCTGTAGTAGTAGGGCTTCGCCACTTCCGCCTTGTGCGAGAACCAACTGGCGCGGTCGTCCTGCGTGAACTTGAGTTTCCCCGTCACCGGCATGATGGCGAACTGGCCGTAGTCGTTCATCCATGGTGAGGGCTGGTGCGTTTGTTTGAAGCCGCGGATCTTGTCGGCGTCGTAGGTGTAGGCCCAGCCATTGCCCATCTTGCCGGTCTGCGGCGTCCAGAAGTTCATCCCCCACGGCATCGCGATGGCCGGGTAGGTATTGCCGTTCGAGAGTTCCGGCTTGCTGGCGGTGCCCATCAGGGGATTGATCAATTCGACCGGATCGGCGACGGGAGCGGCGGAAGCGGTCAGCGCGAAGAAGAAGAGGGGCAGCGCGAGCGTGTGCAGTTTCATGTTGTGGACGGCGGTGACGGGCGAAAATCTAGTGTAGCAGCTATGTCGTCGCCGGAAACCCGCGGGTCTTGGCGGCCGCCGTGTTTAATGGCGGCGCACTAAACGAGGTGCGACAGTTACTGCGCCGTGATGATCACGGACGACGGCGGGCTACTGAGTTTTCCGTCGTCGACCACCAGCGTGGCGGTGTACACGCCCGGCAGGTCGGCGAAGAAGGTCGGCGTGGCGACTTTGGCGTTGAGCAGGGTCGCACCGCTGCCTGAGGGCTTGGTCAGTGTCCAGGTGTAGCTGAGAAGATCCTGGTCGGCGTCGGTGCCGCTGCCGGCCAGTTTGATCGAGGTGCCGGCGGCGACGGTTTGCGCGGGGCCGGCCACGGCGACCGGCGCGCGGTTAGCCTGCGCGGCGTAGTCGCCGCCGCCACCGCAAGCGCTGAGCGTGAGCAGTAGGAGCAGTGCTGCGATGGGGTTGCGTCTCATCATGATCTCTTTCTGGATCGATAGGGAGCCAAAAAGATATCACGCTGTTTAGTTCTTTTCTACGAATACCACGGCGCTGCGTGGCGGAATTGCAAACGTGCCGGAGGCCGCGTCGTATTTGGCTTCCAGGGCCACGCGTTTGTCCGCTGCGGCCATGTCGGTGTGGACCGGATGCAGCTGGTAGCGGCGGTTTTTTTCTTCCGCGACCGTCACGCGCTGCGCCACTTTGTCGACGTTGATCAGGTAGGTGATGGACTTGAAGTTGGCGCCCGCGTAGCCTGCGCCGTCCAGGTGGGCGGCGATCACGGTCGGCACCTGGCCGCCGCCGGTGTTGTGGAAGCGCAGGCGCTGTTTGATGTCGGCCGCCGTGCGAAGGCGGAACAGCGTGCTGCTGGAGCGGATCGCCAGCAGGTCGCGGAAGGCGTCACGCGCGTAGGCGATGTCCTTCGGCGACGGCTTGATGGCGGCGTCGCGCAGCAGGGGTTTGATCAGGGCGTAGTCCTTGCCGTTGTCCTCCGCGCGCGGCGCGCCGGTGCCGTAGTAGTTGTCCTGGTAGCTCCAGTCGATGCGGTTGAACCAGTCGCCGGATTCGAAGCTGTTGCGGTCCAGCGATTTGGACCGCAGGATGTCGAAGCCCGCGTGGAAGTAGGCCACGCCCTGGCTGAAGGCGTTGATCGCGGCGCCCAGCATCTGCACCTGCGCGCGTTCGGCGCTGGTGGTCGATTGCGGCAGCTTGAAGGCGTTGATGTCGTACAGCGTCTGGTTGTCGTGGTTCTCGACGTAGTTGACCACTTCGCCCGGTTCGCTGGCGTAGCCGGCCGGCTGGTTGCCGCCGTAGACAATGTCCTGCAGCGGTTGCGTCTTGCCGTCCCAGGTTTGCAGCGGGTAGCTGCGGATGGAGCCGGCCAGGCCGGCCTTGACCAGGTCCGACGCTTGCAGCAGGTCGCTGGCGGGACGCTTGCCCGCTTGCGCATTGGCGTCGTACACCAGGCCATTGATGTAGCCCTGCCGCGTGATCATCTGCACGCCGCTGTCGCCGGCGCCGCCGCCACGCACGGCGTCGCGCGCGCGGTCGCTGAAGGTGCCGATGCCGCTGCCGTTCAGCGACAGCTGCGAAGCCTGCACGAAGCGTGCGCCGTCGGCCACTTCACCGAAGTTCCAGCCTTCGCCGATGAGGTTTATGTGGTGGCCGGTGGCTCGGTCGGCGCGGGCTTGCAGCTGCTCCATCGCGGCGCGCGGCTGGTGGCCCATCAGGTCGAAGCGGAAGGAGTCGATCTTGTACTGTACCGCCCACTGTTCGACGGAGTCGATCATCAGCTTGGCCATCATCAGGTTTTCGGTGGCGGTGTTGTCGCAGCAGGTGGAGCGTTCGATGGTGCCCTTGGCGTCCAGGCGGTGGTAGTAGCCGGGCACCACGCGGTCCAGCACCGACTTCTCATTCTGGCCGGCGATGAAGGTGTGGTTGTACACCACGTCCATGCCGACGCGCAGGCCGGTCTTGTGCAGCGCCTGCACCATCTGGCGGAATTCGATGATGCGCTTGGCGCCGTCGGCCGGATCGGTGGCGTAGCTGCCTTCGGGCGCGTTGTAGTGGTAGGGATCGTAGCCCCAGTTGTAGCAGTCGGTGGACTGGGTCTTTGCGACCAGTGCTTGCTGCACTTCGCTGTCCGGCGCCAGGCCGGCCGGGATGGCGGGCGTGACGCAGCCTTTTTCCGGCACGCTGCCGATGTCGAATACCGGCAGCAGGTGGATGTCGGTCATGCCGGCCTTGCTCAGCGCCGTCAGGTGCCTCATGCCGTTGGAACCGGATTCGGTGAAGGCGGTGTACTTGCCGCGGTTGGCGGCGCTGACGGTGCCGTCGTTGATCGAGAAGTCGCGCACGTGCAGTTCGTAGACTGTCATGTCGGATTGGGTGGCGACCTTTTTCGGGGCGGGGGTTTTGTCCCAGCCGGCTGGTTTCAGGTTGGCTGCGTTCAGGTCGGCGATGTAGCTGCGCTTCGAATCGGTGGTCAGGCTGATCGAGTAGGGATCGGTGACGAGGTTGCGCACCAGGCCAGCCGATGGCGCCACCACATCCACCAGGTATTGGTAGTACTGGCCGGAGCGGTTGCCGTCGAGGTGCGCGGACCAGATGCCGGTGGCGTCGTCGCGCCGCATGGCGGTGAGGGTGGAGGCTTTGCCGGTGCCGTCGGCGTAGGTGCACAGAGCCACGCGCTGCGCGGTCGGCGCCCACAATTTGAAGCCGGTCTGCTTGCCCGGCCGCGCGCCGGAGCCGCCGACACTGACGCCCAGATCCCGCGCGTCGGCGGCGCCGGCATACAAGTCATCGAGCGCGCCGGCGATTTGCAGCGTGGTGGCGTCGCGCACAGTGCCATCGTCGGCCTCGTGCACCAGCATGACCTGCTGCGTCAACACGCCGCCGAGGCGCGCCGCATCAGCGGAGGTCAACGCCAGCACCGCGCCGTCGCCGACAAACTTGAAGCGCTGCGCGACATCGGCCGGCAAGCCGCCATCGAAGCGCACCAATGCCAGCGCGCCATCCGCGCCGGACACGCGCGCGCCAGGCGCCGCGTGCAGCGATGCGGAAGCGGAGTGATAGAGTTTGAAAACGCCGCCGGCGGCATGGATGTCCGGCCATTTGATCAACTGTCGATTGAGCCAATAAGCCCGCGCATCGGCGGCGACGGCCGGCTGCAGGACGGTGGCGAACGGTCCATCACAGGCTGCAAGCGTCGCCACATCGGCGGCAGCGGCCGCCGCACAGCCCAACGCCAGCGCCCCACCAACAGAAACCCCAGCCACCCGCCGCCGAACTCCAACATGCCAACCGCCCATATCACCGCCTCCAAAACTATAGATTTAGGTAGTGCGGCTACAAAAAACCAGCAAATACCCCTGTATTTGCCGGTTATGGTAATCGAAAAGCTGTAGTTTTGATACCTTGATTGGTTGATAGGGCCTGTTCATCCCTTGCGGAGTGCCATGCCTGCGCGCCTGTTATACACTAACTGCATAGGCAACCGAAACGGGTGTTTCATGGCGCAACTTACGGTGGAACTGGACGATCGCGAAATAGCGCGCGTGCGTGCGGCCGCGCGTGCGCGGCAGGTTGACCCTAATCATTTGACTAGCGCTCAACTGTTGCAGGTGCTTACGGCTGCATATCCGAAGAAGGCCAAAGTTAAAGGGTTGTGGCTCAGTGGTAGCGCGGCACGCATGACGCGTATGAAGGGTGCGAAAGGCATCGATGCGCTTTTAGTAGCCTATGCCGCCCAGTGTGCGGCCGAAATGCTTGAGCGGCAGCACCAGGCTGCCCTTGCAAAGATGACGGAGACGGTCAAGGAGACCGGCGGAGCTGCTGACACGGCCGCCATCAGCGTCGCCGCGCGCGCGGAACGTCTTGCTGCCGTCATGAGCGTGCATGGCATGTGGAAGAATGATCCGGATAAGCCACGCGACGCGGTCGCTTACCAGCGCGGGGCGCGTGCCGAATGGAAATAGTCCTCTTCGACACGAATATCCTGATCGACAATCTGGAGGGGCATGCGGCTGCGGTGGTCGAACTGACGAGCTATGACGACGCTATCATTAGCTCCATCACCTGGATGGAAGTGGCGTGCAAGATGGACTCGATTGGTAGGGAGCGCTTCAAGGTCTTCCTTGCCGGGGCGGCCATCCGGGTTGTTCACCTGAACGACGATATCATGGAACGCGCGGCTACTTTACGCGGCCACAGTATCACTCATCCTCCCAAATACTCGCTGCCAGACTGCATCGTACGTGCGACAGCTGAGGTGGAGGGGCGCCTCATCATTACGCGCAACCCTGCTGACTTCGGCGGCGAGGGAGCGCGCGTGCGTGTGCCGTATGACATCGTTGCGGGCGTTGCCGTGAACATCAAGGCGCCGCCCGCGTAAGTCGCTTACTTGGTCGCGCTGCCCTGGTTTTCAGTGCGATAGTTGTCCACCATCTTGTAGCGCATCGCGTACAGCGCGAAGATGGCGGCGACCAGCAGCGCGAAGGCGGCGAAGAAGAACATCTGGAACGCGATCACGCCCATGCCGCTGGTGGCGATGTGCGCGCTGACCGCGTCGTTCTTCACGCCCGCGTTGACGATCAACACCCACAGGTTGCCGATGGTGACCGCCAGGTACCAGAAACTGAGAATGATGCCCTTCATCGGCGCCGGCGCCTGGCTGTAGGCGAATTCCAGTCCCGTCGCCGACACCAATACCTCGCCCAGCGTCAGCAGCGCGTACGGCAGCAATTGCCACAGGATGGACACCTTGTCGCCGCCATCCATGCGCAGCTGGATCATGCCGATCACCACCCAGGCAGCCGCCGACAACGCGATGCCCAAGCCCATGCGGCGCAGTGGCGTCGGCGTGATGCCGATGGCGCGCATGATCGGGAACAGCGCCAGGTTGTTGAAGGGGATCAGCAGCATCACCAGGATCGGATTGACCGCCTGCATCTGCGCCGGCAGCAGCGTGAATTCCCAGCCGAGGATGTTCAGCAGAGGACTCTCCATCGAGTTGGCCTGCACGATCCAGGTCGAGGCCTTCTGGTCGAACAGCGACCAGAACGGCGTCACCATCGCGAACACGATCAGGATGCGCAGCACGGCGCGCACGCCTTCCACCGCCTCGTCGCTATGCGGGCCGCGCGCGCGGTCCAGCTGCATCGACACGCCGATGCCGCCGAACGCCAGCACCAGCACCAGCGCCAGGCAGGCGGCGATGACGAAGCCCCACTGCGGCGTCATGCACAGCGACGCCACCGCGCCCAGCGCGCCGACGCCGGCCACGACCAGGCCGGGCCGCGATTGGCCGGGCTGCTTGCTCATCAGCGCGGTGCGGGCCACGCTGCTGAAGGAGTTCGGATTCGGCGCGGCCGGCGGCACGTGGATGTATTTGCGCTTGCCGAGCCAGAACACCAGCGTGGCGATCGCCATCAGGATGCCGGGAATGCCGAAGGCGACGGCCGGGCCGTAGTCGCGCAGGAACAGCGGCATCAGCAGGGAGGCGAAGAAGGAGCCGAAGTTGATGATCCAGTAGAAGGCGTCATACACGGCCTTGGCGCGGTTCTTGTTGGTCTGGTCGAACTGGTCGCCGACAAACGCCGCCACCAGCGGCTTGATGCCGCCCGAGCCGAACGCGATCAGGAACAGGCCGAAGTAGAAGCCCTTGAGGTTGTCCTCGAAGATCGCCAGGCAGGCGTGGCCGGCCACGTAGATCAGGCTGAACCAGAACACCGTGTTGTACTTGCCGAACCAGCGGTCGGCCAGCCAGCCGCCCAGCAGCGGGAAGAAGTACACGCCGATGACGAAGGTGTGGAACACGTGCTTGGCCTCGCTGGCGCGGTCGGCCAGCGGCACGAACAGCAGCAGGGTGCTGAGCAGGAACGGCGTCAGGATATTGCGCATGCCATAGAAGCTGAAGCGTTCGCAGCCTTCGTTGGCGATGATGTAAGGGATTTGCCGGGGCATAGGCCCGTTGCCGGTATTGCTCACTATCTCTCTCCTGAGTGTGTAGTTTGACTACTATTTTTATCCGACGAATTTTTGTAAAAATACGCAAGATATTGATTTTTAAGGATTAATTGTAATAATCCGCTACCGGTCCATGGATTGAAAATTCCACTACCGTGATGTATATTGTCTACAAACCTATATCCAGTGTCGCCAACCCAGGATTTTCTTATGACCAAACAACTTACACAAGTTTCTCCGCACGCCCAGGACTGGTATCGCGAGGCGATCATCTACCAGGTCTACCCGCGCAGCTTCAACGATACCAACGGTGACGGCATTGGAGATATACCTGGTATTACGGAAAAGCTGGACTATATCGCATCGCTGGGTGTGGACATCGTTTGGATCTCGCCTTACTTCAAATCGCCGATGAAGGACTTTGGCTACGACATCGCCGACTACTGCGACGTCGACCCGATGTTCGGCACGCTGGCCGACTTCGACGCCATGGTCGACAAGGCCCACAGCCTGGGCCTGAAGATCATGATCGACCAGGTGATGGCCCACACGGCCGAGGATCACGCATGGTTCAAGGAGAGCCGCTCCAGCCGCGACAATCCCAAGGCCGACTGGTACGTCTGGTCCGATCCCGCGCCGGACGGCAATCCGCCCAACAACTGGATGTCGGTGTTCGGCGGCTCGTCGTGGCAGTGGAACACGCGCCGCCGTCAATACTATTTACACAATTTCCTGGTCAGCCAGCCGCAGCTCAACTTCCACAACCCGCAAGTGCAGCAGGCGCACCTGGACGCGCTGCGCTTCTGGCTGGAGCGCGGCGTCGACGGCATCCGCCTGGACGCCTGCAACTTCCACTTCCACGACCTGGAGCTGCGCAGCAATCCGCCGGCCGTCAACCGCGACACCGCCACCGTCTCGGACGTCAACCCCTACGGCATGCAGGCGCACATCTACGACAAGAGCCGCCCGGAGAACCTGCCGTTCCTGCAGAAGCTGCGCACGCTGCTGGACGAATACAAGGCGGTCGCCATCGGCGAAGTGGGCGCCGACGATTCGCTGGCCGTGATGGCCGAGTACACCGCCGACGGCGACAAGCTGCAGATGGCCTACAGCTTCAACCTGCTGGTGCCGACCTGCTCGTCGCACTACATCCGCAAGCAGGTCGAGAATTTCGAGGCGCGCGTCAAGGGCGGCTGGGCTTCCTGGTCGGTCGGCAACCACGACGTGCAGCGCGTGGCGACCCGCTGGGGCGGCCCGTCCGCGCCGGTGGCGTTCGCCAAGATGATCCTGGCGATGCAGCTGTCGCTCAAGGGCACGCCGTGCCTGTACCAGGGCGACGAGCTGGCCTTCGCCGAGGCCGACGTGCCGTTCGAGCTGCTGCAGGACCCGTACGGCATCACCTTCTGGCCGGAGTTCAAGGGCCGCGACGGCTGCCGCACGCCAATGGCCTGGACCGCCGGCGCCAACGGCGGCTTCACCGAAGGCAAGCCATGGCTGCCGGTCTCGCCGGACCACCTGGCCAAGGCGGCCTCGGTGCAGGAGGGCGACGCCGCGTCGTCGCTGGAGTTCACCCGCAAGTTCATCGCCTGGCGCCGCAAGCTGCCGCAGTTGACGCGCGGCGCGATCCAGTTCTTCGACACGCCGGAGCCGGTGCTGGCGCTGCGCCGCGACGCCGAGGGCGAGCGCGGCATCATCGCCGTGTTCAACCTGGGCGGGGAGCCGGTCAGCTGCGCGCTGCCACAGGCGGTGGGCGCCGAGCAGATGGAAGGCTATGGCTTGCCGGGCACGGTCGTCAACGGCCAGGTGGAGCTGCCGGCCTTCGGCGCGTGGTTCGGCTACGCCGCGTAGCGTGGCGGGAGAGGGGAATTTGCACCAGTTTCCTTCTTAACATCGCGTATTTCGGGTATGCTTCCGCCAACTGTTTTGACTGAATCGACGATGAAACAAGCTGAAGTGGATCAAAAACTGAATCGCACCGCCTTTGCCGACGGCCCGCGCCTGCTGGCCGACATCGGCGCCACCCACGCCCGCTTCGCCCTGCAGACCGCGCCCGGCGAGTTCCGCGCGGTGCGGGTGCTCAAGTGCGACGACTACACCGACATCGTCGCCATGCTGCGCTCCTACCTGGCGGACCATGCCGACATCACGCTGAACCACGCGGCGCTGGCGGTGGCCAACCCGGTCAGCGGCGACCATGTGCGCATGACCAACCGCGACTGGGAATTCTCCACCGACGAAGTGCGCCGCGCGCTGGGCCTGCACACGCTGCTGGTGGTGAACGACTTCACCGCGCTGGCGATGTCGCTGCCTGGCCTGAAGCCGGCCGACCTGATGCAGGTGGGCGGCGGCAAGCCGGCCTCCAATTCCGTCATCGGCGTGCTGGGGCCGGGCACCGGCCTGGGCGTGTCGGGCGTGATTCCGACCGTGGATGGTTTCGTCACGCTGGGATCGGAAGGCGGCCACACCAACTTCGCGCCGGCCGACGAGCGTGAATATTCGATTTTGCAGTACGCGTGGCAGACCTGGTCGCACGTGTCGACCGAGCGTCTGATTTCCGGCCCCGGCATGGAGATCATCTACCGCGCCATCGCCAAGCGCAACGGCCGCCAGGTGCGCGACCTGACCTCGCAGGAAATCATGGCCGGCGCGCTGACCGACAAGGATCCGCTGTGCCTGGAAGTGCTGGAATGCTTCTGCGCCATGCTGGGCGGCGCCACCGCCAACCTGGCCGTGACGCTGGGTGCGTTCGGTGGCATGTTCATCGGCGGCGGCATCGTGCCGCGCATGGGCGAGTGGTTCGCTTCGTCGCCGTTCCGCGCGCGCTTCGAGGCCAAGGGGCGTTTCACCAGCTACCTGTCGGAGATTCCGACCTATGTGATCACCACGCCGAATCCGGCGTTTTATGGCGTGGCGACGATTTTGTCCGAGCACCTGCGCGGACGCAGCGGCGCCAATACGCTGATGGAGCGCGTGCAGCATCTGCAGCACGAGCTGACGCCGGCCGAGCAGCGCGTGGCGCAACTGGTGCTGGAGCAGCCGCGCCTGGTGCTGAACGAGCCGATCGCCGACATCGCACGCCTGGCCGAAGTGAGCCAGCCGACCGTGATCCGCTTCTGCCGTTCGCTGGGCTTCCTCGGCCTGGCCGATTTCAAGTTGAAGTTCGCCAGCAGTTTGACCGGCGCGATTCCGGTGCGGCACAGCCAGGTGCGCGTCAGCGACAGCACGCATGATTTGAGCGCCAAGGTAATCGATAATACTGTTTCCGCGATTCTGAAATTCCGCGACCAGCTGGACGTGCGTTCGCTGGACAAGGCGATCGCGCTGGTGGCCAAGGCCAAGCGGGTCGAGTTCTACGCGATGGGCAATTCGCGCGTGGTGGCGCTGGACGGGCAGCACAAGTTCTTCCGCTTCCGCATTCCGACCGCGGCGTATGGCGACTCGCATTTGCTGACACTGGCGGCCGAGTTGTTGAACCCGGGCGACGTGGTGATCGCCATCTCCAATTCCGGCAAGCTGCCGGACCTGCTGCAGGCCGTGGACGCGGCGCGGGCGGCGGGCGCGGACGTCATCGCCATCACATCGAGCAACTCGCCGCTGGCCAAGAAAGCCAGCGTGTGCCTGGCGGTTGATCACAGCGAGGACAGCACGACCTTCCTGTCGATGATCTCGCGCATCCTGCAACTGCTGCTGATCGACATCCTGTCGGTAGGCATCTCGCTGGACGCGCAAAACTCGCGCCTTGTGGTCGAACACAAAGCCAGCACCGGCGACGCCGACAACCGCCGCCTGCTGATCTCCCACCTCGACAGTTAAACCCTGGGGTCAAGTCTGACATTCGGACACGAGCTCTTCGGTAATACGATT
>Ga0308157_10001406_pt1 | contig 50214 bp, 46 predicted proteins | sample PhyBR1_FD_201035 | JGI IMG/M metagenome (GOLD analysis project Ga0308157, IMG submission 201035) | Phyllosphere microbial communities from UC Gill Tract Community Farm, Albany, California, United States - DLSLB.R1 | ecosystem: Host-associated > Plants > Phyllosphere > Unclassified | place: USA...
TCGGCAGGTGCGGCACCCGTTAAAAACGATAGTTTGGCAGCACCGCAAGCAAGTGCACCAGACGCATAGTAATTTCCATAATCATTTGGAGAGTTTTAGTTTTATTTTTCTTCCACAGCTCTTCACAATCAAGGGCTGTGGTTATTTTAAAGCTAATTTAAAATTAAGTAGGTAATGAGTAATGATGAAAATAACAGCTTTAGAGACAGATTAGGTACTGTTGACGAAGAAGGAAAAAGAATTTGGGTATATCCTAAAAAACCGTCGGGTAAATTTTACGATCTGCGCAAAATAATAAGTTATTTACTGCTGGTTATACTTTTGGTATCGCCATTTATAATAATAAACGGAAACCAGCTATTTTTATTTAATGTTTTAGAACGCAAATTTTCAATATTCAGTTTTACGTTCTGGCCACAAGATTTTTACATAGTGGTAATTGCAATTATTATCGTTGTGGTTTTTGTGGCACTTTTTACGGTTGTTTTTGGTAGGATTTTTTGTGGATGGATCTGTCCGCAGACAATTTTTCTGGAAATGGTTTTTAGAAGGATCGAATATTGGATCGAAGGCGACCGGGGTGCACAGATACGATTAGACAAACAAAAGTGGAATGCCGAAAAAATAAGAAAGAAAGGTTTAAAATGGTTCCTCTTTTTTGTTGTATCGTTTATAATCGCAAACGTTTTTCTGGCATATTTAATAGGATCTGATCAGGTTTTGGGAATGATCAAAAACGGACCATTTACGAATGTATCAACATTGATTTCCTTGGTAATATTCACAGCCGTTTTCTATTTTGTGTTTGCATGGTTTCGCGAACAGGTTTGTATCATTGCTTGTCCTTACGGTAGGTTGCAAGGTGTTTTACTTGATGAAAAATCACTGGTTGTAGCGTATGATTACAAACGTGGTGAAGCAGAAAAAGGCAGAGCCAAATTCCGAAAAAACGAAGACCGATCAGAAAAAGGTGTTGGTGATTGTATCGATTGTTCGCAATGCGTGCAGGTTTGTCCAACGGGAATCGATATCCGTAACGGCACGCAGTTAGAATGTGTAAACTGTACCGCTTGTATTGATGCCTGTGATTTCATGATGGAATCTGTAAATCTGCCGAAAGGTTTGATCAGATACGCATCAGAAGATGAAATCGCCAAGAAAGAAAAATTCGTATTCACAGCCCGTATGAAAGGTTATTCTGCCGTATTGCTGATATTGGTGGGCATTTTAACCGGCTTGTTGTTCTTACGAAGCGAAGTGGAAGCCAAAGTTTTGCGTTTACCGGGACAGTTGTTTGAACATAAAGGCGAAAACATAAGTAATGTTTACACCTATAAAATTGTCAATAAAACAGCCCGAGATTACGATAATGTATCCATTAAACTGATACACCCGCAAGGAAAATTGGAATTGGTTGGTAAAAAATCGATCAAAATTCCAAAAGAAGAAGTAGTGCAGGGAACATTGTTTATCGAGATTCCGCAGGCATTATTAAAGAGTGATAAAACCGAAGTTCAGTTAGAAATTTATAATAACGATGAATTGATAGATCACACAAAAACCAACTTTTTAGGACCGCGAAGTTTTAATTAGAAGGAAAAGAAAAGAAAGAAAAACTAAAACTAAAACAAATGAAATTTAATTGGGGAACAGGAATAGTGATAGGTATCATAGCATTTATGGTATTTATACTGCAATATGTAATTCGTGTGCAATTAGATGCACGCTATGATAATGAACTGGTAACAGAACAATATTATCAGAAAGAAACAGAAATTAACGGAAACACGTTAAAACAGGAAAACGCAAATGAATTAGATAAAAAATTGCGTTTTGAAATTTCGGATAAAGGAATCGATATTTATTTTCCTGAAGATTTTAATGCTGCCGATATAAAAGGAACAGTATCCCTATACAGACCATCTAATCAGGCTTTTGATCAAACAATTCCTTTGGAATTGTCTTCAAATCACATGCTTATACCTAAATCTCGCTTGGTAGATGGTCGTTGGGATATTACGCTTGATTTTAGGCACAATAACACTGCTTATTTAAAACAACAAACCTTGGTTTTATAATGATTATACCATTGTTGTTGGGGTTATTTGGAAGCATGCACTGTGTAGCAATGTGCGGACCAATTGCTTTGGCGTTACCCGTGCATCAATTTAACACAACAAAAAAAACAGCAGCTATTTTACTGTATCATTTAGGCAGAATAAGCGTTTACGTTTTATTGGGAATCATTTTCGGAACATTAGGCAAAGGCTTGTTTATTGCAGGTTTACAACAAAATGTTTCCATTATATTGGGAGTACTTTTAATAATCGGAGTTTTGTTTTTTAACGAAAAAAGACTTCAGAATGTTGTTTTAAGTTCCAATTCTAAATGGTATTTAAAGTTTAAAAATAGCTTTGGCACATACATCCGCAAAAAAACACTTGCATCGTTCGTTGTTATGGGCATGTTGAATGGTTTGCTGCCATGTGCCATGATTTATATGGCATTGTTTGGGGCAACCGCAACGCAAGGTAGTTTATATGGTGGTTTGTTCATGCTTTGGTACGGTTTAGGAACCATTCCTTTACTCACACTTTTAGTTTGGATGGGAAATTGGGTTAACAGCAACTTTAAAAACAAATTACAAAAAACGGTTCCAATATTTTTATTCTTTACTGGATGTTTATTGATTGTACGAGGTTTAGATTTAGATATTCCGTATTTATCACCATCGAGCTTGCAACTATTTATTTCGGGAAACCCACAATGTTTTTAATAAAAAAAGAGATTCATTAAGAATCTCTTTTTTGTTTTATTTGATTAACGACAATCTGTATTCAACTTTACTCCAGTCTACTAACTGCCAGAAGTTTTCAATATATTTTGGTCGTTCGTTTTTATACTTTAAGTAGTACGCATGTTCCCAAACATCAATATTCATTAAAGGATATCCCTTAACTTCGGCATTTGGCATTAACGGATTATCTTGATTGATCGATGTAGTGATTTTCAATGTTCCATCGTTCTGATAAACCAACCAAACCCAGCCAGATCCAAATACACCTTTAGCTGCATCGCTGAATTGTGTTTTAAACTGATCGAAACTTCCAAAATCTTTATTGATCAATTCGGCTACTTTTCCTGTTGGGCGTCCGCCTGCTTTTGGTCCTAAAATTTCCCAGAAAATGTTGTGGTTGTAGTATCCGCCGGCATTGTTTCTCAATGCACTGTTTTTAAGATCCATCCCTTTTAAAATCTCTTCAATAGACATTGTTTCTAAAGGAGTTCCTTTCACGGCATCGTTCAATTTGTTGCAATAACCTAAATGGTGTTTGCCATAATGGGTTTCAACCGTTTGTCCGTCCATATATGGTTCTAAATCGTTGTAACCGTAGTTTAAACCTTTCATTTGAAAAGCTCCTTGGTTTGCAACAACCGATTTTGGGTCGCCTTTTGCAGGTATCGAATCTTTTGCAGTTGCACTTGGCACTTGCACTTCGGTCATTTCTTCTTTATTTTTACAACTAAACAGTAAAAAAGAAGTAACTGCAGTTAGTAATAAAATGTTTTTTTTCATACAATTTATAGCTTTAATGAGTTTACAAGTTCAATATACAAAATTTTGGCTTCTTCTTGTGTTAAATGTGCTACTTGTTTCCATGCATTGAATTTAAATCCGCGAATTAGATCAACTTCATGGTAAACAAAATTGTGCGTGTAATCTAAAGTTGCCTGTTTGTAATAGGCATATAAACGCAAACGCACATCGGGCGGTAAAACAATAGGGGTAGAAGATGCTTTTTCGAAAGCTTCTTTAAATAACAGATCGGTTTGTGTCATTTATTTATTGGCGATTACCGTTTTGTTTCCGCGAGCCTTTTGGTTAAGTACCACATTTACATTGGTTCCAAGTGGAAGATACAAATCTACACGCGAACCAAATTTAATAAATCCGGCGTCTTCGCCCTGATTAACTCTGTGACCCACTTTGGCGTAATTTACAATTCGTTTGGCTAATGCACCGGCAATTTGTCTGTACATTACTTCGCCATAAACAGGATTGTCTATAACAACCGTGGTACGTTCGTTTTCTTCACTTGCCTTTGGATGCCAAGCTACCAAATATTTTCCCGGATGATATTTACTGTACTTTACCATTCCGTTTAAAGCGTATCGAGTTACGTGAACATTTATTGGCGACATGAAAATAGATACCATTAAACGTTTGTCTTTAAAATATTCAGGTTCGTAAACCTCTTCAATTACTACAACTTTTCCATCAACAGGGGCCAAAATCAAATGATCGGCAATATCGTCTAATGTTCTTTTTGGGTTTCTAAAAAACTGAAGTACAATTACCAAAAATAATAAAGTAACTATTTGTACCACTTTTACCACCCAAGGAATTGAAATTAAATATTCAACCCCCAATATAATTGAAACTGCAATTAAAAGTGAGAATAAAATAATTTTAGCGCCTTCTTTATGAAACATTATATAACAATTTTATAAATTAAAAATAAAAACGGTGCAGCAAACAAAATACTGTCTAACCGGTCTAAAATACCGCCGTGTCCGGGCATGATCGATCCGCTGTCTTTAATACCAGCTTGGCGTTTGTACTTGGATTCAACCAAATCGCCAATGGTTCCAATAACACTTATCCCCAAACCAATTAACATCCAAAACGGCAGCGATGCCTGTATATCTGTATATTTAAAGATGATAAATGCGGCAATCTGTGTGAAAATTAATCCGCCTATAAAACCTTCGATAGTCTTTTTTGGCGATATTTTTTCGTAAAGCTTGTGTTTTCCCAAAAGCTTGCCACAAATATAAGCAAAAGTGTCGTTACACCATATCATTATAAAAATACTTAATAACAACAAGGGAGTGTAGCTTTGGTTTGAATAAGGTAATTGCGTAATAATTAAAAACGGAAGCACCACATAACCTGTTAAGTGCAGATATTTTTGAAAAGTTGATGGTTTTGAAGATGCTTTGTTCTGTACAAGATCAATAATAAGAAAGATACTGAAGGGCAGAACAATTAGATAAGAACTATTAATTGGCAGATTATCTACAAAAATAAAGGAAGATGCCAAAAGGATCGACCAAATATAACCCCATATTTTATTGATTTGATACAGCTGACAAAATTCATAAACTGCCACAATAAAAAAGAACGCAAAAAGTGCAAGGAATGTATCTTTTGAAAACAAAATTGCACCAACTAATAGTGCAATGTATAAAATTCCCGACAGGGTACGCTTTACAACTTCACTCATAGTTTAAAAATCTTCTAATAACAGCAGGTAAAAGTTTTTAGCCTGAATGCCGTATTGTAAAAAATCGTCGTTTTTACTTTCTTTAAAATGCTGCATTGTTGTAATATTTGTAGGTATTTCGTTGGCATACCTTATTTTTATATTGCGTAAACCATCGCTTTTAGAACGTGTAATCTGGCTTGCTTTTGCTACAACAATAATGTTTTTTGGTAACTCGTTTGGTTTATGATGAAATAGTTGCTTTGACGAAAACAGTATAGATCCGTCTTGTGCAATTAAACTTTCGCAGCTTGTTAATAAAAATATAGGATTGCTCGGATTTTTATAATTTAGTTTATTATCAGATAAAAAGTGTTGAAGTCCTTTTTCAAACGTTAAAGCTTCGGTTTCAAACCAATCGTTTTCCTGTAAAATGCTTATAAAGTTTTCATCTAATTCTTCTTCATTTTCACAATATAAAAACTTGCCGCCGTTTACCTTAAAGTTATGCGTAAACTGTTCGTCGACAGGTGTTTCTTTTTCAGGCAGATACTTGCTTTCCTCATCATTATTATCTTGACGAGGTGAAGAAAAACTGCTTAAAAATTTTTTAAATATGTTCATTGGCAATTTTAAATATAAATTGGCATTATATATATTCAAAGATAAAAAAAAACTTGGTTTAACAGTAGGTTAAACCAAGTTTTTGTGCTGTATGCTAAAGTGTTCGTTTTAAATAACTTCAGACTCGTTTTCGGTTGTAACATCAATAACATTTTTGTTATCAAAGGCACGTTTTCCAAAAATATCTTCTAAATCTTCTCTAAATATAACTTCTTTTTCACAAAGTAAGTCAGCCAGTTGAATTAATTTATCTTTATTTTCTGTCAATAAAGTAATTGCTCTTTGGTACTGACCTTCAATTAAACCTGAAATTTCTTTATCGATTAATTTCGCAGTTTCTTCTGAATAAGGTTTTGAGAAATTGTATTCGCTTTGACCCGATGAATCGTAAAATGTAATGTTTCCTAACGAATCATTCAAACCGTAAATGGTAACCATTGCACGTGCTTGTTTGTTCACTTTTTCAAGATCGCTTAAAGCACCGGTTGAAATTTTATCGAAAATAACTTTCTCTGCAGCTCTACCGCCCATTGTTGCGCACATTTCGTCTAGCATTTGCTCTGTACGCACAATTTGACGTTCTTCTGGCAGATACCAAGCAGCACCCAAACTCATACCACGAGGAACAATAGTTACTTTAACCAATGGTGCAGCGTGTTCTGTTAACCAAGAAACGGTTGCGTGACCAGCTTCGTGAATGGCAATAGCGTATTTTTCTTCAGGGGTGATAATTTTGTTTTTCTTTTCTAATCCGCCAACAATACGGTCAACAGCATCTAAAAAGTCTTGTTTGTCAACTGCAGTTTTGCCTTTACGAGCTGCCGTTAAAGCTGCTTCGTTACAAACATTGGCAATATCTGCACCCGAAAAACCAGGTGTTTGTTTTGCTAGAAAATCAACATCAAGATCGTCTACCTTTTTTATACTTTTTAAGTGAACTACAAAAATTTCTTTACGTTCGTTAACGTCTGGCAGATCTACATAAATTTGTCTGTCAAAACGTCCGGCACGCATTAAAGCTTTATCTAAAATTTCGGCGCGGTTTGTTGCAGCCAAAACAATAACGTTTGTATTTGTACCAAAACCATCCATTTCGGTAAGTAATTGGTTCAGTGTATTTTCACGTTCATCGTTCGATCCTGAAAAATTCGATTTTCCACGAGCTCTACCAATTGCATCAATTTCATCGATAAAAATAATGGCAGGCGATTTTTCTTTTGCTTGTTTAAACAAATCACGTACACGAGATGCACCAACACCTACGAACATTTCAACAAAATCTGATCCTGATAAAGAGAAAAATGGTACTTGTGCTTCACCTGCAACGGCTTTTGCCAATAAGGTTTTACCTGTTCCCGGAGGACCAACCAATAAGGCACCTTTTGGAATTTTACCACCAATTGAGGTGTATTTTTCTGGGTTCTTTAAAAATTCAACAATTTCCTGAATTTCTTCTTTTGCACCAACTAATCCGGCAACATCGTTAAATGTTACACGTGTATCGTTTTTCTCATCAAATAAACGTGCTTTAGATTTTCCTATCGAAAAAATCTGACCACCGCCACCGCCACCGGTTCCGCCGCTCATTCTTCTCATCATAAAAATCCAAACTACTGGAATTAAAATGATTGGCAGCAATGATAAAAGGATACTGCCCCAGTTGCTTTCTTTTTCTGTTGTAAATTCTTTTAGCTTTCCTTCGCTTGATGCTTGAACTAATTTTTCTTCGAACAAATCTTTATTGGCAATTTCTACCACATAATCAGGACCTGTTGACATAGAGCTTAACAAAGTAGGCTTGCTTTCTTTTTGATGTTCTGCAGTTTTTTTTGCCGTTTCATTCAAGAAAACCTGTGCAGACGAGTTACCAAATACTACTTTTTCTACCTGATTACTGTCTAAATACTTATAAAATGTAGAAAGGCCTATGGTTTTATCGCCTCCAAAACCGCCACCTCCTGTTGTAAGAGAAATAGCAAAGAGTATAAATATAATGCCACCATAAAGCATCCAAGGGTTGTACTTGGGCTTATTATTTACGGGATTCTTCATAGAATGATTACTGTGTTGGTTGGTTCGAAGTTACTTGGGTAATTTTAGCATCGCCCCAAAGGTCTTCAATATTATAATATTCGCGGGTTTCTTTTTGAAAGACATGAACTACCACATTTATATAGTCCATTAAAACCCAGTTTGCCTGTTCGGTTCCTTCAACATGCCAAGGTTTATCTTTAATTTCTTTTGATACGGTACGTTGTACCGATCCTGAAATAGCATTTACTTGTGTATTAGAATTTCCGTCGCATATCACAAAATAATCGCAAGCGGTATTTTCTATATCTCTTAAATCTAAAATGGTAATATTTTCTCCTTTAACGTTTTCTATTCCTTCAATAATAAGGGCTAATAAAGCCTCATTGTTTTTTTTGTTTTCGCTCATGTAAATATTTTGTACTTTAATTATTGCAAATTTATTAAATTGTATTGTCTTATAAATTAATTTTGTCCTAAAGATAGTATTTATAATGTATTTAATCAAACTCAATGCCACATCTTCTACAAACGATTTTTTAAAGAAGCTTGCTGTCAATACCGATTTAACTGATTTTACAGTTGTTTGGGCCGATGTGCAATTGCAGGGAAAAGGACAAATGGGTAGTGTTTGGGTAACCGAAGATGCTAAAAACCTTACATTTAGTATCTATTTAAAAGAAAAAACGACAACTGCTGATAATCTGTTTACGTTGAATGTGATGGTTGCTAATGCTGTATTAAAGGCTTTGATTTCTTTAAATTTAACGAATATTTATGTAAAATGGCCTAACGACATTTTGTCATACAACAAGAAGATATCGGGCATTTTAATTGAAAATAACATTCATGCCAATGGCAGTGTAAGTTCGGTAATTGGTATTGGAATTAATTGCGAACAGATAAATTTTGACGGATTTCCGCAAGCATCGTCTATTTTAAAGCAATATGATATTGCGATAGATCGCTTGCAATTACTTACTGCGATAGTCGAAAACATCAAAAGGAGTTTAGTTGATTTAGAAAATCAAACAGATGATGAATGGAATTACTATCACAATCATTTATTTAGAAAGGACGCAGTTAGTACTTTTGAAAGTAAAGACGGAACGTTATTCAACGGGATTATAAAACAAGTTAATCGCCATGGTCAGCTGGTTTTACAGCTAGAAAATGACGATTTGAAATGTTATAATCTAAAAGATATTAAATTGATGTATTAATTTTTTTTAATTCGAATTCTTATCGCAAGGTAGTTCTTTATCACTATTTATTAACCATTTCTTTTCTTCGATGAGCTTGTTGCGGTAAGGAATAGCTTCTGCCGGGTATTCTAACCAAGGTGTTTCAAATGTTACACAGCAGGGCGTATCGGGATTTTCTGCCCAACCTTTTAGGGTTAAGTAATAGTTGTTACAATCTAAACCACTGTGGTCTATTATTCCTCTAAAACCATAAATGACGTATGATTCTACAGGTATATTCTTTAAATTCCAACTTCCTAAAGATTGATTAAATGCTCTTGCATCATAAAACATATTTCTCATATCAACTACATTACTTACATCCCAATTGTCTAAAGGTTGGTTAAATGCTTTTGTTTGCTCAAACATACTCAACATCTTTGTTACGTTGGTCACGTTCCAATTGTTCAAAGGTTGGTTAAAAGTTGCTGTGCCAGAAAACATTTCCTCCATATTTTTTACATTGCCTACGTTCCAATTATTTAATGGTTGGTTAAAATGATGAGCTCTTGCAAACATTCTGTACATATCGGTTACATTACTAACATTCCACATATTTAATGGTTGATTAAAACGAAAAGCATTTAAAAACATCGACGACATTTTGGTTACGTTACCAACATCCCAATTGTCTAAAGGTTGGTTGAAATTGGTTACTTCAAACATACTGCTCATATCGGTTACGTTGCTTACGTTCCATTTGTTTAAAGGTTGATTAAAAGCTTCAGCCCAATTAAACATATAAGCCATATCGGTAACACTGCTTACATTCCAATTTTCTAAGGGATGGTTAAATATCGGCGTGTATTCTTTATATGGATATCCTCCACGAGGCATCGCAAACATACCTCTCATATTTTCTACTTTGCTCACATTCCATTTATCTAAAGGTTGGTTAAACGCTTCGGCACAATTAAACATATAAGCCATATTGGTTACATTACTTACATCCCATTCATTTAAAGGTTGATTAAAATTTACTGCAACAGAAAACATACTACTCATATCTGTTACGTTACTTACATTCCACTTTTCCAAAGGTTGATTAAAAACAGAAAAATGCCCTCGATGTGCACCAAACATTCCTTTCATATTTTTCACGTTGCTTACATTCCATTTCTCTAAAGATTGGTTAAACTGTATTGTTCCGGAAAACATTTCTGACATATTTGTTACTTTACCAACATTCCAATTCTCTATAGGTTGGTCAAATGCTTTGGCACAAAGAAACATTTCTGACATATTGGTAACGTTCTGCACATTCCACTTTTCTAAAGGTTGATTAAATGCTTTAGTGTATTTAAACATTCCACTTACATTAGTAACCTTTCTGGTGTTCCATTTATTTAAAGGTTGATTAAAATTGGTGAAATTATCATCGTGGGTGTGTAAACCACAAAACATATAAGACATATCGGTAACATTTCGTACATTCCACTCATTTAAAGGTTGGTTAAAAGCAACTGCTTCTTGAAACATACCTTTCATAGTTGTTACACGGCTTACATTCCAACGGTCTAAAGGTTGATTAAATGACCTTGCCCCTAAAAACATATAAGACATATTGGTAACATTTTTCACATTCCAATTATTTAGTGGAAGATTAAAAGAAGACTGACTAAACAAACCAGCCATGTTGGTTACATTACTTACGTTCCAATCTGCAATAGACTGATCTATAGCACCGACACCAAAGAACATATAAGACATATCGGTTACCCTACTTAAATCGGGATGATCAGTAGCGGTAACTACCATACCGTATCTTTCTCTAAATGCATCTTTCATTGTACTCCATTTCACATCGCCCCATTGTTCCAATTCAATTAAACCTCCATCGGTGTGCCTTATAGGCAATTCTCTTTGTTTATGATAAATTCTGTGTAAAGGTATTTCTCCTGTAGGTGTTAAACTGATACGATATTTCCCTCTTTCCGAAAAAATCAAATGAAAATCATCTATCTCTGAACCTTCGCCGTTTATCTCAGGTTTTTCTACATTTTCCCAAGTGTAAGTATATTGTCCTTCTAAAAATATTTTAATATGGTAGGACGTATTTTTATCTTTAGATTCTTGAGTAGCAGTGTACCAAGTGCCAACAAACGGTTTTTGTGCATAAGACTGAAAGCACATACAGCAAAAAAGTAGTGAAATTTTAAAGAAAAATAATATTTGTTTCATTGTATTCCTGGTTTTAAAAAAAATAATTTACACGATAATCTAAATATAATACCAAAGATCAATTCATCAACTAAAAAGAATTAACAGAGTAATATTAAACACAAAAATCGTCATGGTCAGCTGGTTTTACAGCTAGAAAATGACGATTTAAAATGTTATAATTTAAAAGATATTAAATTGATGTATTAATTCTCCGGAACAAATTTTATAGAAACAGAATTCATACAGTAACGTTCTCCGGTAGTATCTTTTGGTCCGTCATCAAAAACATGACCTAAATGCCCGTCGCACTTTGCACAGGTAACTTCTGTTCTTACCATTCCGTGCGTAGTATCTTTTGTGTAAATAACCGATCCTTCAATTGCCTGATCAAACGATGGCCAACCGCATGAAGAATCAAATTTTGCATCCGAATTAAAAAGTTTGTTTCCGCAAGCGGCACAAACGTAAGATCCTTTTTCAAAAAAATCGTTGTATTTACCACTAAAAGGTCTTTCTGTACCTTTTTCGCGTAAAATGTAATATTCTTCGGGTGTTAGCTTTTCTTTCCAATCTTTCTCTGTCATAGTTTTTGTTGTTTGGGTTTGTGCATTGGCGTTGTGCTCTTTACAGCTTATAAATTGTACACATAAAAATATCCAAAATATTTTAACTGGTAACGAACTGTACGATTTTTTCAATAACTTTCTCATCTCCTAAAATTTTTCTGTGTCCTAATCCTGTTGTTATTAATAGTTCGTTGTTTTGCAGGTTTTTTGAAATTGCTTCGGCAGCAGTAAAAGGCACGTCTTTATCATTTTTATCATGAATAATTAAAACGGGAACGCTTACTTTTAAAGCTTGATCGGCAACATCGTAATTGGTCATTTTGTCGTTGTATTTTCTTTCGAACAAATTAATTAGTATCGGCGTTAATTTTTGTTTCATTCCAATGGTTACTAAAAAATCTTCGGTAATGGCTTTTGTGGTGTTTCCGCTGCCAATTATTACTGCCTTGTCTGTTTGCAAGCCTCTACCTAAAGAATTTATCACGCTCATTCCGCCTAATGAATGACCAATCATAACATCGAAACCGTTGTACTTCTTATCCAATTCAAAAACAGCTTCGATAAAATGTTTCATATTCGCTGCGGTTTTTGTGCTTTTACCGTGTCCGGGAGCATCAAAACTTATAATGGTGTAATTTAATTCCTTAAAAGCTTTTGCAATAGATACCAATTGTGTGCCGCGACCATTCCATCCGTGAACAAGCAATACTTTTTTAGGTCCGAATTTATTCTCATAAATTACAATCTCTTTACCGCTTTTTGGTAATGTTAATTTCGATTTATGCGAAACTTCGTACATTTTCTGTTCGCGCTTCGGCATTTTGTATTTAATAGGTGTTTCAAACAATTTCAAGGCAAACGCAGCTGCCATATTTTTGTTTAATGTTTGTAAAACCTTCGATGTGTTTTTAATATAACGTGGAACTTCTAAAACTTTTTCTTGTTTTTGTGCCATATTTTTTACTTTTGTAAACAAAGTTAAAAGGTATTGTTTGGAATATTTTATAATTTTAGAAAAATTTAAAGATTAAATTATTTAGCTATGAAAAAAGTATTAGTATTATGCAGCGTGGCAGCTTTAATGCTGGCGTGTGCTACAAACCCGTTAACGGGAAAGAAAGGACTGGCTTTAACAAATGAAAACGAACAGTTAATTCCGGCAGCTTATCAACAATATACTACCTTTTTAAAGGAGAATAAAGTTGTTACAGGAACTGCGGATGCTACAAAAGTGCAGAATGTTGGAGCAAAAATTAAGGATGCGGCAGTAAAATGGATGACATCGAAAGGATTTCAAGATCAAATTGCCAGCTATAAATGGGAATATAAATTGATTCAAGGCAAAGAAATCAACGCGTGGTGTATGCCTGGTGGAAAAATTGCCGTATTTACAGGAATTATGCCTGTAACGAAAGATGAAGCAGGTTTGGCAACAGTTATGGGGCACGAAGTTGCACATGCTTTGTTAAGCCACAGCCGTAAACGTATGGACAAAGCATTAATTCAAGCAGGTGTAGCGCAAGGTTTAGGTGCAGCAACATCTGGCAGTTCGGCGGCAGTTCAGCAAGGATTAGGTTTGTTATACGGAACCGGATCAAACTTGGCAATGTTGGCATACGGTAGAGGAGATGAATCAGAAGCAGATCGTTTAGGATTAATGTTAATGGCAATTGCAGGATATAATCCAGATAACGCTATTTCGTTCTGGCAGCGAATGTCAGCTCAAGGCGGTAGTAAAACTCCGGAATTGTTAAGCACGCACCCAAGCGATAAAACGCGTATTGCAGATATTCAAAAATTAATTCCAGAAGCAAAGGCAGAAGCAGCTAAATTTGGGAAAAAATATTAACTTCATTTAAAAGGCGGTTGCAAAACTGCCTTTTTATTTCTTCTTTATGAAAACACATATAAAAGGCGAAAAAAAAGTTCTTAACGCATGGGCTTTTTACGATTGGGCAAATTCTGTATATGCTCTGGTAATCTCATCTTCTATTTTTCCGCTATTTTACGGTGCCTTGTTTAGGTTAGAAGATAAAGAATCTGCTTCGTTTTTTGGTATTGATACTCCAAGCGAATCTATTATAAGTTACGTAACCGCCATTGGTTTTTTAATAATAGCTTTTATATCACCACTTTTATCAGGTGTTGCCGATTATTTGGGTAACAAAAAGTTTTTCTTGAAATTGTTTTGTTTCGTAGGATCTATTTCCTGTATGATGCTTTACTTTTTCGATTTAAACAACCTATATATAAGTCTGTTTTTTTATATGATGGCGTTAATTGGTTTCTGGGGAAGTCTGGTTTTCTACAATTCATATCTGCCCGATATTGCCTATCCTGAACAACAAGATGCTGTTTCTGCAAAGGGGTATTCGTTAGGATACATTGGTTCTGTAATTTTACTGCTGATAAACCTTGCAATGGTTATGAAAAGTGAATTTTTTGGTTTCGACGGATCTATGCAGGCAATGAAATTCTCTTTTGTGTTAGTTGGAATTTGGTGGTTGGGCTTCAGTCAGATTTCTTACAGATTGTTACCGAATTTCAGAAATTCAAAAAAAATAAGTACACAGGCATTCTTTTCTGGTTTCAGAGAATTAAAACGAATTTTTAAAGAATTAAAACAATATCCCGTTTTAAAAGGATATTTAGGTGCTTTTTTCGTGTACAGCATGGCAGTACAAACCGTAATGATTATTGCTGCTTATTTTGGAGAAAAAGAAGTTCAGTGGGAAGATGACGACCAACGACAAATGGGATTGATCGTAAGTATTCTTCTTATTCAGCTAATTGCAGTTGTTGGTGCTATTCTTACATCAAAATTATCAAAACGTATTGGTAACATCAATGCATTAATTGTAATAAATACCGCTTGGATTTTTATCTGTATATGCGCGTATTTTGTGGTAAAACCTACCAGTTTTTATATTGTGGCAGCAATGGTTGGGTTGGTAATGGGCGGAATTCAGTCGCTTTCAAGATCAACTTATTCAAAATTACTTCCAGAAACAACAGATACCACTTCGTTTTTTAGCTTTTACGATGTAACCGAGAAGATAGGAATTGTAATAGGAATGCTTATTTACGGAGTAATAGCTCAAATTACAGGAAAAATGCAAAACGCTATTTTATTTCTAGTCGTATTTTTTGCAATAGGAATTGTTTTGTTGATTAGAACAGCAAAAAAAGAAGTTATTAGTTAAAATGAATAATATTTTTACAAATACTTTCATATGTAAAAAAAATAATTTTATATTTGGATAAATTTAACATTCTTACTAAATCTTATGAGAAAATTAAAATATATTTTGGCATCAGTAGTTTTGTCGGCTGGATTTGCATCATGTGAAACAGAGCCTATTGATGAAAAAGTAAAGGATGATAGTTTACCAGGGAAACCAATTTTTAGTTTCGATTTAAATGCTAAAGAAACAGTTGTAACTGATAAAGTAACGGTTGATTTTAACGGAAACAGCATTACTATTAATGCGCGTTTGTCATTAGTGAATCACGGAAATACTTCAAATCCTGAATTGCGTTATAAAGCAGCTAACCTTGCTATTATGTATAGTACTTTCACTGTAGGTAATTTTCCTACTACATTAAGTATTGACAATCCTAGTAATTTTTTAAGCACTGCTACTTTAAATGTACAAGAAATGGTACCTGATGAAGAGGAAGAAGGTGTTTATAACAGAGTTTGGGTACAATATTCTACATTGAATGCAGATGAAAAACAAAATGCAGGTTATGGAAATATTACACGTATAAACGATATAGCAAGATATATGAGTGGAAATTTTGATTATCTTCTTATCCCAACTGAATTGGAGGATGAGGATATTGATTTAACTTTAGAACCACAAAGAATTACAAAAGGTAATTATAATTACTTACCTTACTAATATCAAAACGCCTTACAATTGTAAGGCGTTTTTTATTGGCATAAATATTGAAACATTAAGTACTTAGTTAGAAATACATACGAACTTAATGTTTTAAAATGTTATTTATCTTTTATAATGACATTTTGACTTATAAAATATTTATGTCACACGAAAAAATCATATCATTAGACAATTTGTCACTTCAAGATTTAGATTCAAATGCAGAATTTATTCCTTTGTTTTCTCAAGAAGACGAAGAGGCAATGAACAAAGAAGAAATCCCTACAGAACTTAGTATATTACCTTTACGCAACATGGTTTTGTTTCCGGGTGTTGTAATTCCTATTACGGCAGGTCGCGATAAATCCATCAAATTAATTAACGAAGCTTTAGAAGGAAATAAAACAATCGGGGTTGTTGCGCAGCTTAACGAAGATGTTGAAGTTCCCGGCGGAAATGACGTGTACCGATTTGGTACGGTTGCCAAAATTTTAAAGACTCTTAAATTGCCCGATGGTAACATTACCGTAATCTTACAAGGTAAAAAGCGTTTCGCAATTGATGAAATTATTCAAGAAGACCCGTATTTAAAAGCAAAAGTTGTTGAAGCTGAAGATGCGAAGCCAGATGCAAACGATTTAGAGTTCAAAACAATTATCGAAACAATTAAAGAAACAGCACAGGAAATTGTTCGCGAAAATCCGAATATTCCTTCAGAAGCTGCTTTTGCACTTAAAAACATCGAAAGCGATTCATTTTTGGTGAATTTTGTGTCTTCAAACCTGAATCTTGATGTTGCAGATAAACAAGCACTTTTAGAGAAAAATGATCTAAAGGAACGTGCGTTGGAAACCCTTCGCAGAATGAATACCGAACTTCAGAAACTGAATTTAAAGAACGATATTCAAACCAAAGTCCGTATAGATTTAGATCAGCAGCAAAAAGAATATTTCCTACATCAGCAAATAAAAACCATTCAGGAAGAACTGGGCGGCGTTTCGCATGAGCAGGAATTTGAAGAAATGCGTACAAAAGCGAAATCTAAAAAGTGGGATACTAAAATTAAGGAGCATTTTGATAAGGAATTAAGCAAAATGCAGCGTATGAATCCGCAGGTTGCAGAATTTTCGATCCAAAGAAATTACCTGGAACTTTTGTTAGAATTACCTTGGAACGAATATACAAAAGACAAATTCGATCTTAAAAACGCCAAAAAGATTTTAGACAAAGATCATTATGGATTAGAAGATGTTAAACGTCGTGTAATTGAACACATGGCAGTTTTAAAACTTCGCAACGATATGAAGTCGCCAATTTTGTGTTTATATGGTCCGCCGGGTGTTGGTAAAACATCTATCGGAAAATCGGTTGCAAAAGCATTGGGTCGCGAATATGTTCGTATTTCGTTAGGCGGTTTGCGTGACGAAGCCGAAATTCGCGGACACCGTAAAACCTACATCGGAGCGATGCCGGGTCGAATCATTCAATCGATCAAAAAAGCAAAAACATCAAATCCGGTGTTTGTTTTAGATGAAATCGATAAACTTTCAAGCAGTAATCAGGGCGATCCGTCAAGTGCAATGTTAGAAGTTTTAGATCCGGAACAAAATAAAGAATTCTATGATAATTTCGTAGAATTGGGCTTTGATCTTTCAAAAGTAATGTTCATTGCTACGTCAAATAGCTTAAACACCATTCAGCCTGCGTTGTTGGATCGTATGGAAGTTATTGAAATGAACGGTTACACCATTGAAGAAAAAACCGAGATTTTAAGACAACATTTGCTTCCAAAACAATTGAAGGAACACGGTTTAGATGCAAAAATAATCAGTATTTCTAAAAAGGTTATGGAATTTATCGTTACCAAATACACACGTGAATCGGGTGTCCGTAGGTTAGATAAAGAAGTTGCAACTATTGTACGAAATATTGCAAAATCGATTGTTTTAGAAGAAGAATTCAACGAAAAACTGACCGAAGAAGATATCATTAAAATTTTGGGCGCGCCTAAATACGATTATGATAAATATGAAAGTAACGATGTTGCCGGTGTGGTTACAGGTTTGGCTTGGACACGCGTTGGTGGAGATATTTTGTTTATAGAATCGATACTTTCTGAAGGAAAAGGAACGCTTACAATGACCGGAAATCTGGGTAATGTAATGAAAGAATCGGCAACAATTGCGTTGGAATACATTAAATCGAACAGTAATTTGTTTGGAATTGATGTAAAAGTGTTCGATAAATACAAAATTCACGTTCACGTACCAGAAGGTGCAACACCAAAAGACGGTCCGTCGGCAGGTATTGCTATGCTAACATCAATGGTTTCGAGTTTTACCCAACGCAAAATAAAGAAAAATGTTGCAATGACGGGTGAAATTACCTTGCGTGGAAAAGTGCTTCCGGTTGGTGGTATAAAAGAAAAAATATTGGCTGCAAAACGCGCGAATATTAAGGAAATTATTCTTTGTAAAGATAATAAACGTGATATCGATCAAATAAAACCGGAATATTTAACGGGCTTAACGTTTCATTACGTTGATAAAATGACCGAAGTTATTGATTTAGCATTGACAAATCAAAAGGTTAAAAACGCAAAAGAGCTTACTATTAAAGAAGCTTAAAAACATAATTATTTATTAAAGTCGGCATAGAAATATTCCGACTTTTTTATTTTAGCGAAAATTATTTAAATAACTAAATGAAAACACTTTTACAATTATTATTGACACTTATATTTTTCTCTTCTTGTTCTAGTCATATTTATGACTTTAACGAACAGACCATAAAATTTAAATACGATGGACATCTTAAAATAAAACTAAAACCAGAAAATTACGACAAAGGGAATTTTTATTTTGATACAGGTTCCGCTTGGCTAGTTTTTGTTGATCATTATTATGAAAAACAAAAAATGTCTTTTGAAAAGACCTCTAATTCTGAAATGGGTGGTATAGGAAATAAAACTATAAAAGCAATTAGAATTTCAGACACTATTCATTTTGAAATTGATAAACACCATTTTTATTCTGAGTTTAATATTGTAACTTTTTTACCCAAAAAATACCTAATGATTTAGATGGAATTGTTGGTTTTCATAATTTTAGAAATGTACCTTTTAAAATTGATTATGTAAATCAAAAAATTACTCTCAATCCTAAAATAAGCAATGAATATCAAGAAATAGCGATTAAATTTGATGGTTATCGAATGTTTTTACCCTTAGAAATAGTTTTTTCTAACGAGTATAAAGTACAAGGTGAGTTTATAATAGACACGGGCTCAAAATCTACGACATTAACTAGCCAATTTATTAGTAACACAGATATAGAGAAAGTAAAAATAGCAAATTACGAAAGTTCTGGAGGAATTGGAGGAGAATCAGAGGGAAGTATGTTTTTTGTACCCCAGATAAAAATTGATAAATACAATCTAAGTAATCGACTTATAGATATTGCTAAAGATACATTAGGAGCGCTTTCAACTGACGAAAATTATATTGGAATTATAGGAAATGATATTTTAGACGATTTTGATATTATCTATCATCCAACGAAACATAAAATATGGATGAAACCTAATAAAATGTTTGAAAATATCACGGAAGATTTATTTAAAGGTTTTAGTTTGGTAGATACTAGAAGTGCAAATGAAGGATGGTTTGTTAAAGAAATTTACAAAGAATCAGATGCCTATAAACGAGGCTTACGATATAATGATGAAATTGTAGAAATTAATAATAAGTCTGTATACAAATTAAACAGAGAAAATTTTATTGCAAAGCTAAAACCTAACCAAAAGTTGAAACTCAAAGTTAAACGTGCTAACGAATATTTTGAAATTGATACTTACTTAAACGTTTTCTTAAAGAAATAGTTAAAAAGTTTTATCCAAAAACATACCAATTTTTTTATTCTGTCGTTATAAAGTTATATATTCGTTTTCATGTAATTCAACTAAACATGCGTAAACTATTAACCTTAGTTTCTTTAATAACATTAACAACCGCAACTGCGCAAGTAGGCGGTAAAAACGCTTATCAGTTTTTACAAATGCCAACATCGCCCAAGCAAGCGGCATTAGGTGGCAGCAACGTAACCATAACGGGTAACGAAGTAAATCAGGTGCTATACAATCCGGCATCGTTAAACGATGAAATGAACAACATGCTGGCGGTAAATTTTGGTAGATATTACGGCGATACAAGTTTGGGATCGGCAGCTTATGCACACAAATTTAAAAACGGACGTAACTTTCATGTAGGCGTTACCTTTTTAAATTACGGATCTATGGATGGTTACGATGAAAACGGTATCACAACCGGATCTTTTTCGGGTAACGATATCGCTGTTTCAGTTGGTTACGCGCATCCTTTTCAAGATACCAATTTTTCGGTCGGAGCAAACATCAAAGCCATTTCATCGACATTAGAAAGCTATAATTCGTTTGCTGTTGCAGCAGATATTGGTGGTTTGTACAACGATAAAGAAACGGGTTGGGCAGTAGGTTTAACTGCGAAAAATTTAGGCGGACAATTGTCAAGCTACGAAGATACACGCGAAAGTTTACCGTTCGAAGTTGTTTTGGGTTTCAGTAAATTATTGGAAAATGTGCCTATTCGCTGGCATTTAACGTTAGATAATCTTCAGAAATGGGATATATCTTTCTCAAATCCAAACCGTTCGCAAGTTGATTTAGAAAATAACGTAACCGAAGAAAAAGTTGGTTTTGGTAACAATCTTATGCGACACGTAGTGGTTGGTATTGAGCTGTTTCCAGAAAAAAACTTCAACATTCGTTTAGGCTATAACTTTAAAAATGGCGAAGAAATGAAGTTGGTAGAACAACGCAGTTTTGCAGGTTTTACCGCAGGTTTCGGTTTACAGGTAAAACGTTTTAGAATAGAATACGCATACAACCGCTTTACATTGGCAGGAAACACCAATTTGTTTGGCTTATCGGTTAAACTGTAATATTTTTGCAGATAAAATAAATTGTCTTGAATAAAATAACCATAGCTATTGATGGTCATTCATCAACCGGAAAAAGCACGCTGGCAAAACAGCTGGCAAAAGCCTTAAATTATATTTATATCGATACCGGTGCCATGTACCGTGCCGTAACCTTGTTTGCCATGCAGCAAGGTTTTATTACTTCTGATTCTTTTGATGCCGACCAATTGGTTGCAAATTTAAATCACGTTTTTTTATCTTTTAAGTTTAATGAAGATTTGGGTTTTGCCGAAATTTATCTGAACGATGAAAATGTGGAAGATAAAATCAGATCGATCGAAGTATCGAACTTTGTAAGTAAAATTGCCGAAGTCTCTGCAATTAGAACAAAATTGGTTCAACAGCAAAAAAAATACGGCATTGATAAAGGTGTTGTGATGGATGGTCGTGATATTGGAACCGTTGTTTTTCCTGATGCTGAATTAAAAATATTTATGACGGCTTCGGCTGAAATCAGAGCAGAACGCAGATTTTTAGAAATGCAGGAAAAATCACCTAACATTACTTTTGATGAGGTGCTGAAAAATGTAGTAGAACGCGATGAAATTGATTCTTCTCGAGAAGATTCTCCTTTAATTGTTGCAGAAAATGCAGTAATGATTGATAATTCAAACCTGAATAAAGAACAACAGTTTCATATGATTTTAGATCTGGCGCACAAAGCCATAAATGCTGTTTAGGCTTTTTCTTACCGTTAAAAATTAATACTTTTACACACTTTTTATTCAAAACGATACAAATGGGCATAAAATCGAAACTAATAGCCATGAATTTCCTGCAATTTTTTGTTTGGGGAGCCTGGTTAATAACAATTGGTAATTATTGGTTTGGTGATAAACAGTGGGATGGAACCCAATTCGGAGCCGTTTTTGGAACCATGGGTATCGCATCTATTTTTGTGCCTACACTTACCGGAATTATTGCCGATCGTTGGATAAATGCCGAACGTTTGTATGGTTTGCTTCATATTTTGTATGGTTTGGTGTTGTTTTATCTTCCACAGGTAGATAATCCATCTTCCTTTTTCTATGTGATGCTTTTGGCAATGTGTTTTTACATGCCAACTATTGCTTTGAACAATTCTATATCGTACACCATTTTAAAAAATAAAGGGTTCGATGTTATTAAAGATTTTCCGCCGGTGCGTGTTTGGGGAACGGTTGGCTTTATTGCAGCCATGTGGTTGGTAAACTTAACAGGTAACAAAGCAACCGCAGGTCAGTTTTATATTGCTGGTGTTTCCGCAGTATTGTTGGGTTTGTATGCGTTTACGCTACCTAAATGTCCACCGCAACGATTAATCGATAAAAACGCTCCATTAACAGAACAGCTGGGCTTGAATGCCTTTAAATTGTTCGGAAATTATAAAATGGCATTGTTCTTTATATTTTCAATGTTTTTGGGTGGCGCATTACAGTTAACCAATGCGTATGGCGATGTTTTTATAGATGAATTCAAGCATTTTCCAAAGTACGCAGATTCGTTTGTAGTGAAATATTCTACCATAATCATGTCGGTTTCTCAAATATCTGAAACGTTGTTTATTTTGGCAATTCCATTTTTCTTGAAACGATACGGAATTAAAAAAGTAATGTTGATTTCAATGCTGGCTTGGGTTTTACGATTTGCGTTATTTGCTTACGGAGATCCTGCAACAGGTTTATGGATGATCCTTTTCTCTTGTATTGTGTACGGAATGGCGTTTGATTTCTTTAATATTTCGGGATCATTGTTTGTTGAAACCAATACAAATGCTAAAATTCGTTCATCGGCTCAAGGATTATTTATGATGATGACCAATGGTTTTGGAGCAGTAATAGGAAGCAACGTTGCCGGTTGGGCGATTGACAAATACTTTACAAAATCGTTTACATCGGCTACAGATTTGGCTGCGGAATTAAACACAACAGCTGATAACCCAACATTTCTGACTATTTTAAAAGATTCTTTTAGAGTGAATATTAGTGAAAGCGGAGTATTAAGCAACGAAGTTTTCTTGAAAGATTGGCAGGGTATCTGGCTTACATTTGCGGCTTATTCTTTTGTAGTAGCTATTTTGTTTGCGTTGTTTTTTAAACACAAGCACAACCCGAACGAAATTAAAAATATATAAAAAAAACGGAAACTTTAAGTTTCCGTTTTTAGTATTAAGTAATTCGCAATTCTGTCATTCCGGACTTGATCCGGAATCTCATTATTTATTGAACTTGAATGTAGGATTTATAAAAATAAATGCGTCAAAGTATAAATAAGCAAACCTACAAGTCCACCAACCAACGTTCCGTTTATGCGAATGTATTGTAAATCTTTGCCAACTTCCAATTCCATTTTCTCGCTTAATTCGGTTCCGTCCCATTTTTGAACTGTATTTGTAATGATTTTCCCAACCTCGTTGCTGTTTTTTAATGCCACTTTATAAACATACTGTCGGGCATATTTGTCGATATTTTCTTGCATTGTTTGATCTTCTCTAAAACTCACGATCATTTGCTGGATATTTTGTTTAATGTATTGATTAAACGTAGCATTACGGTCGCTCAATTTCTCCAGCATATCTTCTTTTAGTCGCAGCCAGATATCTTTCGTATACTCGTATAATTTTTCTTTTGTAATGAATTCTTCTTTTATTTGATCAAACTTCTCATGCCAATCATCTTTTTCGTTCAAATCTTCCACCACTTGATACAGTTTTAAAGTAACCGATTTTCTAATATCATGATTTGGATTTTTTTCAATTTCTTCCAGAAAAGTAGTAATACCCGAAATTAGTTGGTTTGTAACCGATTTTCCGCCGATTAAACCTAATATTGGTTGTTTCTCTACGACTTTCTTATAAATCAATTCCCGGTTATTTTCAACGTAATGCTGTGCTTGTGGTAAAATAATGTTCAACAAACGGTCGTGTTCATTCTGTTCTAAAAGATAAAGTAGGGAAGTAGCTGCTAATTTTTCTAATCGAATTTCGCTTGTAAGTTCAAAACCTTTAGTTGCTAAAAATTCGGCGATAGATTCATCATCCAAATTACTAATGATACGCTGAATAATTTTGCTGCATTCGTTATGAATAAGCTGTTGATTTTTGTCTTTAGAAAGCCAGTCATTTAAATATTCACTGATTGATAGTTTATCGATGTATGGACGAATAGTATCCGGAGTAAGGAAATTAGTGCTGACAAAGTTTCCCAAATTTTCACCTAACGAGTCTTTATTGTTTGTGATAAGGTTTGTATGTGGAATTTTTATGCCTAACGGATATTTAAACAAAGCTGTAACTGCAAACCAGTCTGCCAACGCACCAACGATTCCGGCTTCTGAAAACGCACGAACATATTCCATCCATTTTTGCGGATTGTTTTTTAAAAGATACATCATTAAAACATAAACAACTGCCATAAGTATAAACAAGCCTGTTGCTAACATTTTATGTTTCTTTAGTTGACTTTTTTTTAGCTGATCGTTCATGATTTATATTTTAATGAAGCTACGATTTTTTGATTGAATTTTCAAATTAAATTTTTTGTAAATTATTGGATTTACGTTTTATAATGTTGTTTAATTTTTGATAAGAATGATTTAATGAGAGATAAAAAACATTCACTTAAATTGATTTTCTATTCTATAATAAATAGAATTTTTTATATTTTTTTGTAAACAAGTGTAATTTATTGTGTTTAATTTTTAGTTTAGATAATATTATTTTAAACGTTGATAATCAACTTATTATATTTTAATATAGATTTTGTTTATATGTTAATTTTTGGTATTCTTTAGAATTTAAAATTCTACTTATTCAAAATAAACTCGTGTTTTTTTATTTATAGAAATAAAAAAATCGCACTAAATAAATAGTGCGATTAAAATATAAAGTTTAAATTGTTTTAGATACTTGGAACGTTAACTTGTTCGTCAGCTTCTGCTTCGTAATCTATAGAATCAAAGTTAAATCCAAATAAATTAAAGAAGTCATTTCTGTATCCTTCAATATCCGAAATCTGATTTAAATTTTCAGTAGTTGCTTCTTTCCATAATTTGTCAACTTCTTGCTGAACATCTTCACGCATTTCCCAATCATCAATTCTAATTCTGCCTTCAGCATCTAACGGAATAGTTCCATCAGCAGTATATAATCGGTCATTGAATAAACGGTACATTTGCTCGATCGTTCCTTCATGAATACCTTTTTCTTTCATTACTTTATACAAAAGCGAAATGTAAAGCGGCACCACTGGAATTGCAGAACTTGATTGCGTTACCAAAGCTTTGTTGACAGAAACATAAGCTTCGCCATTTACATCGCTTAAAATGCTGTTTATTGTCGATGCCGTAGCTTCTAAATCATTTTTCGCCTGACCAATTGTTCCGTTACGATAAATTGGAAACGTTAATTCAGGTCCTATGTACGAATAAGCAACCGTTTTAACTCCATCAGCTAAAACACCAGCTTTTTGAAGATCTTCCATCCAGAATTTCCAATCTTCACCGCCCATTACAGCAATCGTATTGTCGATATCTTCTTGACTTTCGATAGGATTTATAGTGATGTCTGAAACAACGCCTGTATGAAAATCAACAGTTTTGTTAGAGAATGTTTGTCCGATTGGTTTTAAGACAGAAGAATAAGCAACGCCTGTTTTTGGATGCGTTCTACGTGGAGATGCCAAACTGTACACAATTAAATCAACCGTTCCCAAATCTTTCTTAATCAATTCTATGGTTTGCTGTTTAATTTCATCAGAAAACGCATCTCCGTTGATCGATTTTGCGTACAAACCTGCGTTTTGTGCTTCTTTTTCAAAAGCAGCAGAATTATACCAACCTGCAGTTCCTGGTTTGCCTTCGGCGGCTGGTTTTTCAAAAAAAACACCAATTGTTGCAGCACCCGAACCAAAAGCCGCTGCTATACGTGAAGAAATTCCAAAACCCGTTGAAGCACCAATTACTAAAACTTTCTTTGGTCCGTTTTTAATTTCGCCTTGTGATTTAACATAATCAATTTGATTTTTAATGTTAACCGCCGTTCCGTCTGGGTGCGATGTTAAACAAATAAAACCTCTTGTTCTTGGTTTAATAATCATTTTGCTATATTTTAATTTATTTTGAATCTTGTTTTAAACATCAAATTTAACTATTTATATCTTATTTTAAAATTATATTTTCTAACTAAAAATGGAGTTAATATCAATTGATTTTTATAAAGATTTTATTGCATTTTTGGCACGATAAATCATTTTTAACATCATAATTTCTTTATAAATAAATATTTTGTTGCATTTTTTGTAACTTTAGGTTTGAATAATTATAAATATTTGCGCTATGAAAATGAATTTTAGTTTTATTCCCGTTTTTATGTTGCTGGGAATTTTCTCTTGTAACGATGACAATTCTACCAAACCCGAAGAAACGGTTCCGTTAGGTGATCCGGTTGAAACACAGCAGCCAAACACCAATTACAAACCTGCTTTTGAAGGGCAAACCCGTATTGGAAGTGTAAAAACAACAACCAATCTTAAAATTGATGTTATCGCTACAGATTTAGTTAGTCCGTGGGCAATTGTTGCAATGCCAAATAACAATTTGTTAGTAACCCAAAAAGGTGGCTCCATGAAGATTTTTTCTGAAACCGGAACAATGATGACCGAAGTTTTAGGATTTCCTGCGGTTGATGCCGGTGGGCAAGGCGGAATGTTAGATGTTGCTTTGGATCCTGATTTTGCAACAAACAGAATGATTTATTGGTCGTTTTCTGAACCATTCGGTAACGGAAATCTGACATCAATTGCAAAAGGAAAATTATCTTCAGATGAAAAATCAATTGAAAATCCGACTGTAATTTACAGAGCAGAGCCTTCGTACAACGGTAGTTTGCATTACGGAAGCCGTTTAGCCTTTGACGATGTCGGAAATTTATATGCAACAACAGGTGAAAGATCAGATTTAGCAACACGTCCGCAAGCACAACAATTAGATAAAGCTTTGGGTAAAATTGTACGAATCACTAAAAATGGACAACCGGTTTCGGGAAATCCGTTTATGGGAACTGCTAATGCAAATGATGAAATATATTCATACGGACATAGAAATCCGCAAGGTTTGGCGTTTCATCCTGTAACAAAGCAATTGTGGGAATCGGAGTTCGGAGCCAGAGGCGGTGATGAAATTAATTTTATTGAACCCGGTAAAAATTACGGTTGGCCGGTTATTTCGTACGGTTTAGAATATAACGGGAACAAAATAGGCGAGGGAATTACCCAAAAAGAAGGCATGGAACAACCTGTTTATTATTGGGATCCGTCGGTATCGCCAAGCGGAATGGATTTTTATACTGGAAATGCAATTCCAGAATGGCAATATAATCTGTTTGTGGGTGCTTTAAGCGGTCAACATATTATTCGTTTGGTAATTAAAAACAATAAGGTAGCGGGCGAAGAGCGTTTGCTTGCTGATAAGAACGAACGTTTTAGAGATGTATTGGCATCGCACCAAAATCAGTCATTATACGCAGTTACCGATAGCGGTAAAATTTATAGAATCAGTAAAAATTAAGTAAAAAAAGCAATCTGTGAAGATTGCTTTTTTATTCTATATCCTTATCCATAATATCCGAAAGATATCTGTTTTCTAAAACTTGTAACAACGCGTCTCGCGCATCCTGAAAAATACCACGTAAACCACAGGTTTCTTCACAGCAATCATCGCACGTTGCATAAAAATTCAAACTTACACACGGCAACATAGCTAACGGTCCGTTTACAACTCGTATAATTGATGAAACTTTTGTTTTACTTGGATCGTCAGACAATGTGTAACCACCAAACCGGCCTCGGTGACTCGTTAAAAAACCTGCTTTTTTCAGTTCATGAAAGATGTTTTCTAAAAAAGCCTGCGGAATTTTTTTCTCTTTAGAAATGGTGCTCATAAGCACGGGTCCGCCTGCCTGATTCTTTGCAAGGTAACCTAAAGCCTTTAAAGCATATTTCGATTTTTGTGATAGCATATACTAAATTGTCTGTTTACAAAATTAACAATAATTTATTAGTAATAAACTTTATAGTTTTAGTGAAGATTAATTAATGTTTATTATTTTTGTGAAGATTAATTTAAAAAGATAGATTATGTCATTAAGATTAGGAGATGTAGCGCCCGACTTTACAGCTGATACCAGTTTGGGAATATTGAATTTATATGATTATTTAGGCGATAGTTGGGGCGTTTTGTTCAGCCATCCGGCAGATTTCACACCTGTTTGTACTACAGAATTAGGAAAAACAGCAGCTTTGAAAGAAGAATTTGCCAAGCGCAATGTAAAACCAATTGCAATTAGTGTGGATGGAGTTGAAAGTCACAATAAATGGATTGAAGATATCAACGAAACGCAACAAGTTTCTGTGCAGTTTCCTATTATTGCAGATGAAGACAAAAATGTTGCAGGATTGTATGATATGATACATCCAAATTCAAGTGAAACTGTAACTGTAAGAAGTGTTTTTGTGATCGATCCTGCTAAAAAAATCCGACTGACAATTACTTATCCGGCGAGTACAGGCAGAAATTTTAATGAAATTATTCGAGTTATTGATAGTTTGCAGTTAACAGATCAACATAAATTAGCAACTCCTGCTAATTGGAAAAATGGCGATGATTGTATTGTTACGCCTGCTGTTGATACAGCAAAAGCAAAAGAACTTTTTGGCGAAGTAAAAGTAGTAAAACCTTATTTACGTTACGTAAAACAACCATAAACAAAAACACCTTGATTTTGTCAAGGTGTTTTTTTATAAATTAAATTCTATCAGCAGATATTCTGATTTTGATGAATCATCTGTCTGGTTCGTGTGAAGAGCTTCAACAATCACGCTTTTTTCATTGATCCAATATAAAGTATTTGGTACAATTTTAAAATTTACAAAGTTTACCAACAATTTCTCTTTAAAACGGAAGTTATTATCCAAACCTGAAATTACAAGTAAACAGCCCACATCATTATCATTCGTTAATTCTGCAAATTGTTGCGATTCTTTATTGTAAACCGGCAATGTGCTTTTATATTGAACTTCTTCCTGTGCATTTCGTTTGCTGTAAAAAGAATATAAAGTTTCATTATCCTCATTAACTCTGAAAACATACGATTGCAAAATAGGAGAGAAGCCTAAAGATGTTGCGATACTTTCCTGACCGGTTTCTTCGTCTATGCTTTTAATAGGAATTTCAACTTGTTCGCCGGAATTTGTTCTAAAAGAATAAACACCTGTTTGACTATTAGTTTCGATATTTTGTGTCGAAAAAATAAAAGTAGTATTTCCTTTGCGTCTGTTTTGCAGATAACTTTGCTTGCTGATTAACTTTACTGTACCGTATTTTTCAAATGATTTTGATTGATCATCATAAACACCATTTAAATTGCTGTATCGAATAACATTTAGATCTACAGATTCTAAAGAAAATTCATCTTTCATTCTAAAATGCTTCTTCTTTACAAATCCGTTGTAGCTTAAAGGATTATTTCCATACGAAAAATAATTCACTTCATAGAATTCATCTGATTCATTTACTAGGAAAATTCTTTGCGAAGCCGAATTTTCTATCGTTTTAATCTGACTTTTTATGGTATCTGTTGAAGCAAATAACGTAACCTGCTTGTTGTTTACAAAATACAATTCGTTTTGCTGATCATCAATATCAAAAGGAATCTCTTTAAACTTGATAATGGTGTCATTTGTAGATATATCTGTTTGATTCGCTTCTTTTTTACAAGAAATTATCGATGTTAAACCAATAATACAAACGATTTTTATAATGATATTTTTCATAAATTATTCTTTAAATGAATAAAAGCACCTAAAAATAGGTGCTTTTATGTTATTTTTTGTTTGTATCGCACCATTTGCGTGCATTAACAAAAGCTTCAACCCACGGAGAAACTTCGTCTTTTCTTCCTGCCGGGTAATTCGCCCAATTCCAAGGGAAAACTGAACGTTCTATATGTGGCATTGTAACCAAGTGTCTTCCTGATGCATCGCACATCATTGCGGTGTTATAGTCAGATCCATTCGGATTTGCTGGATACGCATCGTACGCATATTTCGCAACAATGTTGTATTGGTTTTCACTGTTTGGCAAATTGAATTTACCTTCACCATGCGAAATCCAAACTCCTAAAGTAGTTCCTGCCAAAGTTGACAACATAATTGAGTTATTCTGCTGAACTTTTACCGAAACGAAGTTAGATTCGTGTTTTTGTGAGGTATTATGATGCATTTTTCCATGTACTTCATGATCTGGATTGATCAATTCTAATTCCATAAACAACTGGCAACCGTTACAAATACCAACCGACATAGTATCAGGACGAGCAAAGAAATTCTTTAATGCCGTATTTGCCTTTTCGTTGTACATAAATGCGCCAGCCCAACCTTTTGCCGAACCTAAAACATCTGAATTAGAGAATCCGCCAACAGCACCAATAAACTGAATATCTTCTAAGGTTTCACGACCCGAAATTAAATCGGTCATGTGAACGTCTTTTACATCAAAACCAGCTAAAAACATTGCATTAGCCATTTCTCTTTCAGAGTTAGATCCTTTTTCACGGATAATCGCCGCTTTTGGTTTAGCAACAGTAGGATCGATCACAGGTTTTGCTCCGCTGAAATGGAAAGGAAAATTAAACTGTAAAGGTTGTTTTTTGTAGTTCATTAAACGCTCGCGCGCCATTCCGTTCTTAGACTGTTTTTTGTCTAAATAATATGATGTAATGAACCAAGTATCACGTAATTCGTTGATGTTGAAATTGTATAATTCTTTACCGAAGAATACTTTTAAATCATGTCCTTCAGAAGGAACTCCGATTTTTACAAACTCGATACCGTTTAACGACATTTTGTTTTCAAAAGCTACATCGTTCTGTGCCTGTAAAACAACTGCAATGTTTTCGTTAAACAATGCCTTGATCATGTCCGGTTCGTTCAAACCTGTTAAATCAATATCTGCATCTAAATTATAACCTGCAAAACACATTTCTAACAAAGTTGTAATTAAACCGCCCGAACCAACATCGTGACCAGCAGCAATTTGATTATCGTTGATTAAATCTTGAATAGTATTGAATGCTTTTTTGAAATAAGCAGCATCTGTTATTGTTGGAACGTCGTTACCGATTTTGTTTAAAATCTGTGCAAAAGCCGATCCGCCAAGTTTAAGTTTGTCTTTAGATAAGTTAACGTAATAAATTGATCCTGCGCCTTTTGATAAAACCGGTTCAACTACTTTTTTAATATCTGAACAGTTTCCTGCTGCCGAAATAATTACCGTTCCCGGAGCAATAACATCTCCTTCAGGATATTTCTGTTTCATTGAAAGAGAATCTTTTCCTGTTGGAATATTTATTCCTAATTCAATGGCAAAATCAGCACAACCTTTTACAGCCTGATACAAACGTGCATCTTCACCTTTATTGTTACAAGCCCACATCCAGTTTGCAGATAATGAAATTCCGCTTAAACCGTCTTTTATCGGTGCAAAAATAATGTTTGATAACGCTTCACCAATGGCATTTCTACTTCCCGCAACCGGATCAACCAAAGCAGTAATAGGCGAGTGTCCTACAGTTGTTGCAATACCTTCTTTTCCTTTAAAATCAAGTGCCATAACACCTACATTGTTCAAAGGTAACTGTAACGTACCAACACATTGCTGTTTAGCAACTTTACCACCAACGCAACGGTCAACTTTATTTGTTAACCAGTCTTTACAAGCAACAGATTCTAACTGTAAAACTTGATTTAAGTAGTTATAAACTTCTTCTTTTTCGTATTGTAATTCTCCATAATTATAAACAACGGTTTCGTCATTCATAATTGTTTTTGGCGAAGATCCAAACATATCTTCTAAAGCAAAATCCATAGGTTTTGCTCCGTTTGTAGCCGATTCAAAAGTAAAACGGTGATTATTTGTAACTTCACCTACATTGTACATTGGCGAACGCTCGCGGTCTGCAACACGTTTTAAGGTATCAATATCATTTTTACCGATAACCAATCCCATACGTTCTTGAGATTCATTACCAATGATTTCTTTTGCCGATAACGTAGGATCTCCAACTGGTAATTTATCTAAATCGATTAAACCACCTGTGTTTTCAACCAATTCAGACAAACAGTTTAAGTGTCCGCCAGCACCGTGATCGTGAATAGATACGATTGGGTTAATATCAGCTTCTACCATACCACGAACTGCATTTGCCGCACGTTTTTGCATTTCAGGATTTGAACGTTGAATGGCGTTTAATTCGATACCAGATCCAAAAGCACCTGTATCTGCAGACGAAACTGCTGCACCACCCATACCAATACGGTAGTTTTCGCCACCTAAAATTACAATTTGATCGCCTTCTTTAGGTTCGTGTTTTTTCGCTTGATTTTCTTTTCCGTAACCAATACCACCCGCTTGCATAATTACTTTATCGTAACCAATTTTGCGGTTGTTTTCTTCATGTTCGAAAGTTAAAACAGAACCGGTAATTAATGGTTGACCGAATTTGTTTCCAAAATCTGAAGCTCCGTTTGATGCTTTAATTAAGATATCCATTGGAGTCTGGTACAACCAATTGCGTTCTTTCATGCCGTTTTCCCACTCACGATCGTCAACCAAACGAGAATAAGAAGTCATGTAAATCGCTGTTCCTGCCAATGGCAACGAACCTTGACCACCTGCCAAACGGTCGCGAATTTCACCACCCGAACCTGTAGCGGCACCGTTAAATGGTTCAACCGTAGTAGGGAAGTTGTGCGTTTCTGCTTTTAATGAAATTACAGAATCAAAGTCTTTTTCTGTGTAGAAATCAGGCTTATCGGCAGAATTCGGAGCAAATTGCGTTACACGTGGACCTTTTACAAAAGCCACGTTATCTTTATATGCCGAAACAATTCCGTTTGGATTGGTTTCAGATGTACTTTTTATTAATTTGAATAACGAAGTTGGTTGTTCAACACCATCGATTACAAACGTTCCGTTGAAAATTTTATGACGACAGTGTTCTGAATTTACTTGTGAAAATCCAAAAACTTCAGAATCGGTCAATTTTCTTCGGATTTTAACCGAAACATTGTTTAAATAATCAACTTCTTCGTTGCTTAATGCCAAACCTTCTTGTTTGTTGTAAGCAGCAATATCTTCAATTTCTAAAACAGGTTGCGGATTAATATTAACCGTGAACATGTCTTGTGTTAAAGAATTGTATTTTTGAGAAATCATTGGATCGAAATCGTTGAAATCTTCTTGTGCTTTTTGAAATTCTTCAATACGAATAATTCCGTTAATGCCCATATTCTGCGTAATTTCTACTGCATTTGTACTCCAAGGAGTAATCATTGCGGCACGCGGACCAACGAAATTCTGTGTTATTGAAGGAGTTTCTATTTGTGTAGCATTTCCAAACAGCCAATTTAGTTTAGCTACATCTTCTGTGTTTAAAGGAATTGAAGTTTGTACAGCGTAAATCGTACCAGACGCATTTTCAAAAAATTGAATCATCGTTAAAAGATTTGTTGTGTTGTGTTGATTGAAAATAAAGAACAAAAATACTACTAAAAATTCATATTAGCAATTTAATCTGCCGAAGAACTTACGTGTTGATAAGCTCCTAAATCTGCTGATGTTAACCTGCTTTTTCCCAATAAATCTTGTGCTGCCTGTTGTGCAAAAAACGGATTTCCGTAATTGATCAACGATGTAGCTTTATCGGTAATCATCAGTTCGTTTTTAGAGGTGTTTAAAAAATACGGCTGGTGATCGCTGAAATTTTTAGCAAGTAAGCAATTATTGAAATTGGTTGTGTTGCTGAAATTATATGGGAAATTAGCGGTATCAAACCTATTTGCCGAGTTTTGAAATTTCACTAACGAATATTCAAACTTAAAGGTGAAATTAGTCTCTTTATTTGCTGGAACCATCAATAACGATTCGCTTGCGTTACCATAAATAATACTGTTTTTAAAGTGTGCGTTTAAGGCAAAAGCATTCGTTCCATCGCCATTATTCATTATAACAGCCGTTTGATTTTGGCGACTCCAGAAGTTAGCAAACGTACAATGAGTAAAATCGTAGGTTCCGCCATTCGCAATAACCAAGCCTGCTACGCCGCAATTATTTGTAACGATATTGCTTCCCGTTACTTTCGCGGTAGCCAATAAAAGTGCCGCTTCTTCACAATTATAAATTTGAAGATTTTCTAACGAAGCCGTTCCATTATTAGCGTTGATCAACAATCCGTTAACTGCATTTTTAATGATTGTATTTTTTATGTTCAGATTACTGTTCTGACCGATTAAAATTCCTGACCATTGACCTGGAGTATTTTCAAAACTCGGTTCTAAACGATCGCCTTGAAATAAAATTGGAGTTTCGATTGATCCTTGTGCATTTATTGTTGATGTTGGAAATGAAACCAAAGCAGAATTTCTGTGGAAATGAATTTGGGTTCCTGTAGAAATATTCAGGGTTTTATTAGGCGGAACAGCCGCATATCCGTAAATAACATAAGGTTTATCATTATTCCATTCTAATTCATTGCCGTTAGTAGCATCATTTTCATCTAAAAAGAAACCATAAATTTGATCGTCATTTATCGTGATGCTTTCATATGAACCGTCTTGAAATTTCTGTGGATAAAGAAAAACAGCATCTTTTACCAATGTTACCAAGTTCACTTTTTGCTGATTACTGCCTGCCTGAAACAAAATTTCATCGGTATATAAAAATTCTTTCCCGTTTGTTTGTTGCTTAATATCAACCGTTGTTTCAACAAAAATAAACATACTGTCTTTAGCCAAAAGTTCAATGTTTTCGAAACTTTTTCCGGGCATTCCATCAACCATTAATCGGAAATTAGAATTATCGCCTTTCCCCAATCTAATCGACGGTATTTTAATGTCTTTGTTACTGTTGTTGTAAACCTTTAAATTGTAAGTGCTTGATCCGATATTCGAAAAAATAGTGTCCAAATAAACGGTGTCTTTAGAAAAAGTTAGTTCGGAACCAGTTGCAGGTTCAAAATTAAAATCGTCACGACACGAAGCTAAACTTACCAAGCAGGCAATAAGGATGATATTATATAGGAATTTCATTTTTTTGTTTTGAATTTTTAACTGACAATTTTTATCATTAAAACTAACGAAAAAAATCGATAAATATTTTTTAATATATAATTTATTCTAATTGCTAATAAAATGCTTTAGTTTAATAAAGTGTTCTTCGTTGATTTTATCTGAATCTAAAATATCGTTATACTTTCTGTGTGCTACTATTGTTTTCTGCTTAACCAATTCAGGATTCTTGTATATCATTTCAATTTGCTTTACAAAATCTTCAATATCAAGGTAATTTGCCTGAAAAGTACAATCTTCATCAAAAATATCTAAAATACCAAGTGCATTTTTGAATGCTAAAATTGGCTTTTCAAAAACAGCAGCATGTACACCAATTAAAGAGAACGATTCTTCACGCGCAGGAATAAGGCAAGCATTTGCAATTTCCAGATAATTCATCGGCGTTTTTGTGTGTGGAACCAATTCAATATACTCGTTTAACTGCAATTTGGCAATATCTAACTTTATAGATTTAAGATAATCACTGTCATTTAAAATTCCTACAACAATAATTTTAAATTTAAGGACAGGATTTCGTTTTCTAAGAATATTTGCAATTTGTGGAATTAAATCGGTGCCTTTTGTCAAGATGGGTTGACCAATGTTAACCAAAACCAGATCAAATTTTGAATATCTTTCTTTTAACGGATTATTTACTTGTGCAGTTTCTGTTTTTGAAACTGTTGGATAAATAATTGATATTTTATGAGGATTAACCGAATAATTTTCAAATAAATTATTTTTTGCCTGATTTGCAACTGTGAAAATTTTATCAATCAACTTAAACTGTTGGGTGGCTTTTTTTGTATCTAAAAATAAACTGGTTAAGTACGTGCTTTCGTGAACGTGTAAAAGAGTTTTAACTTTTGGAAATTTTTGCTTTATCTGGCTTAAGTATTTTAAAGTAAGAATGGTGTTGCCATAAATAAGATCGTATTTGTTTACCATTTGTAACCCAAACAGTATAGGACTTGTTGGCTTAAACGCATTTAATATTTTTACTTTTATAGATTTTTTCTTCCTTTTTATATAGAATTTTCTGGCTATTTTTCTCAATTCAGGTTCTAATTCGCCATTAACCGAACGCAATACAAAAATATCTATAACAAAATCATTCGCATGATGTTCTTTTAAATAATTTAAAAAAGAGAGTAAAGCATTTGGAGCTCCGGTTCGGGTATCTTCATGAAAAATAAATAGAATTTTTTGTTCCATTCTGTAAGTGTATTTTTAATTATAGATTAAAAGCTGTTTTAATCCAAGCATCAATAGTGTAGTTTTTGTAAATGTTTTCCGGCACAGGTTCATATGCTTTGTTTAAAAACGCATCATCAATTTCAGTAAAGTCATCATTAATAACTAAAATGTTGTTAGGATTGTAAAAATCGTAAAGCATTACATTTTTATTATTTGTAATGATTTTTTTATGAAATGCCATTGCTTCAAAAAATCTAAAACTCAATCCAGATTGATTAGTACGAACTAAATCTATTAAAATTTCTGAATTGTCTACTTTTTTTGTTACATCATCTAATGAAATACTTTTGGTTGTTAGTACAATATTTTTGTTGATGCTTTCTGTAATTTCCGGATTTACAACAATGAATTCATAATTAGTAATGTTTTTTCGGTCTAAAGCACTGGCTATTTTACTTAAAATAATTTCCCGTTCTTTTGATTCAGACAAAATCATGAACATTTTGTTTTTAGGTTCTATAGAAACCTTTTTTTCTGTGTAAATAAAATTATTTAAGAGCGTAATAAAATTGTTTTTCTGTACATCTTGAATATCAAACGAAAAAACCTGATCGAATAATTCTGTATGATTTACTGGCAATGGGTGGCGATCTAAAGAATCATAATTATGCGCAATATACCTTTTGGTTTTTAACTTTAACAAGTTTACAATTTGCTGGCTAAATGTATCGGGGTTAATAATAATGATACAGTCTTGCAAAGGTAAATTTTCAATTGTTTGCAACAATGTTCTTTCTAAAAAACCTCTTTTTATATTTTTATTAAAAAAAGTTTTGTTAAAGAAGTTTGTTATGCGTTGAACATTGTTTTTGTACGAAAAATGAATTTTAGAACTATCAATAAATGTTATCGTATGTTTTTTTTGTTGCAAGCGTTCTGCAATCAATCTATTAAAGTTCCAAACATCATCAACTAAAAATGTTATTTTCATAGCTATCTTTTAATTATAAAACACATTTTTTATCCAACCGTCTATAGTATATTTTTCATAAATTTCGGTCGGAACATCTTCATATTCATTATTTAAAAAAGTATCGTCAATGTTGGAAACTTCTTTGTTAAGTATCAAAATGTTATTAGGGTTGTAAAAATCGTATTCTTTAATTGTTTCATTATTTGTTATTATCTTTTTTTGCAATGCCATCGCTTCAAAAATCCTAAAACTTAAACCTGTTTGATTATCTCTTATCAAATCTATCAAAATTTCAGAATCTTTCATTTTTTGCTCAACAACGGGTAAAGAAATATGCTTTTTAGTAAGCGTTATTTTGGTATTACTTGTTTTTACAGAAGGATTTAAAATAATGAATTCGTAATTGCTTACCTTCTTATAATCTAAAATAGTTGCAATTTTATGTAAAATAATTTCTCGCTCTTTAGATTTTGAAAGTATCATAAATGCCTTATTGCTTGGAGAAGGATTGTGATTTTTGTCTAAATAAATAAAGTTTGTAAGCAGGTTAAGAAATTTATGTTGCTTAACATCATCAATATCAAAAGAAAATATTTTTTCAAATAACTTCTCATAATTATCAGGTAAAGGAATTCGTGATAAAGAATCGTAATTATAAGCTAGAAAACGGTTGGTTTTGGTTTTAAGTAACTCTAAATGACTGTTTTTAAAATACGAAGGATTAATAATAAGAATTTGATCCTGCTGTGATAATTCATTAATCTTATTTAAAAGTGTCTCATCTATAAATACTTTTTTGATGTTTTTTTTAAGAAAAATCTTTGAAAACAAATTACCAATTCTTTCCCACTTGTTTTTATAAATATAACGAATTTCAAAGCTGTTTATAAAAGTAACCTCATGACCTAACTGCATCAAACGATTTGCGATGAACTTGTTAAAGCCCCATATATCAAAAGCTACAATGGTTATCTTCATAAATTTTAATTCTTTATTTCTGCTAAAATAAGCATATATTTGTTTTTTGGTTTGCAAAAAGACAACTAAATGAAAAAAATACAAACGGGCTTTTTGGTATCGTACGATTACGAAAAACTAAAAAAGTCAATTCCACCTGTTTACGAAAAATCCGACGAAATTTTTTTGGCTTTAGATCAAGAAAACAGAACGTGGACAGGAACAAAATTTGAAATTGGCGAAGATTTTTTTACATGGATCGATACTTTCGATGTTGATAAAAAGATAACTGTTTATCGTGATAATTTTTACATTCCAGAACTTTCTCCAATTGATAACGACAGCCGCGAACGTACCTTATTAAGTGAAAAAATGGGACTTGGAAATTGGCTTGTACAAGTTGATGCCGACGAGATTTTTTTAGATTTTGATAAATTTGTTGAAACATTAAGAAAGTACGATCATTTTTTAGATAATCCAGAGAAAAATAAGATTCAATTTTCTGGTTTTTTAATCAATATTTATAAATATTTAGATAACGGACTTTTGTATGTAGACGATGCTACAAAGTTTATGGTTGCTACAAACTATCCTAATTACAAGCGTGCCCGTAATACAAAAGAGCGCGTGATTTATGTGCCGCATTATGCTTTGCACGAAACACTTTCGCGTACAGAAGAGGAATTAGTTTTTAAGATATCGAACTGGGGGCATAAAGACGAAATAAATTCGGAATTCTTCACAAAATGGAAGTCTGCGAATGAAAAAAACTACACTCAATTAAAAGATTTGTTTTATCTTAATCCTAAAATTTGGAAATCTTTAGGCTATTTTCCAAGCGAAAACTTAAATGATATTAAGGGATTTATTAAAGAGAATCCTAATCTTAAAAAATCTAAAATGTGGATTTTTAAAAAGAATTTTGGTCAATGGTTTAAGCATTTAATCAAATAATTAATGAAAACAGCTTTACTAATATCAACCTACAATTGGCCGCAAGCGTTAGAACTTATCTTTAAAAGTATTTTTGAACAGGTAGAAATGCCCGATGAAGTTTTGATTGCCGATGACGGATCTACCGAAGAAACCAAAAAGCTTATCGATAATTTTATTCAGAAAAGTACATTTAAGGTAATTCATGTTTGGCAGGAAGATAAAGGTTTTCGCAAAGCCATAATTTTGAATAAAGCGGTTGCTAAAAGCTCGTGTGAATATATTATTCAGATTGATGGAGATTGTATAATGCATCCGAAATTTATTGCAGACCACAAAGAAAATGCTCAAAAAAACGTGTATTTGTACGGAACACGAGCTACAATTACTAAAGAAGCATTGCCAGGAATTTTTAATGACCAGAAAACAAAATTCAATTTCTTTTCTAAAAATTTAAAGAAGAAATCAAGAACCATTCACAACAAATTATTGTCTAAAATGTATAAACCACACGAAGGTTTTTCGTCGAATTTTCGTGGATGCAACGTATCATTTTGGAGAGAAGATTTTATTGCAATTAACGGTTACAATGAAAGTTTTGAAGGTTGGGGCAGAGAAGATAGTGACTTGGTTATTCGGTTGGGAAATAAAGGCGTTTTAGCAAAGAGATTGCGTTATGTTGGAATTGTGTATCATATTTATCATACCGAAAATCCACGCGATCAGTTAAAAGAAAACGATTTAATTCAACATAAATCAATTAAAGAAAAAATTATACGAACAGAAAAAGGAATTTCGCAATATTTGTAAAATGAAGTTAGTTGTACAGCCGCAGTTTATCGATCAAAAAAAAGATATAGAAACTTTACTTACGCATTTTAATGAACAAGGAACGCTTTTGGTTAAAGGAAGCCGAAATACTATTAAGATTTTCCCGTTAAACGATCAATTGCTGAATATTAAAGCTTTTAAAAAGCCCAATTTACTTAATTCTTTTGTCTACAGATTTATTCGCGATTCAAAAGCAAAACGTTCTTATAATTATGCATTACGATTATTAAATAGCGATATTGGAACGCCGCAACCCATTGCATTTGCTGAATATACTGATGGAATTGGTTTAGGAAAAAGCTTTTACGTTTGCGAACATATTGTTACAGAATACACGTACAGAGATTTAGTTCAAAATCCTGATTTAGAAAATCATGAGGAGATTTTACGTGCATTTACTGTTTTTTGCTACAAATTACATGAAGCAGGAGTGGAGTTTAAAGATCATTCGCCTGGAAATACACTTATAAAAATCAATTCAGATAATTCATATTCGTTTTATTTAGTCGATTTAAATAGAATGCAGTTTCATACGCAGATGTCGTTTGAACAACGCATGTATAACTTACGTCGATTAACGCCTAAAAAAGAGATGATTACTGTTATGGCAAACGAATATGCTAAATTGTACTCACAAAAAAGCGAACAAGAAATTTTTGATTTATTATGGAATTTAACCAGCGAATTTCAAATGAAATTTCATAGAAAGCAAAAGTTGAAAAAGCAAATTAAGTTTTGGAAGAAATAGTATTTTGATAAAGCTTAAGCATTTCGTTGTAACGCTCTTTAATTCCTTGTGCATATACCTTGCAAATAATAAAACCTTTTTTACCATCAAGAAAGCCTAATCTGAATAAATATCTATTTAGAAATGTATAAGCAGGGTGCATTACAGCCAAAACTGAATTTGGTTTATAACCTTTATTTAATTTTTCTACTGCTTTTAATCGATTGTAATAAAAAACTTTATCTTTAAAATGTTGATGGTGAGCGTATGAATAATGAATTAAGTAATTGTTTAAAATACCCACATTGTCATTAAAATTTAATTTTTCATGAACAATACCATGATATTGAGCATTTTTCTTTTGAAACAATCGTAGGTTTTTATCAGATTGTAATCCTGAAAAGTTAACGGGTTCATTAAAAAAGTAAAACTTTCGTTTTAAGTAATATCCTCTTTTTGTATCGTTTGATCTTAAAACATCTTGAATTTCCTGTTTTAAATCGTCAGAAATTCGCTCATCGGCATCAGTAAATAAAACCCATTCATTTGTAGCATAATCAATTGCAATATTACGTTGCTCCGAAAAATTATTAAATACGTGTTGATAAACTTTAACGTTAGAAAATTCTTTTAATATTTCTAAAGTTTTATCGGTGCTGAAAGAATCAACCACAATAATCTCATCTGCAAAATCTAAATTATGCATAAGATCCCTAATGTTTTTTTCTTCATTAAGGGTAATAATTAAGGCAGTGAGTTTATTATTGTTCATTAATCAAATTACTTTTGATAAAATGGTTTAGCAAATCTCCGAAAAAATCGGGTGAAAATAAATTGTAAAGGTTATTGTTTTCTTTTTTTATTTGTTTTAAGGTTTTGTTTTTAAAAAGTTCGGGTTTATAATCGTTTAAATGAACTGAGATGTGTTTTTTGCCGTCTTCAAAAGTACTCCATGCTATTTTTTCAATCCAAGGTGAAAATATTATAAAAGTTGGTTTATTTAGTGCTTTTGCCATATTCATTGTACCACCGTCGTTTCCAATCACGAAACTACATAGGTTTATTAAGGCAAGTAATCCGCGTAAATTATTACCTAAAACGTTGAAAAATATTTTTTTTCTGGTTTCTGCAGAACATAAATTTAAAACTTTGTTTGCGGTTTCTATTTGGTTTGGAATGTAGTTAAACAAAATCTGCACATCGCTTTTTGCAACAAAATCAACAACTTTTGCCATATAGGCAAGCGGATAGGTTTTTGTATCATTACTGCCAATAATATTAAGCATTACAATTGGTTTTTGCAAATCAACGTTGTTTTCTTTTAAAAGATTTTTTGCATTTTCATTTTCAATATCGCTGATTTTTATTGTTGGATGCGTTACATATAAATCTTTTGGAATATTTAACGGATCTAATAACTTTAAACGATGTTCTATTACTAAACCTAAATTGGTTGTTGGTTGTTGGTGTCTTTTTATTAAATGTGTAAAAAGTAAATTTGATACATTTTTTTTGAAAGAAATTTTTGTTTTTGCGTTAGATAACCCTACAATCAGCCAACTTTCTAATTTACTGTAAGCGTCTATTACAACATCGTAGTTTTTATCCTTTAATGATAAAGCGAAACTAATAAGTGCTTTTTTACTGGCTCTGTATTCATTTTTAAATAAAATAACTTTGTAATTTTTATCGTTTTCAGAAATTACAGGATATGTATTTTCATAAATAAGGTAATCAACCTGCGCGTTAGGATAGGCTTTGCAGAGTGTTTCGCACAAAATAGTGCTCACCAAAACGTCGCCAATCATTTTTTGTTGAATTACCAATATTTTTTTCATACTTTTTGTAAAAAGTTATTTCTACAAAAATATTAAAATACTCTATATTTGCTTGCATGAAACCAAATATTTCCATAATTGTTAGTACATATAATTCGCCCGAATGGTTAGAAAAGGTTATTTGGGGATTTTCGGCACAAACTTATAAACAGTTTGAAGTTGTTATTGCCGATGATGGATCAACAAACGAAACCGCTAATTTAATCGAGAAACTTCAATCACAGGTTGCATTTCCGATTAAACATGTTTGGCATGAAGACAACGGTTTTCAAAAAACAATTATCTTAAATAAAGCGATTACAGAAACGTCGACAGATTATATAATTATGACAGATGGCGACTGTATTCCTCGAAAAGATTTTGTTGAAGTCCATGAAAAATTACGAAAACCAAATATTTTTCTTTCTGGCGGATATCATAAATTATCAATGGATTTATCAAAATTGATATCGAAGGAAGATATACTTTCTGGTAATTGTTTTAATGTTGATTGGTTGATGATTCACGGAATGAAGAAATCGTTTAAAAATAATAAATTGAATTCTTTTGGATTTAAAAGTGATTTTTTAAACTTTATTACTCCAACAACACCATCATGGAACGGACATAATTCTTCAGCCTGGAAAAAAGATATTTTAGCTATTAACGGTTTTGATGAACGAATGGAATATGGCGGTGAAGACCGTGAATTGGGCGAACGTTTGGTTAATAAGGGTATAAAAGGTAAACAAATACGTTATAGTACAACTTGTGTGCATTTAGATCATGCCCGTGGTTATGTAAACGAAAAAGCATTAGCTATTAATAAACAAATCCGCGAAGAAACTAAAAATAATAAAAATGTTTGGACGGAATTCGGTATAAAAAAAGGAACTTCTTAGAAGTTCCTTTTTTATTAGATTTTAATATAGTTAATCTCGTTTTCGTACGATCTAACTGCTCCGTTTTTCAATACAACAAGCAATCTGCCTTCATCGCTCCATCTTGCAGCTTCAATTTCTTCGCCAACAAAAAGTTCCAATTCATGACCATTAGCATCTGTTATATAAAGCATTTGACCGTTAATTCTAAAATTATTCGATTTTCTAAAGTTCTCTGTAAATTCCATATTTCTATTTTTATTCAAAAATACAAAACAGATTTTTATCTGCAATCAAATAAATTTTTATTAATACAATTTTAAGTGTTATTTTTGATGTGTATCTATAAAATATACAAATAATAATTATGTCAGACGATAAAAAAGTAATCTTTTCAATGTCGAAAGTGAGTAAAACTTACTCATCGACAAACAAAACAGTGCTTAAAGATATTTATTTAAGCTTTTTTTACGGAGCTAAAATTGGAATTTTAGGTTTAAACGGTTCAGGTAAATCATCTTTACTTAAAATTATTGCAGGTGTCGATAAAAATTACCAAGGTGATGTGGTTTTTGCACCGGGTTACACTGTTGGTTATTTAGAGCAGGAACCGAAGTTAGATGAAACTAAAACCGTGATTGAAGTCGTTCGTGAAGGAATGGCAGAAGTCGTTGCTATTTTAGATGAATTCAACAAAATTAACGATATGTTTGGTTTGCCAGAAGTATATGAAGATGCAGATAAAATGCAGAAATTAATGGATCGCCAGGCAGATTTACAAGATAAAATTGATGCAGTAGGCGGGTGGGAATTAGATAATAAATTAGAAGTTGCTATGGATGCACTTCGTTGCCCAGAACCAGATACCCCAATTTCTGTACTTTCGGGTGGTGAACGTCGCCGTGTTGCCTTGTGTCGTTTGTTGTTGCAAGAACCTGATGTTTTGTTGTTAGATGAGCCTACCAACCACTTGGATGCCGAATCGGTTCATTGGTTAGAGCAACATTTACAACAATATAAAGGAACAATTATTGCTGTAACGCACGACCGTTATTTCTTGGATAATGTTGCCGGATGGATTTTAGAATTAGACAGGGGAGAAGGTATTCCGTGGAAAGGAAACTATTCTTCTTGGTTAGATCAAAAATCTAGCAGAATGGCACAAGAGGAAAAAGTGGCATCGAAACGTAGAAAGAATTTAGAACGTGAGTTAGACTGGGTTCGTCAAGGGGCAAAAGGTCGTCAAACCAAACAAAAAGCACGTTTGCAGAATTACGACCGATTGTTAAATGAAGATCAAAAGCAGTTAGAAGAAAAACTGGAAATCTATATTCCAAACGGACCACGTTTAGGTACAAATGTTATTGAAGCTAAAAGTGTTGCGAAAGCATTTGGCGATAAAATTTTGTACGATAATTTAAACTTTACGTTGCCACAAGCAGGTATTGTTGGAATTATTGGACCAAATGGTGCAGGTAAATCGACCATTTTTCGTATGATTATGGATGAGCAAAAAGCTGATGCAGGAGAATTTGTTGTGGGTGATACTGTGAAAATTGCTTATGTAGATCAATCGCATACAAATATTGATACAGAAAAATCGATTTACGATAATTTCGCAGATGGTCAGGAATTAATCATGATGGGTGGTCGTCAGGTAAATGCTCGTGCTTATTTATCGCGTTTTAACTTTGCAGGATCAGATCAGAACAAAAAAGTTTCAACCTTATCGGGTGGTGAGCGTAACCGTTTGCACTTGGCAATGACTTTGAAAGAAGAAGGAAACGTTTTGTTATTAGATGAGCCTACCAATGATTTGGACATTAATACGTTACGTGCGTTAGAAGAAGGTTTGGAGAATTTTGCAGGCTGTGCTGTAATTATTTCGCACGACCGTTGGTTTTTAGACCGTGTTTGTACCCATATTCTTGCTTTTGAAGGAGATTCTGAAGTTTATTTCTTTGAAGGATCTTTCTCTGAATACGAAGAAAACCGTAAAAAACGTTTAGGTGATTTAGCACCAACGCGTATCAAATACAAAAAATTAGTTCGCTAATTAAAATCAAAAAGCTGTTCAAATGAACAGCTTTTTTTATTCTTCGTTTTCGTCTATTAAATCGCCAACTTCGTCGATATCGTCAAAATTTGATTCTACTAAAGCGTAACGTGCTTTTTCTTCATCGTCTTCTAACACAAAAATGTGTACAGCTTTATCCGCAGAACCAAACCCGGCGGTAATTGCAGAATCTATATCGTTTCGTTCTACATACGAAATATTGTTTTCATCTAACGTATGCTTTACAGCCATTGCCATAATTGCGCTTCCGGCAAAAATTTCTACATGTCTTTGTTCCATAATTTTTTTATTTCCAATTTACGAAAATTGATTAAATAAAAATATAAAAGCGTCTTAAAATATTTTAAGACGCTTTATTGTTGTGTTGTTGTTAGTCTTGGTTTCTAAAAACCAATTTATCTTCAAAACTATCCAAAAGAATAATACTGTCTGTTTTAATAGATCCCGAAAGAATTTCTTTTGAAAGTTGGTTTAGAACTTCGCGCTGAATAACACGTTTTACCGGACGGGCACCAAAATGCGGATCATATCCTTTCTTCGCCAGATAATTGATTGCTTCGGGCGTTGCATCCATGGTAATATGTTGTTGAGCCAGCATTTTAAACACGCTTTTTAATTGGAACGATACAATTTGTTCAATGTTACCTTTTGTAAGCGGAGTAAACATGATAATTTCATCGATACGGTTTAAAAATTCTGGACGAACCATTGTTTTTAACTGATTCAAGACTTCGGTTTTTGCATTTTCGGTAGCTACTTCAATCGAATTTTTATCGAACTGTTCCTGAATAATATGACTTCCCATGTTCGATGTCATGATGATAATGGTATTTTTAAAATCTGCCAAACGACCTTTATTATCGGTTAATCTTCCTTCATCTAATACCTGCAACAATACGTTGAATGTATCGGGATGCGCTTTTTCAATTTCATCTAACAAAATAACCGAATATGGTCTTCTACGAACAGCTTCTGTCAACTGTCCGCCTTCATCGTAACCCACATATCCAGGAGGCGCACCAACCAAACGACTCACACTGTGGCGTTCAGAATATTCGCTCATATCAATTCGAGTCATGGCGTTTTCGTCATCGAACAAATATTCAGCCAACGCTTTTGCAAGTTCGGTTTTACCAACACCGGTTGTCCCAAGAAACAAGAACGACCCGATTGGTTTTTTAGGATCTTGCAATCCGGAACGACTTCTGCGAACGGCGTCTGAAATAGCTTCAATTGCTTCTTCCTGACCCACCACACGTTTATGTAGTTCGTTTTCTAAATTCAACAGCTTTTCACGATCGGTTTGCAACATTTTAGTCACAGGAACACCCGTCCATTTTGCCACCACTTCAGCAATATCCTCATAAGTAACTTCTTCTTTAATTAGCGAAGGTCCTTTTTGATTTTCTTCTAACTGCTTTTGAAACGTTGCTAAACGTGTTTCGGCATCCTGAATTTTACCGTAACGAATCTCGGCAACTTTACCATAATCTCCATTTCGTTCGGCGCGTTCAGCTTCCAGCTTGTATTCTTCAATTTCTAATTTGGCATTCTGAATATTGTCAACCACATCTTTTTCTGATTTCCATTTAGAAAAAATCTGATTTCGATCTTCTTTTAAATTTGCCAGATCAATCCCCAAAGCTTTCAATTTAGCTTCGTCATTTTCACGTTTGATCGCTTCAATTTCGATTTCCAGCTGCATGATTTTTCTATCTAAAACATCCAATTCTTCTGGTTTCGAATTGATTTCCATACGAATTTTCGATGCCGCTTCATCCATTAAATCAATCGCTTTATCCGGTAAAAATCTATTCGAAATATAACGTTGTGAAAGTTCTACCGCACCAATAATTGCTTCGTCTTTAATACGAACTTTATGGTGTGTTTCGTACTTTTCTTTAATTCCACGTAGAATAGAAATGGCACTTTCGGTATCGGGTTCTTCAATAATTACTTTTTGAAAACGACGTTCTAATGCCTTGTCTTTCTCGAAATATTTTTGATATTCATCTAAAGTGGTCGCACCAATTGCTCTTAATTCGCCACGAGCCAAAGCCGGTTTTAAAATATTTGCTGCATCCATTGCACCTTCGCCACCACCGGCACCAACAAGCGTATGAATTTCATCAATAAAAAGAATAATATTTCCTTCAGAAGATGTTACTTCTTTCACAACCGATTTCAAACGTTCTTCAAATTCGCCTTTATACTTTGCACCGGCAATCAACGCACCCATATCTAACGAAAAAACCAATTTGTCTTTCAGGTTTTCAGGTACATCACCTTGAACAATTCTGTGCGCCAAACCTTCGGCAATCGCGGTTTTACCAACTCCCGGTTCACCAATCAGCATCGGGTTGTTTTTAGACCTTCGGGTTAAAATTTGTAAGACACGTCGAATTTCTTCATCGCGCCCAATTACAGGATCCAACTTTCCGCTGTTCGCCAAATCGTTTAAGTTTTTGGCGTATTTATTCAGTGAATTGTACGTTTCTTCTGCCGATGCCGATGTTACACGCTCGCCTTTGCGCAGTTCGCTAATTGCAGTTTCGATTTGTTTTTCAGTTGCGCCGCTGGTTTTTAAGAATGATGCAATTTTACTGTTCGATTTAAAAATTGCCAGAAACAAATGTTCGATCGAAACATATTCATCGTTCATTTTTTTTGCGATAACCTGCGCTTCGTTCAACGCATTTCCTGCAGATCGCGATAAACCTATCTGCGCACCTTCAACTCTTGGAAACGATTCTATGATTTGATCGTTCTGCGATTTTAACTGATCGATATTTATTCCGACTTTCTTCAAAATGAAAGGCGTTACATTTTCATCGACTTCTAAAATTGCTTTTAAAAGATGCTCGTTTTCTATTTGCTGCTGACCAAAGGTCTGTACCAGAACTTGAGCCTGTTGCAGTACTTCTTGGGATTTTATTGTAAAATTATTTAAGTTCATAATCTTTATGTTTTTGTTTTATGTTGTTTATTTTGTTTGATGATAGAGTATTTTCAAATGATGTTCCAAAGATTGAAACATGCCAAAGTGTCTTTTGTTTGTGTTTTTAAGGGATTAAATAGCGCCAAAATGTCATTTAATCTAATTTTAAATCTGATGTAATCTGAAATTTTGACGTATATTTGACTACTAAATTTACAAAAATGAATTGGAAGGTTTTAGAAAATAGCAATCAAATTAACGAGATAAAAGTAGCATCGCACAATAAATTACAGTTGATTTTTAAACACAGTACCCGTTGTATCATCAGTAAAATGGCATTAAAGAATTTTGAAAATGATTTTTTACTGCATGATTTAATTGATGCGTATTACCTGGATTTAATTGCTCATAGAGATATATCGAACAAAATTGCCGATGATTTTGGAATTACACATCAATCGCCACAAATTTTATTAATTAAAGATGGTAAAGTGGTTTATCATGAATCACATGAAGGTATTGATGCGAATGTTTTGAAGGGTTACCTTAAATTTTAAAGTAAATTACAATCACAAATGGAAAACAATCTCGAAAAAGAACAGGAGCAATTAATATCAAAAAAAATAGGATATGAAGCGATGCTTTATGTCCTAGCTGAATATTATAAAAATAGTGGTTCTACTGATTTAACAGATGTAATTAGTGGAGGAGAATATTGGAAGGGAGAGGATAGACCTGTTGATTCAGCCTTTTGGTATTATTGGATTGAAGCTATTGAAAAAGTTAAGCGTGATGGACCTATGTTTAAGGAGTTTGTTTAATGTTATGATAAATATAATAATTAGTATAACATTAATTATTATCGGATTAATTGGTATTTGGAAAACTAAATTTCTAAAATTCAGGGTAGGTCCCGGCTATGCAGCCGAGATAAAATTTTATATTCTTTTTTATGGATTAGTTTTTGCTGGGATTCTTTCATTAATAATAATATTGTCCAAGGAAAGTTAAAATCAGAAAAAAAAAAAATCCGACTAACTCGTGGGATTTTCATTTTGTGTATTTTGTGATGAATTATTACTGTAATAATTTTGATGCGATGCAAATTCGTTTGCTGTCTCCACAATTTTGTAGGCTTCCACAATTTTCTTAACTAAACGGTGGCGTACAATATCTTTATCGTCTAAAAATACAAAGCCAATGCCTTCTACACCTTCTAAAATTCGTAAAGCTTCGCGCAAGCCCGATGTTACTTTTCTTGGTAAATCAACCTGACCCGGATCGCCCGTAATAATAAACTTTGCATTTTTACCCATACGCGTTAAAAACATCTTCATTTGTGAATGGGTGGTATTTTGTGCTTCGTCTAAAATTACAAAAGCATTATCCAACGTACGTCCGCGCATAAATGCCAAAGGCGCAATCTGAATGATTCCTTTTAACAAATAATCTTCTAACGTGGTTGGTGGCAACATATCGCGCAATGCATCGTATAACGGCTGCATGTACGGATCTAACTTTTCTTTCATATCGCCCGGTAAAAAACCTAGATTTTCTCCGGCTTCAACAGCAGGTCGGGTTAAAATAATACGTTTAACCTGTTTTTCCTTTAAAGCTTTTACGGCTAATGCAACACCGGTATAAGTTTTACCTGTACCTGCAGGTCCAACAGCGAAAACCATATCGTTTTTATAAACCAGATCAACCATTTTCTGCTGGTTTGGTGTTGTAGCCTTAATCAGTTTTCCACCTAAACCATGAACCAGAATTTCGTCAGATTTATCCATTCGTTGCGGAACATCGTCTAAAATCAATCGCTCGATAATGTTTTCGTTCAGCTGGCTGTATTTTTCGTAGTACTTTAAAATTCGATCAAAACGCGTTTGAAACTGGTCTAAAATTTCAGCCTCACCGTAAATCTTCATGGTAGTTCCACGAGCCACAA
>Ga0308157_10001412_pt1 | contig 50018 bp, 38 predicted proteins | sample PhyBR1_FD_201035 | JGI IMG/M metagenome (GOLD analysis project Ga0308157, IMG submission 201035) | Phyllosphere microbial communities from UC Gill Tract Community Farm, Albany, California, United States - DLSLB.R1 | ecosystem: Host-associated > Plants > Phyllosphere > Unclassified | place: USA...
GGACAGCAACCCAGCCCATGCCAAGGCAGCGCAGGAGAGTTCCAATGCAATACCGGCTTGACCTGGTGCTGAAGCCTGCCGAAGGCGCGCTGGTGCGCGTGATCGGCATGGTCGAACGGCGCGGCTTTGCCCCCAGCAACATCGCCGGCAACCGCAATGCCGACGATGCCGGCCGCTGGCACGTGCAGATGGACATCCATGGCACGCGCCCGCCGGAAACCCTGTGCCACCAGTTGCAGAAGGTCTACGACTGCGAATCCGTGCGGCTGGTACCCGTAGCAGGTGCCAGCGTATGAGCAGCGACGTAAGTGGCGTACCGGTAGTACGCCGCCACAAGCAACGGAGGCGTCTTCTTCGACGCGAACAGTCGACAGCTGGTTCGCTTGTATCCGGTGACGGCCACGTACATGCCTGACCGTGGCCGCGCCAACGCAGTTGCAACACCCGCTGACGCACTGAACGTCAGCGTTGCCGACGTCTTGGCCGCGCAGGCACGCCTGCGCCGTTTTCTGCCGCCTACCCCACTGCATTACGCCGAGCGTTTCGGCACCTGGTTGAAGCTGGAGAACCTGCAGCGCACCGGTTCCTACAAGGTGCGTGGTGCCTTGAACGCAATGCTGGCAGCACTGGAGCGCGGCGACGAGCGCCCGGTGATCTGCGCCTCGGCAGGTAATCACGCCCAAGGCGTGGCCTGGGCCTCGCACCGGCTTGGCGTGCAGGCCATCACGGTGATGCCACATGGCGCACCGGCCACCAAGATTGCCGGCGTCCAGCATTGGGGCGCCACCGTGCGCCAGCATGGCAACAGCTACGACGAAGCCTTCGCCTTCGCCCGCGAGCTGGCCGAACAGAACGGCTACCGCTTCCTGTCCGCCTTCGACGACCCCGACGTGATCGCCGGCCAGGGCACGCTGGGCATCGAACTGGCACCGCATGCACCGGACGTGGTGATCGTGCCGATCGGCGGCGGTGGCTTGGCCTCGGGCGTTGCGCTGGCCCTGAAATCGCAGGGCGTGCGCATCATCGGCGCGCAGGTTGAAGGCGTGGACTCGATGGCACGTGCGATCAAGGGCGACGTGCGTGAAGTTGACCCCGTGCCAACCCTGGCCGATGGCGTCAAGGTCAAGATCCCGGGCTTCCTTACTCGCCGCCTGTGCGCCAACCTGCTTGACGATGTGGTCATCGTGCGCGAAGCCGAGCTGCGCGAAACCCTGGTGCGGCTGGCGCTGGAAGAACACGTCATCGCCGAAGGCGCAGGTGCACTGGCGTTGGCCGCAGGCCGCCGCGTCTCCGGTAAGCGCAAATGTGCGGTGGTGTCCGGCGGCAACATCGACGCCACGGTATTGTCGACCTTGTTGTCTGAAGTACGCCCCAGCCCGCCGCGCAAACCTCGACGGCGTAACGCCGAACGACTTAGAAGCCGTGTCGTTGCATCGACACAGCGCAATTCCAGATCCGAATCCCCCCAAATTTCCGTTACCGCCGCAGTCGAGGAGACCCTCTGGTGAATACTCCAACCAACAATACCCCGCGAATTACCATCTTCGACACGACCCTGCGCGACGGTGAACAATCACCCGGCTGCAGCATGACGCCACCGCAGAAGCTGGTGATGGCAAGGGCGCTGGCGGAACTGGGCGTGGACGTGATCGAAACCGGCTTCCCCGCAAGTTCGCAGTCCGACCGCGAAGCCATGGCGCTGATCGGCCGCGAGGTACGACAGCCGGTCCTGGCAGTGCTGTCGCGCTGCCTGGCCGGCGATATCGAAACCTCCATCAAGGCTCTGGAAGCCGCAGCGCGCCCGCGCCTGCACCTGTTCCTGTCCACCAGTCCGCTGCACCGCGAGCACAAGCTGCGCATCAGCAAGGAACAGGTGCTGGAATCGGTGCACAAGCATGTGAGCATGGCGCGCGGCTACCTGGACGATGTCGAGTTCTCCGCCGAGGACGCCACCCGCACCGAGCTGGACTTCCTGACCGAAGTCACCCAGGTCGCGATCGCCGCCGGCGCGCGCACCATCAACCTGCCCGACACGGTTGGCTTCACCACGCCGGAGGAAATCCGCGCGATGTTCCAGCATGTGATCGCCAACGCGGCCGGCGCTGACAAGGTGGTGTTCAGTACCCACTGCCACAACGACCTGGGCCTGGCCGTGGCCAACTCGCTGGCCGCCATCGAAGGTGGTGCACGCCAGGTGGAAGGCTCGATCAACGGCATCGGCGAGCGCGCCGGCAACTGCGCGCTGGAGGAGATCGCGATGGTGCTGAAGGTCCGTAACGCCTTCTACAACAACTTCGACACCGGTTTCGACACCCGCCGCATCGTGCCCACCTCGCAGCTGCTGCAGCGTCTGGTCGGCATGCCGGTCCAGCGCAACAAGGCCATCGTCGGCGCCAATGCCTTCGCGCACGAATCCGGCATCCACCAGCACGGCATGCTGCGCAACCGCAACACCTACGAAATCATGCGTCCGGAAGACGTGGGCTGGGAGTCCTCGCAGATGGTGCTGGGCCGCCACAGTGGCCGCGCCGCGGTCGAGGCACGCCTGCGTGCACTGGGCTACTGGCTGGAAGAGGAAGAACTGAAGCTGATCTTCGAGCAGTTCAAGGCACTGTGCGAGCAGCAGCGCGTGGTCACCGATGCCGACCTGCAGACCCTGATGCAGGGCACCTCCAGCAGCGACGGCTACCGCCTGGCCTCGATGACCATCAGCGATGTCGGCAGCCGTGCCAATGCGCTGGTCGAGCTGTCCGATCCGGAAGGCAACCGCGTCGCTGAAACCGCACAGGGCGACGGCCCGGTCGATGCCTTGTTCTCTGCATTGTCGGCCGCCACCGGCGTGCAGCTGACCCTGGACAGCTACCACGTGCACAGCGTCGGCATCGGCGCCGATGCACGTGGCGAGGCCAACCTGAGCGTGCGTCACGAAGGCGAGATCCTCGAAGGCACCGGCACCAGCCGTGACATCATCGAAGCCAGCGCGCTTGCCTGGCTGGATGTCACCAACCGCCTGCTGCGCCAGCGTGAAAGCAGCACCACCGAGGAAGCCGTCAGCGCCTGAGCGCGACGGCAGAACATAGGCACCGGAACGAACCAATGAGCTCCGCACCCAAAACCCTGTACGACAAGCTGTGGGATGCCCACGTTGTCGTCCCCGAATCCGACAACGCGCCGGCCGTGCTGTATATCGACCTGCACCTGATCCATGAAGTCACCTCGCCGCAGGCCTTCACCGAGCTGCGCGAGCGCGGCCTGAAGCCGCGCCGCACCGATCGCACCAAGGCGACGATGGATCACTCCACGCCGACCCTGCCGGCCGGCCCGGACGGCAAGCTGCCGTACGCAAGCAAGGCCTCCGAAGCGCAGGTCGAAACGCTGGCCAAGAATTGCGCCGAGTACGGCATCGAGCTGTTCGATCTGTCCTCGGCCAACCGCGGCATCGTCCACGTCATCGCCCCCGAGCAGGGTTTCACCCAGCCCGGCATGACCATCGTCTGCGGTGACAGCCACACCTCCACGCATGGCGCATTCGGCTCGCTGGCCTTCGGCATCGGCACCAGCGAAGTCGGCCACGTGCTGGCCACGCAGTGCCTGTTGCAGCGCAAGGCCAGGACCATGGCAATCACCGTTGATGGCGAACTGGCGCCGGGCGTGGGTGCCAAGGACGTGGTGCTGCACATCATCGGCGTGATCGGCGTCAACGGTGGCACCGGCCACGTGCTGGAATTCCGTGGCTCGGCGATCCGTGCGATGGACATGGAACAGCGCATGACCCTGTGCAACATGTCGATCGAAGCCGGTGCCCGCGCCGGCATGGTGGCGCCGGACCAGGTCACCTTCGACTGGGTCGCCAACACCCCGCGCGGCCCCAAGGGCACCGACTTCGAAACCGCCGTTGCGTACTGGTCCTCGTTGAACAGCGACGAAGGCGCGCGCTTCGATGTCGAAGTGCAGATCGACGCCGCCGACATCCGCCCGACGCTGACCTGGGGCACGCACCCGGGCACCGCGATTGCGGTTGATGCGCCGATCCCGGCCGCCAACGATGCCGCTGCGCAGAAGGGCCTGGACTACATGAAGTTCGAAGCCGGCCATAGCTTGATCGGTACGCCGGTCGACGTGGTGTTCGTCGGTTCCTGCACCAATGGCCGCCTGAGCGACATGCGCGAAGTGGCGCAGGTGCTGCGCGGCCGCCGCGTGGCCGATGGCGTGCGCATGCTGGTGGTGCCGGGCTCGGAGATCGTCAAGCGCGATGCCGAGGCCGAAGGCATCCACGAAATCGTGCGTGCCGCCGGTGCCGAGTGGCGCGAGCCGGGCTGCTCGATGTGCATCGCCATGAACGGTGATCTGGTCGCTCCCGGCCAGTTGGCAGTCAGCACCAGCAATCGTAATTTCGAGGGCCGCCAAGGGCCGGGCTCGCGCACCTTGCTGGCTTCGCCGATGAGCGCGGCATGGGCAGCGGTGAACGGCCGCGTTGCCGACACCCGCGATCTGTTTGCCAAGGAGGTGGCGTGATGGCCGTCGCTTTTGCCCTTCTCCCATCGGGAGAAGGTGCCCCGAAGGGGCGGATGAGGGCGACCGCTGCTCATTCCGGCAAACACCTCGCGCAAGCGCACCCTCATCCGGCGCTGCGCGCCACCTTCTCCCGGTGGGAGAAGGGCTACGCACTGGAGTTGTACTGATGGCCGCACTGACCCGCATCGTTTCGCGCAGCGTGGTGCTGCGCCAGACCAATATCGATACCGACCAGATCATCCCGGCGCGGTTCCTGTCCACCACCGAGCGTGCCGGCCTGGGAAAGAACGCGTTCAATGATTGGCGCTGGCAGGCCGATGGTTCACCGAATGCGGAGTTCGCCTTCAACCAGCCGCACAACCAGGGCCGTACGATTTTGCTGGCCGGGCGAAACTTCGGTTGCGGCTCCTCGCGCGAGCATGCGCCGTGGGCACTGACCGACCTGGGCCTGCAGGCAATCGTCAGCAGCGAGATCGCCGATATCTTCCGCAACAACTCGCTGAAGAATGGCCTGCTGCCGATCGTGCTGGACGAAGCCGACGTGCAGGAGTTGATGCAGCACCCGGATGACGAGCTGACCGTGGATGTGGCGGCGCGTGAGCTGCGTACCTCCAGCGGCAAGGCCTACAGCTTCCCGCTGGATGGTTTCTCGCAGACCTGTCTGCTGGAAGGTGTTGACCAGCTGGGCTGGCTGCTGGGTCGGGTGGATGAAATCGAGCGGTATGAGGCTGCTCGCGCGGCATGATGAAACACCCCTCCCCTTGCCGGCGCAGCTGGCAGGGGGAGGTCGGGAGGGGGTTGGCTTTGGCTTGTAAGGCTCAAACGGCAACAGCAAGAGCTACCCCTCCCCAACCCTCCCCTGCGCCTTCGGCGCAAGGGAGGGAATAAATCCGCGCCGCCTGCAGGGCAGCGCGCGAAACACCCCTCCTCTTGCCTGCGCAGCCGGCAGGGGGAGGCTGGGAGGGGGTTGGCTTTGGGCTTGCAAGGCTCAAACGGCAACAGCAAGAGCTACCCCTCCCCAGCCCTCCCCTGCGCCTTCGGCGCAAGGGAGGGAGTTCTCAACAACAGCAACCGGAACCCTTACATGCAAGCCAACATCGTCGTACTGCCGGGTGACGGCATCGGTCCAGAAATCACCGCCGTTGCCGTCGACGTGCTCAAGGCCATCGCAAGCCGGTTCGGCCACAGCTTCAGCTTCAGCGAACATGACATCGGCGGCATCGCCATCGACAGGCACGGCGAACCGCTGCCGGCAGCCACGCTGGAAGCCTGCAGCAAGGCTGACGCGGTGCTGCTCGGCGCCGTCGGTGGCCCCAAATGGTCCGACCCGAACGCCAAGGTGCGCCCGGAACAAGGCCTGCTGGCGATCCGCAAGGCACTGGGCCTGTACGCCAACCTGCGCCCGGTGCGCACCCACCCAGCCGCGCTCAACGCCTCTCCGATCAAGCCCGAACTGCTCAAGGACGTGGACTTCGTGGTGGTGCGCGAGCTGACCGGCGGCATCTACTTCGGCGACAAGAGCCGTGATGCCGACAGCGCCAGCGACCTGTGCCGCTACACCGTGGTCGAGATCGAGCGCGTGCTGCGCAGCGCCTTCCGCCTGGCCCAGCAGCGTCGCGGCAAGCTCACCTCGGTGGACAAGGCCAATGTGCTGGAAACCTCGCGCCTGTGGCGTGACATCGCCGCACGCATCGGCCGCGAAGAATTCCCCGACGTGGAACTGGAACACCAGCTGGTCGATTCCATGGCCATGCACCTGATCGCCAAGCCGCGCGTCTACGATGTGATCGTCACCGAGAACATGTTCGGCGACATCCTCACCGACGAGGCCTCAATGCTGGCCGGCTCGCTGGGCCTGCTGCCATCAGCCTCGTTGGGCGAACAGGGCAAGGTCGGCATCTACGAGCCCATCCACGGTTCGGCGCCGGATATCGCCGGCAAGGGCATCGCCAATCCCTATGCCACCATCCTCAGTGCGGCGATGCTGCTGCGCCATTCGCTGGGACTGGAGGCCGAGGCTGCGGCCATCGAGCAGGCGGTCAGCGCCGCACTCGATGGTGGTCATTTTACCGCCGACCTGGCCGCACAAGGACAGGCGCTCAACACCCAGCAAGCCGGGCTAGCGGTGCTTGCGCAGTTGAACTGATGTAAACGGACGCGGCCCTTGGCCGCGTCTTTTTTTGCGGGCTGTTCCCGCCAGGTGGATACCACGCCGTTTCTTCATTGGACCTGTCGCTTCAGGTCCCGCACGAAAAAGGAATGACCTTGAACTACCGCACTCCCGACGACTTCCTGGCCCATGTGGCCAAGCGCGACCCCAACCAATCCGAGTTCCTGCAGGCGGTGAAGGAGGTGGCGCACAGCCTGTGGCCGTTCCTGCAGCAGAACCCGAAGTACACGCAATACGGGTTGCTGGAACGTCTGGTCGAGCCGGAGCGGGTCATCCAGTTCCGTGTCGCCTGGGCCGATGACAAGGGGCAAGCCCACGTCAACCGTGCCTGGCGCGTGCAGCACAGCTCGGCAATTGGTCCATTCAAGGGTGGCATGCGCTTCCACCCGTCGGTGAACCTGTCCATCCTCAAGTTCCTGGCCTTCGAGCAGACCTTCAAGAACGCCTTGACCACGCTGCCGATGGGCGGCGGCAAGGGTGGCTCGGACTTCGACCCCAAGGGCAAGAGCGATGGCGAGGTGATGCGCTTCTGCCAGGCACTGATGCTGGAGCTGTACCGCCACCTTGGTCCTGATACCGATGTGCCTGCCGGTGATATCGGCGTTGGCGCACGCGAGGTCGGCTTCATGGCCGGCATGATGAAGAAGCTCAGCAATGACGCCTCCAGTGTGTTCACCGGCAAGGGCCTGGCCTTTGGCGGCAGCCTGATGCGGCCGGAAGCCACCGGCTTCGGCACGGTCTACTTCGTCGAGCAGATGCTGCACCACGCCAAGCGCCAGACCCACGGCGCCAAGGTGCTGGTGTCCGGCTCCGGCAACGTCGCCCAGTACGCGGCGATCAAGGCCAGCGAACTCGGCGCCAAGGTACTGACCTTCTCCGATTCCGGCGGCACCCTGTACGCGCGCGACGGCTTCGATGAAACCGCCATCCAGGAAGTGATGGCACTGAAGAACGAGCGTCGCGGCCGCCTGTCCGAGCTGGGCGACGATGCACGCTTTGAATTCCTTGCCGATCGCCGTCCCTGGCATATCCCGGCCGATATCGCCCTGCCCTGCGCCACCCAGAACGAGCTGGACGAAACCGACGCACGCACGCTGGTCCACAACGGCGTGCTGTGTGTGGCCGAAGGCGCCAACATGCCGTCAACGCTGGAAGCAGTGGATGTGTTCCTGCAGGCAGGCACCTTGTACGCGCCGGGCAAGGCCAGCAACGCCGGCGGCGTGGCCACCTCGGGCCTGGAAATGAGCCAGAACGCGTTGCGCCTGTCGTGGCGCCACGCCGATGTCGACGAACGCCTGCACGTGATCATGAAAGAGATCCACGCCAACTGCGTGCACCACGGCGTGCGTGCCGATGGCAGTGTCAACTACGTGGACGGCGCCAACATCGCCGGCTTCGTCAAGGTCGCCGACGCCATGTTGGCGCAGGGCCTGTACTGAATCATCCAGCCTTCGTTCGGTTCGAAACCGGCGGCGCCCACGGGCGCCGTCGTCATGACAAGACCCGGTTGCGGCCTTCGCGCTTGGCGCGATAGAGCTGCCGGTCAGCCGCCGCCAACAGGGTGCGCCCGTCCGTCTGGCCTGGGCCCAATGCCGCAACACCAATACTGACGGTGACACTGACGTCGGCATCCACGTCCTCGAAGCGCAGCCGCGCCAGGCGGATCCGCAGCTCCTGCAATGCCGCCACCGCCTCCTGCAGTGATATGCCATGTATCACCACCAGGAACTCCTCACCGCCATGCCGGGCCACGAACTGCTCCTTGCCAAGCCGCAGCTGCAACAGGCTGGCGATGTCACGCAGCACCTGATCGCCGGCATCGTGACCGTAGCGGTCGTTGATCTGCTTGAAGTGATCCACATCCACCAAGGCCACGTTCAAGGGCGTGCCCTCGGTGCTGGCGCGCTGCAGCGCCTTCTGCAGGTAGGCGTCACCGGCTCGTCGATTGGGCAGACCGGTGAGCGGATCGTGCATGGCCTGGTGCTCCAGGCGTTGCAACAGGCTGGCGCGCTCGGAGTCGGCCTGCTCCAGCGCGCGGTTTTTCTCGCTCAATTCCTGGGTGCGTGCGGCGATCTCGTTGCTCAAGCGCTGTTGCCCGCGCCGATAGCTGGCTGCGCGCCAACCTGCCAGCAACAGGATCAGGCCCAGCACGGCCGCAGCGCTCAGCCAGCGTACCCACGGGCGCTGCCATAGCGGTGCGGCGATATCCAGTTCCAGCACTGCTTCGCCGCCGCGATTGGTGTTTTCCCAATCCAATGGCAACGACATCGCCTGGATGCGCAGCCGATATTTCCCTGGTGGCAGATTGGTATAGATCGCTTCGACGCGACTGCCTGCATCCAACCAATCACTGTCAAAGCCTTCCAGACGATAGCGGTAACGCATCTTGTCCGGCGCGCGGAAACCCAGCCCGGCGTAGGCCACGGCAATGCGATCCACGCCGGCTGGCAGGGAATAGGCGCTGCTCACCGGCTGCGGATCGCCATCGATGACCACACTCTCAATGGCCACCGGAATCTTCCGGAAACGTGCATTGCCATCGACACGCTGCGGATCGATCACCGCCAGGCCACCGGCGGTGGGAAACAACAATTCACCGTCACGCGTGAACCAGCCTGCAGGGGATGAAGCGCCATTGCCCTGGCTGCTCGGCATGCCATCGGTATGGTCCAGCACCTGCACCGCCAGATGTGTACGCGCGCCGGCAGCCACGGCAATCAAATCCGTGCGATCAAGGCGGAACACGCCCTGGTTGCTGGGCAGCCACAGATGGCCCGCGCCATCGTCGATGACCCGGAACACCTTGTCGCGCGGCAACCCGTTGCGATGATCGAACACGGCAATGTCCAAGCCGCGCTTGCGCAGCAGTCCGTGGTCACTGGCAATCCACAGGTCACCATTGTCGTCGCCAAGGAAGTCGAAGACATAGCGCGCCGGAAACCCCACATCAGGCAACCACGCCTGCAGCTTGCCGTCCTTGTCCAGACCCGCCATGCCACCGTCCGTACCTATCCACAGTACGCCGACAGCGTCGCGGTACAGCGCATGCACCGCCAGTCCCGGCAGCCCCTCTTCCAGTCCGTAGTGATGCAGCTTGCCGTTCTGGTGGTGATACAGACCTTCCGAGCTGCCTATCCAAAGGCTGCCATCGGCTTCACTCAACAGACTGCGGATCAGCGGCTGCACGGTACCCGGCAAGCTGATCTGTTGTACGACCCGACCAGCCTCATCCACGCCAAGCACGCCCTTGTTGTACGTGCCTGCCCACACCCCCTGGCCACGCGCAGCCAAGGCCAGCACCGACGCGTCGCGGCCAGTGCCCGGCAACAGGCGCTCCGCGCTGATCAGATCGCCGCGCATGCGGTTCAGGCCTTCGGAGTGCCCGATCCAGACATCGCCGTTGTCGGACTGGATCAGCGCACGCAGATAGTCCGAGCCCAGTCCATCCTCCATGGTCAGCCCACGTGCCGCGCCTTCGTCGATGCGGAACAAGCCATCGGTGCTGCCCGCCCAGACCAGACCTTCCCGGTCGATCAACAAGGCGGGACTGACCTGTCCGGGAACCGCGATCCGCTCGGTCTTGCCTGATGCCAAGCGCACCAGTCGGCCCGCGGACAGGCTCAGCCACAACGCGTCGCTGGCATCATGGCGCACCGCATCCACGCGCTCACCAGGCAACAGGTGCTGACGTCGGCCATCAGCGTGCAGCCAATGGACACCGTCGTCGGCCGCAACCACCCAGCCGTTGTCGCCATCATCGACCAGATCACGCACCACCCAACCAGCCGTATCGTTCCACGGCGCCAGACGTCCCTGCTGCTGGTGGTAGACACCTTTTTCAGTGGCAACCAGCACCGTTCCGTCCGCCATCAGGCGCAGTGCGGTGATCGGTACCTCGGGCAGGCCAAGCGTGGCACCGGCATCGAGCAGCTGCCCCGAGGGGAGCAAGCGCAGCAGCTTGTCCTTGGCGGCGATCCACAGGTCGCCGGATGGATCCCGCAGCAATGCGGTAACCGATAGATGCCGGGCATCGCCCCCCCCCAATGCTTCCCAACGCCCGCGGTGGTAGCGATAGACACCATCGGAAATGGTCCCGAACAGCACGGCGCCGTCGGCCTCGGGCAGGATGCTCAGCACCCCGGAAAGCTCTACGCCCGGGGTGTTCTGCCTATCAAATACGGTGAAGCTGCGGCCGTTGAAGCGGACCACGCCTTCCCAGGTGCCCAGCCAGATGAAGCCGTCGGTGCCCTGTGCCACCGACTGCACCAGGTTGTGCGGCAGCCCCTGCTCCATGCCCCACCCGGCCACGGTATGCCGCGCGGCCTGCGCCGGCGGCAAGATCAGGGCCCATAGCAGGGCTGTTACGAGCAGGGAGCACAGCCAAGCCGCCAGCCGGTCCCGGCCTGCAAGGCATGCAGCTGTGGCGTCGGTAATCCTCTGGCGTCTGTACAAACCCGCCTCCGCAGGTCACGCCGACTCCCCCGTCGGCGCGCCAATTTACCACTTCAACCGTGAAATCCGTCGCCGTTTCTTACGGCTGGCCCCACGGCCAGCCTTGGCGGCGCCGGATCACAGCGCGCCGCTCAGTGACTGGCCTCGTCCGGGCGCACCCGGAACCAGGCCGCATACAGCGCCGGCAGGAAGACCAGGGTCAGCACCGTGCCGACGATCAGCCCGCCCATGATCGAGATCGCCATCGAGCCGTAGAAGGCACTGCGCGACAGCGGGATCATCGCCAGCACCGCCGCCAGCGCGGTCAGCACGATCGGCCGGAAGCGGCGCACGGTGGCATCGATGATGGCGTGCCAACGGTCGTGGCCAGCGTCGATGTCCTGCTGGATCTGGTCGATCAGGATCACCGAGTTGCGCATGATCATGCCGGCCAGGGCAATCGTGCCCAGCATCGCCACGAAGCCGAACGGGGCCTGGAAAAGCAGCAGGAACCAGGTGGCGCCGATGATGCCCAGCGGCGCGGTGATGAACACCATCGCCGCCCGCGAGAAGCTGCGCAGCTGCACCATCAGCAAGGTCGCGACCACCACCAGGAACAGCGGCATACCGGCCTTGATCGAATCCTGGCCGCGTGCGGAGTCTTCCACGGTGCCACCGGTTTCCAGCAGATAGCCGCTGGGCATGGCGTCACGGATCTCCTCAAGGGTCGGCACGATCTGCTCGACCACGCCCACCGGCAGCATGCTGTCGCCGATATCGGCACGCACGGTGACGGTCGGCAGGCGGTCGCGGTGCCAGATGATGCCGTCTTCGAAGGCATATTCCAGTTTGGCCACCTGCGCCAGCGACACCGATTTGCCGCTGGCGGTCGGAATGGCCAGGCTGCCCAGCATGTCCAGGCGCGCGCGTTCGTCATCCGGACCACGCAGCAACATGCCGATCTGGCGGTTGCCTTCGCGGTAGGTGCTCACGCTCATGCCCGACAGCGAACTGGTCAGGAACTGCGCCAGCTGCGCGCTGCTCACGCCCAATACGCGGGCGCGGTCCTGGTCCACGACCAGGCGCACCACCTTGCTCGGCTCGCTCCAGTTGAGGTTGACGTTGGTGGTATGCGGATTCTGCCGCACCTTCTCCGCCACCTGCGCAGCAATAGCCTGCACCCGCTCGATATGCTCGCCGGAAATACGGAACTGCACCGGGTAGCCAACCGGCGGGCCGTTCTCCAGCCGGGTCACACGCAGCTGCACATCACCGAACTTCGGCACCACCTCTTTCAGCAGCCAATCACGCAGCTCCTCGCGCGCCTTGGTGTCCTCGGCCAGCACCACGTACTGGGCGAAGTTGGTGGCCGGCAGTTGCTGGTCCAACGGCAGGTAGAAGCGCGGCGAACCGTTGCCGACATAGCCGACGAAGTTGGCCACGCCCTTGTGCCCCTTGATCAGCGCTTCGAACTTCTGCGCCTGCGCCTGGGTGGCAGTCAGGGACGCGCCTTCGGCCAATTCGATATCCACCATCAATTCCGGCCGGGTTGAATCCGGGAAGAACTGCTGCGGCACGAAGCGGAAGATCACCAGCGAGAACACGAACAGGCCGGCAGTGGCCAGGATCACCAGCCAGCGACGACGCAGGCAGGCATCCAGGAAACCGCGGAAACGCTGGTAGAACGCGCTCTTGTACGGGTCGTGGTCGTGCGCCAGTTCCTTGGGCTTGATCACATTGGCCAGCGCCGGGTTGCGGTCGGCCCAACGCAGACGCATGGCGTGCCAGCGCCCGGCGATGCTGCCCGGCTTGGGCGGCTGCGGGTTGTGCAGGTCCGGCAGCATCTTGTCGCCGAGGTAGGGAATGAACAGCACCGCGGCGATCCACGACACCACCAACGCGATCGTCACCACCTGGAACAGCGAACGCGTGTACTCACCGGTGCTGGATGCGGCCGTGGCAATCGGCAGGAAGCCGGCCGCGGTGATCAAGGTGCCGGTCAACATCGGGAAGGCGGTGGATGTCCAGGCAAAGCTGGCCGCGCGCAGGCGGTCATAGCCCTGCTCCATCTTGGTGGCCATCATCTCCACCGCGATGATCGCGTCGTCCACCAGCAGGCCCAGCGCCAGCACCAGCGCGCCCAGCGAAATCTTGTGCAGGCCGATATCGAACTGGTGCATGACGAAGAAGGTCATCGCCAGCACCAGCGGGATCGACACCGCCACCACCAGGCCGGTGCGCCAACCCAGCGAGAAGAAGCTCACCAGCAGCACGATCACGACTGCTTCGGTCAGCACCTTGACGAACTCACCCACCGATTCCTTCACCGCATGCGGCTGGTCGGAGACCTTGCGCAGCTGCATGCCGGCCGGCAGCGTCTTCTGCAGCTGCTCGAACTCGCTGTCCAGCGTCTTGCCCAGTTTGAGGATGTCGCCACCGCCCTTCATCGCCACCGCAATGCCGATGGCATCCTCGCCCATGAAGCGCATCTTGGCCGAGGCCGGATCGGCGAAGCCGCGCTTCACCTCGGCGATATCACCCAGGCGCACGGCACGTTCACCGGCCTGGATCGGGAAGTTGCGGATGTCCTCGACGGAAGTGAACTGACCGGTCACGCGCAGCTGCACGCGATCGGTCGGGGTCTCGAACCAGCTGGCCGGAGCCACCGCATTCTGCTGCGCCAGCGCCTGCTGCACCTGCTGCATCGACACGCCCAGCGTGGCCAGCTTGGTGTTGGACAGCTGGATCCACACTTTTTCGTCCTGCAGCCCGATCAGCTCCACCTTGCCCACGTCATCCACGCGCTGCAGCTGCAGCTGGATGCGGTCGGCGTAATCGCGCATCAACGCATAGTCGAAGCCCTTGCCGGTCAACGCGTAGATGTTGCCGAAGGTGTCGCCGAACTCGTCGTTGAAGAACGGCCCGATCACTTCCGCCGGCAACTGCGAGTGGATGTCACCGACCTTCTTGCGCACCTGGTAGAACAGCTCGGGCACGTCCTTGGACGGCATCGAGTCGCGTGCCATGAAGATCACCTGCGACTCGCCCGGGCGCGAATAGGCCTGGATGAACTCGAACTCGCCGGTGTTCATCAGCGCTTTTTCAATCGGCTCGGTGACCTGCTTGGACACCTGCTCGGCGGTGGCGCCGGGCCACATGGTCTGCACCACCATCGCCTTGAAGGTGAACGGCGGATCTTCGGATTGGCCAAGGTGCTTGTACGACCAGGCACCGATGATCGCCATCGCGATCATCATGAACAGCACAAGCGGGCGGTTACCGAGCGCCCATTCGGAGAGGTTGAAGCGTTTCACGCCTCACTCCCCTTTTCAGCGCGGATCCAGCGCCGCTCGGCATTGCCGCGAGCGTCAGCCCCCATCCCGTTCCCTTCCCCCGCCGGGGGAAGGGCGAAGGTGTCGCACATATGAGATTTCGACAGGCTCATCGCGAGCCCTCCGACGCAGCCTTCTTCGGTGCGCCAAGTTCGATGGGCCGGTTGCTGCGATCCACGGCCGTCACCGGCTGGCCCTCGCGCAGCAGATGGCCGCCAGCGGCAACCACCCAATCCTCAGCCTTCAACCCCGACAACACCGGCACGCTCTCCGGGCCATAGGCGCCCAGCGTCACCGTACGCGCCTGCAGCTTGCCATCGGCCGGGTTCACCACCCACACGCTGGTCTGCTGCGGCTGCTTGCCCGCCTGCACCGCGGCCAGCGGCACGCTCATCACGCCTTGCTTGCCGTGGGCGATGAAAACCCGCGCGCTCTGGCCCAGTTCAACCGTATCCAATGCATCGGCAGCCAGACTGACCCGCGCAGCATAGGTACGCGCCTGCGGATCGGCAGCGGCGGCGATCTCACGGATGCTGCCCGACAGGCGCTTGCCCTCCTGGTTCCACAATTCGACCTCGACCGCCTGGCCAACGCTGAAATCACGGATAGCACTTTCCGGCAGCGCGATGGCAACTTCGCGCGCGCCATCGGCAGCCATCGTGTAAATGGTCTGGCCGGCAGCGACCACCTGCCCGGCCTCGGCCTCGCGGGTGGCGATCATGCCGTCTTCCGGAGCATGCAACTGGGCGTAGCCGGACTGGTTGCGCGCGACATCGAGGTTGGCCCGCGCCGCATCGGCCTGGCCTTGGGCAGCCTTAAGTGCAGCGGTCTGCGCATCCAGCGCCGACTGGCTGACCAGCTGCTGGCTGGCCAGCGTTTGATAGCGTTTGTGCTCATCGCGGGCACGCACCAGATCGGCATCGGCGGCAGCAAACTGTGCCTGCGCCGCGCGCGCCTGCAGGTTGTAGTCGGCAACATCAAGTTCGGCGAGCAACTGGCCCTTGCTCACCCGCTGGCCGGCGTCGACCTCACGCCGCAGCAGCTTGCCGCCAACACGGAACGACAGCGCGGTTTCCTCGCGGGCCCGCACTTCGCCAGGATAGGCACTGATTGCCATCCCGCCATTGCCGGATGGGTGCTCCACCAGCACGGGCACGGCGGGTACAGCGGCGGTTTCGGGCTTGCCGCAGGCAACAAGCAAGGGCAAGAACAGGCAACAACCAATCCAGCGCAGGGTGTTCATAAGTAGGGTCGCGAACGCAAGGGGGGAGAGATGGCGGGGTTTCACCGCCATTACTAAACGCGTCGGTATAGTATAAATATCGAACCAGCTGGTCTAGTATTACCTGATGTCTCCGAGAAAACCCTCCCCAGCGTCCGCGGCAGCGGCGCCACGCAGCTCAGGCCCGGGTCGTCCCAAGGACCTGGGCAAGCGCGCGGCCATCCTGGACGCGGCCAAGGAGTTGTTCATTGAGCAGGGTTTCAACGGCGTCAGCATGGACGAAATCGCTGCCCGCGCCAGCGTCTCCAAACTCACGGTCTACAGCCATTTCGGCGACAAGGACACCTTGTTCAGTGAGGCAATCCAGGCCAAGTGCGTGGAAATGATGCCGGACGAGCTGTTCATCACCGACAACGAGGCACCGCTGCATGGCCAGCTGCTGGGCATCGGCCATGCGTTTTTTGGCTTGATCAGCAGCGATGCAGCCATTGCCACCCAGCGCATGATGATGACCACGGATACCGACGACCATGTCCGCCAGATGTTCTGGCAGGCCGGTCCGGCCCGTACCGAAACCGCGCTGGCCGAGTTCCTCGGCGCGCGCGTCGTCCGTGGCCAGCTGGAAATCGACGACCTGGCCCTGGCCGCGCGTCAGTTTTTCTGCCTGATCAAGGGCGAGGTCCATACGCATATGATGTGTGGCCTGTGCGCTGCCCCGGACGAGCTCGATGCCGACGCCCATATCGCCGCCAGCGTCGATTTTTTCCTGCGGGCGTATGAACCGCGCCAGAAACCTGAATGAACCGGTGGTCCGAATGACTTCCGGCACTGCGTCGGGCGCCGCTGTCCCCCGCAATGTTCAGTCCGTACTTTATGCCTGGTAACCGGTAAAATGGCCGGCCCACTGCGCTGGAATGATGAGCTTCCCATGACGATCGATTACTCCCACGTCCGCGAAATGATGGTTGAACAGCAGATCCGGCCCTGGGATGTGCTGGAGGTCCGCGTGCTGGACGTGCTGGCCCGCCTGCCGCGTGAAGCCTTCGTCGCCGAATCGCACCGTGCCCTGGCCTATGCCGATATCGAGCTGCCACTGGGCCATGGCCAGAAGATGATGAAGCCGGTCATCGAAGGCCGTACCTTGCAGGCGCTGGATCTGCAGCCGACCGACGAAGTGCTGGAAATCGGCACCGGCAGCGGCTTCCTGAGCGCCTGCATGGGCCAGCTGGCCCGCGAAGTGCTGAGCCTGGAAATCCAGCCAGAACTGGCCGAGCGTGCCCGCCAGAACCTGGACGCCGCCAAGCTGGGCAGCAATGTCCGCATTGAAGTGGCCGATGGCCTGAATTGGCAGAGCCAGCGTCAGTTCGACGCCATCTGCATCACCGGTGCGGTAGAAACCGTTCCAGTGGAACTGCTGAAGCTGCTGCGCAGCGGCGGCCGCCTGTTTGCCATCCGCGGCGTCTCGCCGGTGATGGAAGCGGTGCTGGTCCAGGCCGACGGCAGCATTGCCTCGCTGTTCGAAACCGATCTTGATTATCTGCAGGGCGCTGCGCCCGCACCGCAATTCCAACTCTAAAACCGTCCAAGGAAGCCGCAATGATCCGCCGATCCCTCACCCTTGCGCTGGCAGTCGCTCTCACTCCGCTGACTTCCCATGCCGCCGACCTGTTGCAGGTCTACGAAATGGCCCGCAACGGTGACACGCAGCTGGCTGCGGCCGAGTCCACCCGCCTGTTCGACAAGGAAGGCGCGGTACAGGCACGTGCCGCGTTGCTGCCGCAGATCGGCGGCGAGGCGTCCTTGAATCGCACCCGCACCAAGTACGACGACATCAGCGGCAGCTCCACCTCCAAGACCCGCAGCTACGGCATCAACGGCAGCCAGACCCTGTTCAATTGGAGCCAGTTCGCCAACCTGCGCGCGCAGCGCGACGTCAGCAAGGCCGCCGACTTCACCCTGGAATCGGCCAACGATGAGCTGGTCGTGCGCACCGCGACCACCTACTTCAATGTGCTGGTCGGCATTGAATCGCTGACCGCCGCCGAGACCAACGAAGCCGCTGCCAAGAAGCAGTTTGACTACGCCGACAAGCGCCTGGAAGTGGGCTTGGCACCGATCACCGACATGCACGAAGCCCGCGCCCAGTACGACCAGGCCCGCGCCGATACCATTCTTGCCCGCAATGCACTGGAAGATGCCTACCAGGCGTTGACCGAGCTGACCGGCCAGCCGGTGCGCGACGTCCGCGGCCTGCCGGTCGACTTCCGTCCGGAGCTGCCCGCCAACCGCGGCAACGTCGACCAGCTGGTCACCGATGCGGTCTCGCGCAACCCGGCGCTGAAGGCGCAGGAGCTGCAGGTCAGCGCCGCCGAGTCCAACGTCTCCTCCGCCCGTGGCGGCCACTACCCGACCCTGTCATTGGGCGGCAGCTGGGGCAAGAGCGCGCGTTGGGGTGACACCACTGGTAGCGGCTCTGTCGCTCCGGACGCCACCACCAACTCGATCGGCCTGACCCTGAACGTGCCAATCTTCGCCGGTGGTGCCACCCAGTCCGGCGTACGCCAGGCGCTGGCCCGTCGCGATATCGCCCAGGATACCTTCGAGCAGCAGAAGCGAGCCCTCGACCGCAACACCCGCAATGCCTACCAGGCACTGGTCGCCGGCATCAGCGAAGTGGAAGCACGTCGCCTGACCGTGGTCTCGGCAAAGAGCGCCTATGACGCCTCGCAGGTCGGTCTGGAAGTCGGCACCCGCACCGTGCTGGACGTGGTGCAGAACCAGAAGACCCTGTTCGCTGCCGAGGTGGAGTACGCGAAGTCGCGCTACAACTTCCTGCTGGCCCGCCTGCAGTTGAGCCAGGCCATCGGCGATCTGGAAATCAATGAAGTCCAGGACATCAACCGCCTGCTGACGGTGGATGCCACCGCCAAGCTGCAAAGCAATCCACAGTAATCGGCAGTCAAAAAAAACGGGCCCTATCGGGCCCGTTTTTTTATGGATAAATGAAACACGTACCACCAACACCAACATCCCATCCCCCCGTTAGGTATTGATACGACATAAACACAGAAGTGCTGACCAGGCTCCCACCCTGCTGGGCACACGCAAGGGCTGCGCTTTGGTTCGCCCAGGACAGGGCTGCCTGATAGTTAGCTCCTGTGCCGTAAGCTGTTACATGCGCATAGGAAGCCGACGCAGGAGCACAATAAGCACCCAACACCGTAGCCAAGACACCAAGGATCAACAGTTTCGGCGAAACATTCATCGACATCGCACGCCCTCCTTGATCGCTGCAAAAGTGCAGCGAAATCATGATCCGGCAAAGACTCCGGACATGGTGTGGCAACACTCCGGGCACAAAATCCTCGGTAGAGGCAACCCTCAATATTGCAGTCGGCACCGTGGCCCAGCCGAGCATGGTGTGCACAGGAAACAGAGTTAGGCAGGCCTTCACAGCTCTGCGTGGAAGTCCCCTGGCCCACTGTGCATACCCGTGCCGTCCCGGCCGGCACCGCTCATTTGTGGGAGCGGCGTAAGCCGCGAAGCCGACATATCATCAGATGGCACAGAAGCCCGAGGCTTCAGCCAGACCAGCTTCGCGGCTTACGCCGCTCCCACAGACAATCACTTCCATTGCAGCGGGTAAACCGCTACGACGCGGACTCACTCGGCGGCGGCAACTGCGGCGTGATCAACGCAATCGTATGCTCCAGCGCGCCACGGCCATTGGCAACCAATGCACGCCCGGCCTGCACCATGCGCTCGCGCTCAGCCTCGTCCTGCAATAGGCGCGACACGGCCGCACCCACCTCGTTCGCATCGGCACAGATGCACACTGCACCGGCCTCGTCCATCCGCCGCGAGATCTCGGCGAAGTTGTGCAGGTGCGGGCCGGTAACCGCGGCCGTACCCATCGCCGCCGGTTCCAGCAGGTTGTGCCCGCCAATGGCCTGCAGGCTGCCACCGACGAATGCCACCTGCGCACACGCATAGAACGCCATCAGCTCACCCAGGGTATCGATCACGAATACCTGGGCATCGGCACCCGGCCATTGCTGCGCCTTGCGCGTGGCCACACGCCAGCCCGCCTCGCGTGCAAGGGCTTCAACCTTTGCAAAGCGCTCGGGGTGTCGCGGCGCCCACAGCAACAAGGCATCCGGGTGTTGCTTCAACAGGCGCTCGTGGATCTCGATCACCGCCTGTTCTTCACCTTCGTGGGTGCTGGCAGCAATCCATATCGGCCGCGTCGCTGGCACGTGCTTATGAAATGCCTGCAGCACTGGCGTCGTGTCCGGCGGATGGATATCGAACTTCAGATTGCCCAAGGCCTGCACCTGCTCGGGCAATGCACCCAGCTCGATGAAACGCTCCGCATCCGCTTGCGACTGCGCCGCCACGCATGTGACCGTGCGCAGCGCGCGACCAACCAGCGCCTTCAACACCCGGTAGCCCTTCAGCGAACGCGCCGACAGACGGGCATTGAGGATATACACCGGAATACCGCGATCACGACAACCGAACAACATGTTCGGCCACAGCTCGGTCTCCAGGATCAGCGCCAGGCTGGGCTGGAAGTGGCCCAGAAAGCGACTGACGCTGCCGGGCACGTCATAGGGCAGATACACATGATCGACCACATCACCCCACAACGCGCGCACCCGCTGCGAGCCGGTCGGGGTGATGGTGGTGATGATCCAACGGATATCCGGACGCTGCGCCCGCAAGGCATTGACCAGTGGCGCGGCCGCATTGACCTCGCCCACCGACACCGCATGCAACCAGACCCGCGGCTGGCCACCACTTTCCGGGTAGGAGGCATAGCGCTCGTCCCAGCGCCGGAAGTACTCGCGCACGCGAAACCCGCGCCACACCAGGTGGTACACGGTGATGGGCAGCAATAGATAGAGCACGACGGAGTAAATGCCGCGCAACAGAAGCTCGACTGGATCCTTACGCATCGGCGAAGGATACGGGAGAACGCCGGAACAGCGTGAGACGAAGGGCTGCCAACCGAGCTGCCGCGCCGCCTTCGCTGAGCCTCCTGCCTCACACACAGCGCAGGGGAGGATCGAGCAAGGCTGCCTTTGCTTGCCCTCCTCCCTTGCGCACAGCGCAGGGGAGGATTGAGGAGGGGTGCCTTTGCATTTACTTGTTCGCCTTCGCCCACGCCCCCGCCCACTCCAGCAAACCCTGCCGTGCTCCTGCCGTCACCCGCGTGGCTTAGAATCGACCCATGTCCGATTCACCCACTACCGCCACTCGGCCCTCGCTGCTGCAGCCACGTCACTGGCCCACCTTTGCCTGGCTAGGCATCGCCTTCATCGCCGCGCGCCTGCCGTGGACACTGCAACGCGCCCTGGGCCGCGGCATCGGCTGGCTGGCCCTGCACCTGGCTCGCAGCCGCCGCCATGCCGCCGAGGTGAACCTCAGGCTGTGCTTCCCGGAGCAGGACGAGACCTGGCGGCAGCGGCTGCTGCGTGACAGCTTCGACGCACTCGGCGTGGGCATATTTGAATTTGCCCGCGCCTGGTGGGGCAAGATCGACGTGATCCGCCCGCAGGTGCAATGGGAAGGGCTGGAGCATCTCAAGGCACTGCAGGCCGAAGGGCGCGGCGTGCTGCTGGTATCAGGCCATTTCATGACCCTGGAAATGTGCGGCCGCCTGCTCTGTGATCACGTGCCGCTGGCCGGCATGTACCGCAAGTACCGCAACCCGGTGATGGAATGGGCGGTGAAAAGCGGCCGGCTGAAATACGCCTGCGCGATGTTCGCCAACGAAGACATCCGTGCCACCGTTCGCCACCTGAAGAAAGGCGGTTTTCTGTGGTACGCGCCGGATCAGGACATGCGCGGCAAGGACTCGGTCTTCGTGCCGTTCTTCGGCATGCAGGCCTCCACCATCACCGCTACCCATCAGTTCGCGCGGATGACTGGCTGTGCCGTGGTCCCCTACTTCCATCGGCGCGAAGGCAGCCGCTACGTGCTGAAGATCGCGCCGCCCCTGCCCGACTTCCCCACCGACGACGCGGTTGCAGATACCGCCCAGGTCAACGCCGCCATCGAGCAGATGGTGCGCGAAGCCCCAACCCAATACCTGTGGATCCACCGCCGCTTCAAGCGCCAGCCCGAAGGCCGCAGCCACTTCTACGACTGAAGCGGCTGCAGCTTCAGTCGCCTTGCTCGGCCAGCAAGGCGCCGGCATACAGTGCCGCCAGCAATACCGTCAGCCCACCCCAGAAGGCGGAGTAGAACGCCAGGTGGGTATTGAGCGGGAACACCGTCACCGCCAAGGCCAGCGCGGCCGGACGCGCCCGATCACGTGCCTGTGCTCCGGAATAGATCCAGGCACGCACCGCCATTGCCGCACCGGCGATCCACAGCAACAGGCCAAGCACACCGGTCTCGGCAAGGATCTCCAGCACGATCTGGTGGGCATGCAGGGCCGGGCCTTCGCCCCATACCGGTTTCTGCTCCGGGTAGGGGTTGCAGCCAGGATAGGCATCGCGGAAACCACGAGCACCGACACCGTTTACCGGGTGCTCCCGCACCATGCACAGCGCCGCCGACCAGATCTGACTGCGACCGGACAGCGCCTCATTGACCCCGCTGGCGCCGCCGCTGAACGCCATCGCGGTACGCGCAAAGCGCTCACGCACCTGAGCCGAACCGGCCGTCAATGCGCCTAAGCCGACAACGCCAGCCAGCATCACCAGCAGCATCCACTTGGCGCCCAACAAGCGCCAACCGGAGACCAGCAGGACCAGCGCATAGGTAATCAGCGAAGCCCGCGAGCCGGCAAGCACCAGCACCACGCCGACAGCGGCGGCGCTCAGCAACCAGCCCCACCGTCCAAAACGTGCACCGACAACGAACAGCAGGAACGGTGACAGGCTGGCCAGCACCTGGCCGAATTTCAGATTGCACGGCCCGAAGACGCCGGGCAGACGATCAGCCGCGGCAATCTCCTGCACGGTGCACAGGCCGTGCCCACTGCTCAGCCACTTGAGCTGATCCAGGCTCCAGAACAAGGGACTGGTCCCCAGCGCAGCCTGCAGCAATGCATCAAGCGTCCACAGCCCGGTGACCACCGCCAGGCCGCTAAAGGTGGTACTGCGCCGCTGGCTGGTACCCACCGCGATGGCTACCAGCCACATGAAAGGCAGGTAGCGAAGCCCAGCGGCGACCTTGCCCCACACCTTGCCCTGATCCTCCGCACCCACCACCGAGCCTAGCTGCGGCAACCAGTACGCACAGAACAGCACACTGGTGAGCGCCAATGCCGGCACGCCCAACAGGCTGCGGATACCGTCGCCATCCTTCAATCGCAGCAGCAACAGGCGCAGCATGGTGAACAAGGCACCCAGCACCAGCACCGACTCGGCGATACCCGGCAACGGCAACAAGGCGACATAGGCGACCACCCATATCGGCGCCCACCAGCCCGCCTGACGCGGTGTCACTACATTAGGCCGATCAGTTACCAAGTTCTGCATAGACATCCAGGGTCGCACGCTGCATGGACTGCAACGTATAGGGAATCCGTCGCGGAAGCGACGGTGGGTACTGCAACAGCTGCAGCACGCATTGCGTCAGCTGCCGCAGATCACCGTGTTGGACAGCGCCGGACGGTTGCAGCTGGCTGAGCAACTCACCTACGCCACCATGGTTCCAGCCCGCTAGCGGACGACCTACCGACAGCGCTTCCAGTACGGTGCGGCCGAATGCTTCGGGCTTGTCGGACAACTGCAGCACCACGTCGCTGGCGGCGTAAGCTTCGGCAATACGGTTGGTGGGTTCACTAAGAACAACGTGGTCGGCTATACCCAGCGTCTGCGCCAGCTGTTCCAGCTCGCGCACATAGGCTTCGCGCCCAGGCTCGCGCACACCAGGCATCCACAACATTGCCGGTTGGCCTTCGCGTTGCAAGGCTGCCAACAGCTGCAAGGCGTGCGCATGGCCCTTGAGGCGGGTGCCGCGCCCAGGCAACAACAACAACGGCGCCTGCACGCCCAATCGCGGATGCTGCGCGGCCACGGCCAGGCGCGGCCGACGGTCGCTGCGCTCCACGCGCGGGAACTGGGCCACGTCCACACCGCGCGGTATGACCCGCAACCTGGCTGGATCGGTCGCCCGATAGTGTTCAAGCAGATAGTCATGCACGGTCTGCGATACACAGATCACCCGCTCGCCGCTGGCCATGATGCCGCTGTAACGCCCGGGCGAGTTCAACCCGTGCATGGTGGTCATCCAACGCGGACGCTGGCTGACCGGCATGCCGCGCAGCGCATACCAGCCCAGCCAGGCCGGCAAGCGCGAACGGGCGTGCACGATGTCGGCGCCGGTTTCGCTGAACAAGCGCCGCAGCGACGCCACGTGACGCAGGGTCAACAGCGACTTGCGGCCGATGTCCAGGGTCAGGTGCTCGGCACCGCTGTCCAGCAGCGGCTGCTGCAGGCGCCCACCCGCGGACACGACAATGGCCCGGTGACCGGCAGCCACCAGTGCCGCAGCAATTTCCAGAGTTGAACGCTCGACGCCGCCGGAATGCAGCGCCGGCAGCAACTGCACCACCGTCAAACGGCGCATCGATCAGCGATCAGTCGGCCAGTACGAATACCGAACCGCAGTACGGGCAGGCAGCCTCGCCATTGGGTTCGTTTTCGATCGGCAGGTAAACCCGCGGATGCGAGTTCCACAGCGCCATTTCCGGCGTCGGGCAGCTCAGCGGCAGGTCAGCGCGATGGACGGTATAACGCTTCTCGGCGTTGGCGGGCGCGGTGGCGGTATGGCTCATGGCGTCATTCACAGAAAAACAGGTCTGCGCAATTCTAGCAGCGCCGGGCCGATGCGGCCGCTTCGATGCGGCGTGGACGGCAAAAAGCCGGCCAGCTCCCCCCCGCCGCAAGCGGGACAGTGCCGCCCTGCCCCGCCCCCTTGCTTCAATCTGGGCCGAGTGGGCAGTGATCCTGGCGGCCAGAACCGCTGCGGAGGCCGCGGCCAACGCCCGGCGCCAGCGATTGCGGTCGGCAACGGGGCGGCATCCGACCGCCCCTTGCCTACTTGCCGGACGCCGCCGTTACTTGAAGTCCCCGGCGACAAATACGCTCAGCCGCTCCGGCTTGAGGTGTTTGCGGATGGCGGCGTTGACCTGTTCCACGGTCAATGCCTGATAGGCGGCATCGCGCTGTGCTTCAAACGTCATGTCACGGCCGTAGTACAGATGGCTGCTCAACAGCCCGGCGATCGCGCCATCGGCCGCCCGTGACTGCTCACGCGCCACCTTCTTCTCGACCACCGCGCTGCGCAGTTCCTCAACGGTGATGCCGTCGGCGACCAAGCGGGCCAGCTCCTCACGCAGCGCGACCTCCAGCTTGCCCATGTTCTCCGGCGCGGCGATGGCCTGGATGCTCAGGCTGCCGTTGTCATCACGACCCACGCGACTTTCGTCGGCACTCAGCCCGGCACCGACGTTGTAACTCAGACCATCCTTCTGGCGGATGCGATCGCCCAGCCGCGCCTTGAGCGGGTCGCCACCGAGGATGGCGACGGCGATGTTCAGCGCCGGGAAGTCCGCATCGGCCAGATTGATCGAGATGTTCTGCCGTGCCAGCAGTACCGCATTGGGCTTGTCAGGGGTGACGAAGCGTTCATGCGTGGCCGCGACATCCCGGTAGTGGGTGCTGATCGGCGCATAGGGTTTGGGCGACTTCCAGTCGGCGAACAAGGCCTGCAACTCGGCCTTCACTGCCACTGGATCGAAATCGCCAACCACGGCGACTTCACCTTCCGCAGTGCCGTAGAAATCCCTGTGATAAGCACGCACGTCCTCCAGCTTGAGCGCCTTCAACCGGGCCAGTGACTCATCGATCGATTGCACGTGCAGCGGGTGCCCAACCGGCCACGGATCGAAATACTGGCTCAAGGCCAGCGATGCCAAGGTCCCAGGCTCCTTGCGCTGGAACTCCAGCCCGGTGATTGCCTGCAGCCGCAGCTGCTCGAACTCGGCCGCTGGGAAGGCCGGGTGCCGCAATACATCGGCCGCCAGCCGCAGCGCCTCGACCAGGCTTTCGCGTTTGCCGTTCAGGCCGATGCTGGCACTTTGCATACCGCCACTCACCTGCGCCTGGGTATTGAGTGCATCAAAGCGGGTCGCGATCTGGCCGCGATCCAGGCGCGTGCTGCCCGCCATCAGCATCGGTCCGACCCAGTTACCGGCTTCGCCGCGCCCGGCAATGAGCTGCTCGTCGGCGAAGCGGAAGGTGGCGGTCAACACCACCGTCTGCCCACGGTTGCGCTTGGGCAGCAATGAAACCCGCAGGCCATCGCCGATGACAAAACTCTCGGTACGCGCGGCGATGTTCTCGACACTGGGGTCGAAGGCCTCACCGGCGCTGACGGCGGCACGGCCCTTGTAGCCCTCCACCACGCTTGTAACTGCCGGTGCCGCGGGAATCACCGCCCGATCCGGCGCAGCGGTAGGTACAAAGCGGCCGAGCGTACGGTTCTGCGGCTTCAGATACGCCGCTGCAACACGATTCACGTCGGCTGCAGTCACCCCTTCGATGGCATCGCGCTGCACGAACAGCAAGCGCCAATCGCCGGCGGCCTGGTATTCGGACAAGGCCATCGCCATCGCGTTGACGTCGCTGGCGCGCTTGTCGATGGCATTGCCGATACGCTGTTTGGCGGCAGTCACTTCCGCGTCGGTGACCGGCGCCGAGCCGATGGCCTCCGCTTGTTTCAGCAACTCGGCCTCCACCTTGTCCGGATCGCCATCCTTGGGCAGCACCGACACCAGGGTGAATAAACCAGGATCATGCAGGGTTTCGCTGCTGGCGCCGGCAAAGGCCGCCAGCTTGGTTTCCATCATCGCCTTGTAAAGACGGCCATTGGGGTTGTCCCCCAACACATTGCCCAGCACCGCCAATGGCGCGCTGTCGGCCTGGGCCAGCGCTGGCACGTGATAGCTGGCGGCAATCAGCGACAGATCGCTGCTGCGCCGCACGCTGACTTCACGCTCACCGTCCTGCACCGGTTCAACGGTGTGGAAAGTTGGCTTGGTCCGCGCGGGCTTCTTCAGCGGTGCGAAATGCGCGGCAACCCGTGCCAGCACCTGCTCGTTGTCGATGCGGCCAGCGACGATCAACAAGGCATTGTCCGGTTGGTACCAGGTGCGGTAGAACGCCTGCAGGTTCTCGATCGGTACGTTCTCCACGTCCGAGCGCGCGCCAATCGGCATGTTGGCATAGTTGTGCCAATCAAAAGCCACCGAGCGCATGCGCTTCATCAGCACGCCGATCGGGCTGTTGTCGCCGGCTTCCATTTCATTGCGGACAACCGTCATCTCGCTGTCCAGGTCGGACTTGGCCACCTTGGCATTGAGCATGCGGTCGGCTTCCATCCCCAGCACCCAGTCCAGGGTGTCGGCATTGGCCGGGAACGAAGCGAAGTAATTGGTGCGATCCAATGAGGTCGTCGCGTTCTTGCTGATCCCGCGCCTCTGCATTTCCGCCGGGATATCCGGGTGCCTGGGCGTGCCCTTGAACATCAGGTGCTCAAGCAGATGCGCCATGCCGGTCTCGCCGTAGTTTTCATGCAACGAGCCAACACCGTAGACCAGATTGACGGTAACGGTTGGCTTGCTGGCATCGGCAAACAACAGCACGCGCAGGCCATTCTGCAAACGGTACTCACACACACCCTCGACGCAGGGGCCGGCCTGCACACTGGCGGGCACCGTCGCCACGACCGGCGTTGCCTGCGCCACTGGCACGAATGCCAAGCAAAGCGCCATAGCCAGGCCAGTACACGGAAGCTTCATCATCGGAATCCAGTCCTCATCAGTATTCGATCAACGCACAAACCCATACGCGTGGTGCTCCCGACGACGCGTCGAGTGCGGCCAGCCCCCAGCGCCAATCATCGCAAAACCCGACCATAGTGTGACGCCATACCAGAGAGCCCGGCATCTGCATGCATCCAATCGGGACGACTCTCAATCGTTGCAGCCACCAGCCATCAGCGACCGCCCAACCAGCCCCCGAACGAATACATGGGCTGCAGCAGACGATCACTCAACGGCTCCCGCTCGCCGGCAACCTGCGCATGCAGCATCATGCCTGGCTTGAGCGGCTCCAAGCGGCCATGGGCCACGATCGCCTGGCTGGCCAACTCGACGGTCACGCGATAGAAGGCCTCCTTCATTGCGGGCAGCTCCACCGCGGAACCGGCCGCTTCACTGTCAACCGCCGTACGACTGATGTGCGCGATGGTGCCCTGCTGCGTGCCGAACTTCTGATGCGGAAATGCCTGATAGCGCAACACCACCCGATCACCAGGTGCCATTGCCCCGATCGCGCGCCCCGGCACCATCAGCTCGGCCTCGAGCCGACCATCGCCGGGCAGCAGGCTGAGCAGCGGCTGGCCTGGCTGCACCGATTGCCCCGGCTTGACCATCCGTGCAACCACGACACCATCTACCGGTGCTTTTACCAGCAACGCAGCATTGGCTTCGTTCTCAACCTGATCCAGGCGCAACTGCGCCAGATGTTCCGCGTAGGTGGCGTCGTTGGCCTTCTGCCGCCCAGGCAACTCCTGCACGGCTTGCTTCAGCTGCGCGATCAGGCGCTGCGTGGTGGCTTGCTGCCGGCGTAGCGCTTGCAGCTGCACTGTGTACTCCAGCAGCAGCGTCTCCTGCTGCTCGGCGGCGGCAAGGCCCGCGGGAGATGCCGCCTCGAATCCTCGGCGTCGAGCCAACACATCGCCGGCGAGCCGTATCTGCTCCCGCCGCGTAGCCACCTCAAGTGCGATCTGCTGCGCCTCGGCACGGGCTGCCTGCATCTGCTCATGCAGGCCTGTCGCCTGCGCCGCCAACTGCTCCTTGAACGCATCGCGCGCCAGCACGAAGCTTTCCTCTTTCTGCTGCAGGCCATGCTCAAGCGCCAGGTTGGCGTCACCCAGTTCTGGCATCGCGCGTGGTGCAGCAACCAACGCCAACGTATCGCCTTCGACCACACGTTTGCCGTCGTCAGCATCCAGCCAGCGTACAACCCCTCCCGTCGGCGCCAACACCGTGGCCATTCCCTGTACAGGCACCAGCCGGCCAACCACCACAGCGTCCTCATTGCCGCCGCGGATGGCAAACGTCATCGCCGCGGCAGCCAACAGCACGAATGTACCTGCTGAATACAGGCACAGTTTTGCAGGCCGCTTGAATTCCATCCATGACCACCAGCGATGACCGACAGCCTGCAGTTTTTCATTCGATTCGGTTTGCGCCACGCCTGCACCAACGGCTCAACACTTAGGAAATAAGCCAATCAATCTGTCAGCGTTATACCAACGACTAACCGCCATCAATCAGCACCAGCGCTGCAGCCTAACGACATCGCGCCACGCCAGCGGACGATGCAATTTACATTGGCAAAAGTCGTCAATATCGATGACGAGTTTCGTTCCGATAATCCACGGACGTAATGAACATTGACAATAAGTCTTTGCCGACTGCGCAAGCTCGCAATGGCTTAGGCTTTTGGTCGGCTCTCATGGTCAACGCTCGAGGAGAAATTTATGCATGACCATCTGGGAATCCGCATCCGCAAAGCGCGGAGAAAGATGAAGATGACGCAGGCGGAGTTGGCTGGCCAACTGAAAGTAAGCCGTAGCGCGGTGGGAAACTGGGAAAGCCCGACGGGCATATCGCCCAGCACGATGCGTTTGATCACCATTGCCCTGGTGACGGATGTTTCGTTTGAATGGTTGGCGACGGGGCGAGGTGAACTGGATGCAGTCGCCGCTGCAATACCCGGCGAGAACGCGGAGCTGGTGGACGATCCATCGGAGCGAAGGTTGTTGCTGGCCTATCGGTCCTGCCGCGCAGCTACCCGCAAACTGGTATTGCAGATAGTGGAGGCACAGAAGATTCCACAGTTCTGATGTTCGGCGGCGACCGATGGTTCAATCGGTGCCGCCTTTCCGCAGCTTTCGCCACTCCCACGCGTTGGGTATGGCACCCGCGATGGATGCGGCACTGCCTGTAGGAGCGGCGTCAGCCGCGAAGCTGACATTGCTGAAGTATCAAGCGATTTTTCGATCTGATGGGGTATCTGCTTCGCGGCTGACGCCGCTCCTACAAAGCGCCGCTCCCACAAAGGACCACCAGCTCCCGTATTTCACGCAAAAGAAAAGCCGGCGCAAGGCCGGCTCTGCTTTGACGCATGCGGGTTGGCAATCAACCCGCGCGGTCGGCTTCCATCTGCTTGCGGATCTGCGCATCGACCGCGGCAATCGCGGTCATGTTCAGCACGCGGCGCGAGCTGGCGCTGCTGGTGAGGATGTGCACCGGCTTGGTCATGCCCATCAGGATCGGGCCGATCGCCACGCCATTGGTGAACACGCGCACCAGGTTGTAGGCGATGTTGGCCGCTTCCAGGTTGGGCAGCACGAACAGGTTGGCACGGCCCTTCAGCGTGCTGTTGGGCAGCAGTTTCTCGCGCAGTGCTTCATCCCACGCGGTGTCGCCCTGCATTTCGCCATCCACGTTCAAGCGCGGGTTGCGCTTGAGCAGCGCCGCACGTACCTGACGCATCTTCAGCGCGTCCTTGGAATCGTGGCTGCCGAAGTTGGAATGCGACAGCAGCGCGATCTTCGGCTCGATGCCGAACAGCTTCATGCGATATGCCGCCTGCAGGGTCGATTCGACGATCTGCTCGACGCTCGGGTCTTCCTGCACATGGGTGTCGACGAAGAAGAACACGCCCTGGTTGTTGATCACGCCGGTCATCGCCGAGGTCGAGCTGACCTTGGCTTCCAGCGGAATCACGCTGCGCACATAGCCGAGCTTCTTGTGGAAACGGCCAACCAGGCCAGACAACATCGCATCGGCCTCACCGCGGGCAACCATCACCGCCGCGATAAGGGTCGGACGCGAACGCATCAGGTTCTTGGCGGCAGCCACGGTGACGCCCTTGCGGCCGGTCATCTCGTGGTAGTACTGCCAATACTCGTTGAAGCGCGGGTCGTCATTGATGTTGGTGATTTCGAAATCAACACCGGCACGCATGCGCAGTGCCAGCCGCTCGATGCGGGCCTCGATCACGTCCGGACGGCCGATCAGGATCGGGAAGGCAACACCTTCGTCGATCACGTTCTGCACCGCCTGCAGCACCACTTCCTCTTCGCCCTCGGCGTAGACCACACGCTGCTTGTCCGAGCGCGCGCGGTCATAGACCGGCTTCATGAACAGGCTGGTGCGGTAGACGAACTGGGCCAGCTTGTCGCGGTAGGCGCCCATGTCGGCGATCGGGCGAGTAGCGACACCCGAATCCATCGCGGCCTGGGCCACGGCGGAGGAGAGCTCCACCAGCAGGCGGCGATCGAACGGACGCGGGATCACGTAGTCGCGGCCGAAGCTGGGCACGTCACCGCCGTAGGCGGCGCCCAGGTCGGAGGCTTCCTTGCGGGCCAGCGCGGCAATCGCGCGCACGCAGGCAACCTTCATTTCTTCGTTGATGGTGGTCGCGCCCACGTCCAGCGCACCGCGGAACAGGTACGGGAAGCACAGCGCGTTGTTGACCTGGTTCGGGTAATCCGAACGGCCGGTGCCCATGATCACGTCCGAACGCACCGAATTGGCGTCTTCCGGCAGGATTTCCGGGTAGGGGTTGGCCAGGGCAAAGATCACCGGGTCACGCGCCATGCTGGCGACCATGTCCTTGGTGAGAATGCCGCCGGCCGACAAGCCCAGGAAGATGTCCGCGCCGTCGACGATCTCGGCCAGCGTGCGCTTGTCGGTATCGCGGGCGTAACGGGCCTTTTCCGGGTCCAGGTCGGTACGGCCGGTGTGGATCACGCCATCGCGGTCATAGGCCAGGATGTTTTCCGGCTTCAAACCCAGCGAAACCAGCATGTTGACGCAGGAAATACCCGCCGCGCCCATGCCGGTGGTGGCCAGCTTGACCTCTTCGATCTTCTTGCCAGTGATGCACATGGCATTGAGCACGGCGGCGCCGACGATGATCGCGGTGCCGTGCTGGTCGTCATGGAATACCGGGATGTTCATCCGCTCGCGCAGCTTGCGCTCGACGATGAAGCACTCCGGTGCCTTGATGTCTTCCAGGTTGATGCCGCCGAAGGTCGGCTCCAGCGAGGCGATGATCTCGACCAGCTTGTCGGGGTCGTTCTCATTGACTTCAATGTCGAACACATCGATGCCGGCGAACTTCTGGAACAGCACACCCTTGCCTTCCATCACCGGCTTGCCGGCCAGCGGGCCGATATTGCCCAGGCCCAGCACCGCGGTGCCATTGGTGATCACGCCGACCAGATTGCCACGCGCGGTCATCTCGCTGGCCATGGCCGGGTCTTCCATGATCGCTTCGCAGGCATGGGCCACACCCGGCGAATACGCCAGCGACAGGTCACGCTGGGTCAACATGGGCTTGGTAGCCACCACCTTGATCTTGCCGGGCGGCGACATCCGGTGATATTCGAGGGCGGCCTGCTTGAAATCTTCGTTGGACATCGAGTTGTGAGCGCTAATGGGCAAGAAGGACGGGAGATGATAACGCCGTTAAGGCAGTTGGACCTGTCGCTACGCTGTCGCATTCATGCTGCAACCGCACAATTCCGGACGTTCCACACCACCGCGTGCACGCCAGTTTCGGCCCTGGGCATGACAAACCCGGGACGCAAAAAAACGCGGGGCCGCCTGCTCGGTGGTCAGCCCCGCGCAAACACACACAGGTAAGCCTCAGACCTCGACCGCCGGCGGTGGCGGCAGCTCCGACGGCTCCGCGCCATCGAGCACCGACCGCAAGCGCTGCCGATCCAGCGCGCCCTCCCAACGCGAAACCACCACCGTTGCTACCGCATTGCCGATGAAATTGGTCAGGGAGCGGCATTCGCTCATGAAACGATCCACCCCCAGAATCAACGCCATGCCAGCCACCGGGACTTCCGGCACCACCGCCAAGGTGGCAGCCAAGGTAATGAAACCCGCACCGGTGACCCCGGCCGCCCCCTTGGAGCTGAGCATTGCAACCAACAGCAGGGCGATCTGGTGCCCCAGGCTGAGCTCGGTATTGGTCGCCTGGGCGATGAACAGTGCCGCCAGTGTCATGTAGATGTTGGTGCCATCCAGGTTGAACGAATAGCCGGTTGGCACCACCAGGCCCACGACGGACTTGCTGCAACCGGCCTTTTCCATCTTCTCCATCAGCGATGGCAGCGCCGACTCCGAGGAGGACGTGCCCAGCACCAGTAGCAGCTCCGCCTTCAGGTAGCGGGCCAGTTTGAACACCGAGAACCCACAAAAGCGTGCCACCGCGCCCAGGACCACCACCACGAACAGCAGTGAGGTCAGGTAGAAGGAGCCAACCAGCCACGCCAGATTCACCAGCGAGGCGATGCCGTACTTGCCGATGGTGAAGGCAATTGCGCCAAACGCACCGATCGGCGCCGCCTTCATCAGCAGGTGCACCAACTTGAACACCGGCGTGGTCAATGCATCCAGCAGCGCCAGTACCGGCCGCCCTTTCTCACCGACCGAGGCCAGCGCGATACCAAACAGCACCGCAACGAACAGCACCTGCAGGATGTTGTCTCCGACGAACGGACTGACCAGGGTCTTGGGAATGATGTCCAAGGCAAAGCCGACCAGGCTCAGCTCATGCGAACGCTGCACGTAGCCATCCACCGCACGCTGGTCCAGATCAGCCGGATTGATGTTCATGCCGGCCCCGGGCTGCACCACGTGTGCCACCACCATGCCGACCACCAACGCCAGCGTGGAGAAGAACATGAAATAGGCCATCGCCTTGGCAAATACGCGGCCGACGCTGCGCAGGTGGGTCATGCCGGCAATGCCGGTGACGATGGTCAGGAAGATCACCGGCGCGATGATCATCTTCACCAGCTTGATGAAGGCATCGCCCAATGGCTTCAGCTGCTCGGCGAACACCGGCTCGAAATGGCCAAGCAGCACGCCCAGCGCAATCGCAACCAGCACCTGCACGTAAAGCTGGCGGTACAGCGGCAGCCGCCGCACATGCGGGCTGGCAACGGTGACGGAATGGGCATGCATGGCGGAGAAACCTCGAAGATTCACTGCGAGAGGTTTTGTACGCGGCAAAGCGCGCGCCGCCGATAACGCATTGGTGTTAGTACGCCGCACACAGACGCAACCGGATCGCCGCTTTGGGACCAGGCACAGCAATATCCGGACAAGACCTATGGCTGCGCACCGCAGGCCTGCCAGACCATCACTACCATGCCGTTCTTCCCCTCCCATCGGCGCCGCATGCGCTGGCTGTTGCCACTCAGCGCAGCGCTTGCCATCACTGCGATCAGTCTGGCGGCGCTGCGCCATTTCGAACGCAGCAGCTTCGCCAGTGACGCCGCGCGGGCGGCTGGGCAGCTGCACCTGCACGGCGAGGCACTACAGGCCCTGATCGAACGCCACCGGGTGCTGCCAGCGGTGCTGGCATTGGACCCGGATATACGCACTGCACTCACACGCACGACGATCAGCCGTGCCGATTTGGACCGCCTCAACCGCAAGCTCGAACACCTCAATGGCGTGGCCGCCACTTCAACCCTGACCCTGCTCAACCGCAATGGAGTCGCCCTGGCCGCCAGCAACTGGCGCATTCCCCACGGCAACAATGTCGGCAACGACTACCAGTTCCGCCCCTACTTCCGTCAGGCGATGCATGAGGGCAGCGGCACCTTCTATGCAGAAGGCATCACCACCGCCATGCCCGGCTATTTCCTGTCCGAAGCGGTGCGCGATGAAAGCGGCAACCCGGTCGGCGTGGTGGTGGTCAAAGTCATACTGCGGCCGTTGGAGCAAACCTGGGCGGACACCACCGATACGGTTTTCGCCAGTGACAGCAACGGCGTGATCTTCCTGTCCAGCCATCGGCCATGGCGCTATTTCACCCTGCAGGAACTGGACGCCGGCGTCCGCGAAGAACTGCTGCGCACCCGCCAGTACACCCACCCGCCAAAGCAACTGTTGCAGCATTCGCCCGGCAAGCAACTGGGCCCGAACCAGCAGCTGGTGAAGCTGCCCGATGCCGGCGAAGTCATCTGGGTCTCGCAGCCGCTGCCGCACCAGCGGTGGAATCTGCACCTGCTGCGCAGCACGACAAACAGCAGCAACAGCGCGCGCACCTTTGCCGGCGCGGTGATGGCCAGCCTGATTGCGGTGCTGTTGCTCGGTTATGGGCTTTGGCAACGGCAACGGCTGGCACGCCTGCGCGAGCGCAGCCGGCGCGAACTCGAGCAATTGGTGGAGCTTCACGCCTTGGAACTGCGCACCGCCCAGGACGGCGTCGTGCATGCCGCCCATTCCGCCGACTACGGCGAGAGCGCCAGCCTGCAGCACCTGCCACAGGGTGTCTGCGTAGTTGATGCACAACTCAACCTGGTGGCCTGGAACCGCCGCTACATCGAGCTGTTCCGGTTCCCGCCGGGATTGATCCAGGTTGGTCGCCCGATCGCTGACGTCTTCCACTACAACGCGCGCCGCGGCCTGCTCGGTCCCGGCCCGGTCGAGGAGGCCATCGCGCGCCGGCTCAACCACCTGCGCTCCGCCACCCCGCACATGCACGAGCGCGAGAGCGGCGACGGCAACGTCATCGAGATCCGCGGCAACCCGTTGCCCGATGGCGGATTTGTCACCAGCTATACCGACATCACCGCCTACCGCAATGCCGCCCGCGACCTGCGCTCACTGGCCGACACCCTCAGCCTGCGGGTCAGCGAACGCACCCACGACCTGGCGGGCGCCAAACGCGATGCCGAGGAAGCCAACCAGGCCAAGACACGCCTGGTGGCCGCCGCCGTGCATGATCTGCTGCAGCCTTTGAATGCCGCGCGCATGTTCCTGTCTGCGCTGCGCAGCCGCCTGCCCGATGCCGCCAGCCGCGATATCGCCGACAACATCGACAACGCACTGACCGCCCAGGACGGCATCCTGACCAGCCTGCTCGACATCTCGCGCATGGAATCCGGCGCACTCGAAAAGCGGGTCCGCGATTTCGCGCTCGAGCCCTTGCTGGAAGCACTGAGCATCGAATTCGGCATTCTCGCTGGTGCGCGCGGCCTGCTTGTCAGCCATGTCGCCACCACCGCCGTCGTGCGCAGCGACGAGGCATTGCTGCGGCGCATTCTGCAGAACCTGCTATCGAATGCCGTGCGCTATACCCGCAGCGGCCGTATCGTGATCGGCTGCCGGCGCGAGGGAGCGCAGTTGCGCATCGAAGTACACGACACCGGCACCGGCATTCCGCAATCGCGCCAGCAGGAGATCTTCGAGGAGTTCCGTCGCCTCGACAACGCCGGCAGCGAAGAGCCCGGCGCCGGCCTCGGTCTGGCCATCGTCGACCGCATCGCCAACCTGCTGGATCACCGCATCGGCCTGCGCTCCACACCCGGGCACGGCAGCATGTTCTCGGTAACCCTCCCACGCGGCGATGTCGGCTGCGGGATCTTGCCGGTCAGTCCGCCCGAGGAGCCGCAGATGGACTCCCTGCTGGCCGGATGCCGGGTCTGGTGCATCGACGACGATCCGCGCATCAGCCTGGCCACCCGCTTACTACTGGAACGCTGGGGCTGCCAGGTCGAGTTCGCAGGTGGGGTGGAAGCCGCGCAAGCTGCGACCCGCGCCGACAATGTGCCGGACCTGCTGCTGCTGGACGTGCGCATGGGCGATATCAGCGGCCCTGCATTGTTGCCCCTGCTGGTGGAGCGCTGGTGCAGCGAGCCCGGCGTGATCCTGTTTACCGCCGAACAAGACCCCGACCTGCGCGATCTGGCCCGCGACCGCCACTGGGGCTTTGTTTCCAAGCAGGCACGAACCGCAGCACTGCGTTCGCTGATGACGCACTTCTATCAGCGCGGAAGTTGAAGTCGCACTGCAAGGCAGGGCCGAGCCATGCTCGGTTGGAGCATTACCGATAAACCCTCACCTGTAGAGCCGAGCCATGCTCGGTTGGGGCATTACCGGTAACGCCTCTGCCGAGCATGGCTCGGCACTACAGTTGGTTTGCCTGGAAAGCCCCTGCCGAGCATGGCTCGGCACTACAGTTCGTTTGCTTGGAAAGCCTCTGCCGAGCATGGCTCGGCACTACAGTCGGTTTGCCTGGAAAGCCCCTGCCGAGCATGGCTCGGCACTACGGTGCTGGTCCGGTTGACTCCGGCTCCCATTCCGCTTCCAGCGTCTTCAACAATACCGCTGCCTGGGTGCGGCTATTGCATTCGAGCTTCTTCAGCACGGCAGTGACGTGCACCTTCACCGTGTTCTCAGCCAAACCCAGAACATGTGCGATCTGCTTGTTGAGCAGGCCATCGGCCATGCACAGCAACACGCGGATCTGCTGCGGGGTCAGCCGCGCCAGCCGTGAGGCCAGCAGCGCGTCGTGCTCGGAGCGTACCGCTGCCAATGGCGGGAAGCAGGTATCACCGTCCATCACTGCGGCCACGGCCGCACCTATCGACTCCACCGGTGCGGACTTTGGGATGAAGCCGACCGCACCGAACTGTTGTGCGCGACGGATTACCCGCGGATTGTCGTTGGAGGAAATGATGATCACCGGCAGCTCAGGCCGCTCGCCGCGCAGCCACACCAACGAGGAAAACCCATGCGCACCGGGCATGGTCAGGTCCAGCAGGACCAGATCCACATCGACATGCTCGGCCACCGCCTGGGTCAGTGCCGAGACACTGGCCACTTCCAGCATCTCGCCTACGGCTCCGCCGTCGCGCAGTGCATGCAGCACGGCCGCGCGGAACAAGGGATGGTCGTCGGCAACAAGCACCTTGATCAGGCTCATGGCGCCAGTTTGGCACGGGGGCCGCCTGCCCGCCCTAGTCCCAAATCGCTATTGGTGGCCAAACTTGCCCTGTCTATCGTCCGCGGCACTCCCTAAAGTGCCGAGGCAACGGATGGCCAATTTCACCCCGCGCGTTTCAATCACTGGCCTGTTGCTGCTGGCCGCCACGCCTGCTGCGCTCGCCAACGCTGACATCACCGCCACTGCCAGCGGCCGCCTGTATTACGAATTTGCCCGTTTCGACAATGACGCGCGCGGTCAAGCCGAACGCCGCGGGGACGATCTGCGCGCAGCATGGCTGGGAGTTGCCGGCAAGGTCCATGGCATCGGCTACAAGCTCGAGGCAGACTTCGCCGGACATCGCCCGGTCGCACGCGATGTCTACCTGACCCACAAGATTGGCAACACCCAGTTGACCATTGGACAGTTCAAGCAGTTCTATACGCTGGACGACCGCAGTAGTTCCAACCACACCCCCACCATCGAGCGCAGCTACCTGGTGCAGTCGCTTGGTACGGCTTACCGGCTTGGCATCGGCGCGCAAGGAAACCACGAAGGTGTCTTCTGGAGCGGCAGTGTGTTCAGCCTGGAAAGCATCGACGTGTGGCAGGCAAAAGGCCATGTCATAGGCGGCCGCATCGGCCACGCGCCTTGGAGCCAGCCGGGCCATGTTCTGCACTTCGGTGTGTCTGGTGCCCGTGAGCATCACAGCCACCCCGGTGCCGATGGTGCCTTGCCAACGCGCGCACAGGTTCGCGCCACCGGCCACCTCGGCAGGAACGGAAAGCTCCCGCTGGTGGATTTCCGCAGCGGTCGTGCGGTCTCTATCAACCGCTACAGTTTCGAGACCGCTGGTGTCTCCGGGCCATGGTCATGGCAGGCCGAGTACGGTGGCGCCCGTTACAACGACGGCCAGCAACGCGGTGAAGTCCAGGCCGGGTATCTGCAGGGCAGCTGGCGGCTTACAGGTGAAACGCGCCCCTACGACGCCAAAGGAGGCCGCTTTGTCCAACTGGATCCGGACGGTGACTCCGGTGCCTGGGAACTGGTCGCCCGCTACGACCGCATCAATGGCCGCCAATGGCCGGCGCAACACCGCGACGTCACCGCTGAGGCATGGACCGTGGGCGTGAACTGGTACGCCTCCAAGAATGTACGGCTGATGCTGGACTGGACCGACAGCCGCCGTCGTGATGAACTGCTGGGGCGGACGCTGGACCATACCGGCGTGCTCGCCGGACGCGCCCAACTGCACTTCTAGGCCCCGCCCAATCCAGCCGGGACAGAGCTGCCCAGCACACACAAGAAAATAATTTTCACGTATTCTCCCTTTTCGTCCCAATAGCCGCCCATAATCCCGGGTGGCCACGGCAAGAGGCAGGACTCGTGCAGGAAAATTACTTTCACTCCGAAGCAGTTCTAGTGGGCAAGGGCCTCCCCAGTGGCGCCCCTTGGACCCCGGCATCGATTGCCGCTGCCGCGCCATCGATCCTTGCGGAGCAGCTGAGCCTGCCCGCCGCCGTGCTCAGCGCCCCGGCACTGCAGCACAACCTGCAGTGGATGCGTCAATTCGCGCAGGCCTATGGCTGCCAACTGGCGCCGCATGGCAAAACCACCATGAGCCCGGCGCTGTTCCGCATGCAGCTCGATGCCGGCGCCTGGGGCATCACCCTGGCCACCGCACCGCAGACTGTTGCCGCCCATGCCGAGGGCGTACAGCGCGTGCTGCTGGCCAACCAGCTGGTCGGCAAGGGCAACTTCGAGCTGATTGCCTCCCTGCAGCAGCGCGATCCCGGCTTCTGGTTCGCCTGCGTGGTGGACTCTGCCGCCAATGTGGCTGCGCTGGGCAGCTACTTCAGCGCGCGCGGGCAGCAGATCAAGGTATTGCTTGAAATTGGTCTGGCTGGTGGCCGCACCGGCGTGCGCGATGACGCCCAGGCCCAGGCCGTGCTGGACGAGATCGCGCGTTGGCCGGATGCAGTCGCGCTGGTCGGCGTGGAAGTCTATGAAGGTGTCGCCGGCGATGAGCCCGGCGTGCGTGCCATGCTGCAGCGCAGCCTTGCACAATGGCAGGCGATCCGCACCAGCGGCGGCTTCCGCCAGTTGCCAGCCATCCTCAGCGGCGCCGGTTCGGCCTGGTTCGACGTGGTCGCCGAGGAATTCTCCGTGCTTGCCAACGATGCCGATGCGCAGATCGTGCTGCGTCCGGGCTGCTATCTCAGCCACGACGTCGGCATCTACCGGCAGGCGGCCGAGCGCATCCACGCCAGCAATCCGGTCGCGCGCGAGATCGGCAGCAGCCTGCAGCCGGCGCTGCGGTTGTGGGCTTACGTGCAGTCGCGGCCGGAACCGGGCAAGGCCATCATCGGCCTGGGCAAGCGCGATGCAGCCTTCGATGCCGGTTTCCCCGTGCCTGCGCTGCACTATCGCCCTGGCGACGCGGCACCGAGCAACGCCGCCGCGCATTTGAAGGTCACCGCGATGATGGACCAGCACGCCTTCCTTGAGCTGCAGGCCGACGATGACCTGCAGGTGGGCGACATGCTCTGTTTCGACATTTCCCACCCCTGCCTGACCTTCGACAAATGGCGCCACCTGCTGGTGGTCGATGACGCGCACCGCGTTGTCGGCGCTGTTTCCACGCAGTTCTAACCGCTTCCATCGAGCCTGTACGCATGACCGACGGTAATCTGCTGTTGATCTACGCCGCATTGTCGATCCTTGCACTGATCGTGCTGATCGCACGCTTCCGACTCAATCCCTTCATCAGCGTCACCCTGGTGTCGGTGGGCCTGGCGCTGTTTGCCGGCATGCCGGCGCCGGAGATCCTGCCCGCCTACGAACAAGGTGTCGGCAAGACACTGGGGCATATCGCATTGATCGTCGCGCTGGGCACCATGCTCGGCAAGATGATGGCCGAGTCCGGCGGCGCCGAGCGCATCGCGCGTACCCTGATCGCCCGCTTCGGCACGAAGAACGTGCACTGGGCGATGATGCTGATCGCCTTCTGCGTGGGCTTGCCGATCTTCTTCGAAGTCGGCTTCGTGCTGTTGATCCCGATCGTGCTCAACGTCGCCCGTCGCACCGGCGTACCGCTGCTGCTGGTCGGCCTGCCGATGGTGGCCGGCTTGTCGGTGGTGCACGGCCTGGTGCCGCCGCATCCGGCGGCGATGCTGGCGGTGAATGCCTATGGCGCCGATGTCGGCCGTACCGTGTTCTATTCGCTGTTGATCGGCTTGCCGACCGCTGCTGTCGCCGGCCCGATATTCGCCAAGTTCGTGGCGCCACGGGTCAAGCTACCCGCACACAACCCGATGGAAGCGGCGCTGCTGGATGAAGGCCATGGCCGCATTTCCGATGAGCAGCTGCCCGGCTTCGGCATCACCCTGGCCACCTTGCTGTTGCCGGTGGTGCTGATGCTGCTCGGAGGCTGGGCCGACCAGATCGCAACACCCGGCTCGGCCTTCAACCACGGCCTGCGCTTCATCGGCCACTCGGTGGTCGCCCTGCTGCTGGCGACCCTGATGAGCTTCATCACCCTGGGCCTGATGCGCGGCTTCAGCCGTGAACAGATCCTCAAGTTCACCCAGGAATGCCTGGCGCCCACGGCGGCGATCACCTTGCTGGTCGGTGCCGGTGGCGGCCTCAACGGCATCCTCGTGCATACCGGCGTGGCCGCCGAGATCATCGGCTTGTCACAGCGCTTCGAGCTGTCGCCGCTGCTGATGGGCTGGACCATGGCCGCGCTGATGCGTATCGCCACCGGCTCGGCAACCGTGGCGATGACCACCGCCTCCGGCATCGTCGCGCCGATTGCAGCCGCCATGGGCTATGCCCACCCTGAATTGCTGGTGCTGGCCACCGGTGCCGGCTCGGTGGTGCTGTCACACGTCAACGACGGTGGCTTCTGGCTGGTGAAGGAATACTTCAACATGACTGTCGCCCAGACCTTCAAGACCTGGACGGTGCTCGAAACCCTCATTTCCGTCATCGCCCTGTCCTTGGTGATGGCCCTGTCCATGGTGCTTTGAACATGTCGCAGAATACGTTCGATATCGTCTATGAGCTGCGCCAGCGCCAGCACGAGTTCAGCCCGGTCGAGGCGCGGATTGCCGCGGCCATCCTCGCCGATGTGGATGCCGCCGCGCAGTACGGCGTCAGCGAGCTGGCCGAATGCGCTGAAGTCAGCGCCGCCGCCATCTCGCGCTTTGCCAAGGCGCTCGGCTGCGAGCACGTCCGCGAACTGCGCGCACGGCTGGCCTCGGCCAGCGCAGTTGGCAAACGCTTCCTCGAGCAGCAGAACGCACCTCCGGTATCCGCGCTGTACGCGCAGATCTGCGATGACATCCAGGAAAGCCTGCGCCACAACATCGCCAACCTGAAAGAGGACGTGGTGCAGGAACTGGCCGAAGCCATCTGCCAGGCACGGATGATCCACATCTTCGGTCTCGGTGGTTGCTCAACGGTATTCGCACAGGAGCTGCAGAGCCGCTTCGTCCGCTTCGGGCGTCCTGTCTCGGCCTGCAGCGATGCCTTGATGATGAAGATCATCGGCGCCACGCTCGGCCCGCAGGATCTGGTACTGGTGCTGTCGGTCAGCGGCATCACTCCGGAAATCATCTCGGCGGTGGACATCGCACGCACCTACGGTGCCCGCATAGGCGCCATCACCCAGGCCAACACCGCCCTGGCCGAACGCAGCGACTGGCTGCTACCGATCCAGATCGAGGAAACCGACTTCGTGTTCAAGCCCTCGGCCTCGCGCTACGCGATGATGCTGGCGATCGACGTGCTTGCCACCACCACCGCGCTCAACGACGCCAACGCCAACCACGAGCATCTGCGCCGCATCAAGCTGGCCCTGGACCGCCACCGTGGCGGCGATTCGCGCCTGCCGTTGGGTGACTGATCCATGCATGATTTCTTGATACGCAACGCCCTGATCTTCGATGGCAGCGACCGGGCCGGCGTGCAGGGTGATGTGGCCATCAATGCCGGGCGTATCGCGGCAGTCGGCCAACTCGGCGACGCGCCGGCGGCGCACGTGGTCGACGCGCAGGGGCTGGCGCTGGCACCGGGCTTCATCGACGTGCATACCCATGACGATCTGGAAGTGATCCGCAACCCGGACATGCTCAGCAAGTTGTCACAGGGCGTGACCACCGTGGTGGTCGGCAACTGCGGCATCAGCGCCAGCCCGGTGCAGATCCGCGATCAGGTACCGGACCCGATGAACCTGCTGGGTGATGTCGAGGATTTCCGCTACGCGGATTTCAGCAGCTACCGCAGCGCCGTGGAACTGGCCGGCCCCGCCGTGAACGTGGCCGCGCTGGTCGGCCACACTGCCCTGCGCCAGAACCACATGGACAGGCTGGACCGCGCTGCCAGCGCGGATGAAATCATCGCGATGCGCGCGCAGCTGCGCGACAGCCTTGCCCAAGGTGCACTCGGCCTGAGCAGCGGATTGGCCTATGCATCAGCCTTCAGCGCCCCGTCCTCGGAAGTCGATGCGCTGGCTGCCGAGCTACCGCGCAATGGCCTGTATGCCACGCATCTGCGCGACGAATTCGGTGGCATCCTGGATGCAATGGAAGAAGCCTTCCATGCCGCACGCGCGCCGCAGGCGGCGGTGCGCGTCTCGCACCTGAAGTGCGCCGGCATCGACAACTGGGGCCGCAGCGGCGAAGTGCTCGCCAGCCTGCATGCCGCCTCGGCCACCCAGGATGTCGCCTGCGACTGCTATCCATACGCCGCCAGTGCTTCAACCCTGGACCTGAAACAGGTCACCGACGCCTTCGACATCCTGATCACCTGGTCCGAGCCCGAGCCCGGCCAGGGCGGTCGCCTGCTGGCGGCGATCGCCGCCGACTGGAAGGTGTCGCTGCTGGATGCCGCAATCCGCCTGCAACCGGCCGGTGCGGTCTACCACGGCATGGACGAGGCGGACGTGCGCCAGATCCTGGCCCATCCGCTGACCATGATCGGCTCCGATGGCTTGCCGCGCGATCCGCGTCCGCATCCGCGGCTATGGGGCACCTTCCCACGTGTGCTTGGCCATTACGCCCGCGATGAACAGCTGTTCCCGCTGCATACCGCCGTGCACAAGATGACCGGCCTGCCCGCGTCACGCTTCGCGATGGGTGCACGCGGCTTCATCCGTGCTGGCTGGTACGCCGATCTGGTGCTGTTCGACCCGGCACAGATACGTGACACGGCAAGTTTCCACGACCCGATCCGCGCCGCCGATGGCATCAACGCGGTCTGGGTCAACGGATGCCTGAGCTACGACGGCAAGCAGGTCGTTGCCCGCGCCGGCCGTTTTGTCTGCCCCGAGGCTGCCCCGGCAGCCTGAGTCGCAACCGCTGTACCCAATTACAAAGGAATACCGATGAGTGACATCAAACGCTATGGCGCCGAAGGTGGCGTTGGCCAAGGCAAGCAGCACATGCCGTTCTCGCGCGCGGTCGAAGCCGATGGCTGGCTGTTCGTGTCCGGGCAGGTACCGATGCGCGACGGCGAACTGGTCGCCGGCACCGTGACCGAGCAGTCGCACGTGGTCATCGGCAACGTGCTGCAGATCCTCGCCGAAGCCGGCTACGGCCCCGAGCATGTCGTGCGCTGCGGCGTGTGGCTTGACGACGCCCGCGACTTCTACGCCTTCAATGGCGTGTTCAAGCATTACTTCGGCGAAAACCCGCCGGCCCGCGCCTGCGTCGAAAGCCGCATGGTGGTGGACTGCAAGGTGGAAGTGGATTGCGTGGCCTACAAGCGCCCGCAGCGCGATTGATGCCCTTGTAACGTCCGGCAGGGACAGGCTTCACCGTGGTGCCGAGCCATGCTCGGCTGAGGCTGTACCGGTGACGCCTCTGCCGAGCATGGCTCGGCACTACATGATCAGCCCAGCCCGGAAACACCCAAAACCCGGTCCAGTGCCAATAGGCCCGGTTGCTATTGTGCGTAAGGAACGACAAAGTTCGCCCTTCGCTGGTGTAAGGTCCCCACCCCTATGATTCAACTTGACGCCGTACAGACGGTCGCCTTCGCGGGCTTGACCCTGTTCGCCGGCTACGCATTGTGCCGTGCCATTCCGTTCTTCCGCCGCTACAACCTGCCTGAACCGGTGGTTGGCGGCCTGCTGGTGGCATTGGCCGTGTGGTGGGCACATGGTCAGCAGACCACCCTGTTCACACTCGACACCACGCTCAAGACACCGCTGATGGTGGCGTTCTTCACCACCCTGGGCATCAACGCCAGCCTGCGGCTGCTACGGGTCAGCGGCAAACAGGTGATGTTGTTCCTGCTGATCGGCAGCATCTTCGCGGTGCTGCAGAACCTGATCGGCATCAGTGTCGCCAAGCTGTTCGGCCTGAATCCGATGTTCGGCGTATTGGCCGGTTCGGCAACGCTGACCGGCGGCCCAGCCACCGGCCTGGCCTTTGCCGGGCATTTCGAACAGGCGGGCCTGGTTGGCGCGGAGAGCCTGGCGGTGACAGCGGCCATGGCCGGCATCATCTGCGGCGGCCTGGTTGGCGGCCCGGTGATCACCGTGCTGATGCAGCGCTTCAAGGTGAAGCATCCCAGCCAGAAGGCCACCGGCGCGCAGCTTGGTGAAGACGAAGCGGTCACCGTGCGCTACCCCAGCGAGTCGGCCCGCGAGTTTGACGCGCTCAAGAGCATCGTCGTGCTGCTGATGGCGATGTGGCTGGGCGTATGGGTGGGCAAGGGCTTCGAAGGCATCGGCCTGACCCTGCCGACCTATATCGGCGCGATGCTGGTCGGCGCGGTGATCCGCAACATCGACGATTACACCGGCTGGATCAAGCTATCGGTACCGACCACCGACCTGATCGGCAACATCAGCCTGGCCTTGTTCCTGGCCATCGCGCTGATGGATCTGAAGCTTTGGGAATTGGCTGGAATGGGCCTGCCGCTGCTGGTCAACCTGATCATCCAGGTCTCGGTGGTGGCGCTGTTCGCGGTGCCGATCTACTGGTTGATGGGCCGTGACTACGACGCTGCGGTAATGGGCGGTGGCTTCATCGGCTTCATGCTCGGCACCACCGCCAACGCGATGGCCGTGATGCGCCGGCTGGCGCAGCGCTACGGGCCGGCGCCGCGCGCCTTCCTGGTGGCGCCGCTGGTGGGCGCATTCTTCATCGACTTCATCAATGCGCTGATCATCACCGGCTTCCTGAACTTCTGGCCGCACTAAGCCGCCGGTTCCGTGCGCCATACCCGTGCCTTGTGCACGGGTTGGCGCGACAATGGGGCCCTACTCGCCCTGTAGCACCGCTCCGCTGATGACATCCAACGCAGTGCCCACCCCTTCTTCCCGCCCTGACCTGGTCGTCATCGGCGCTGGCGTGGTGGGCCTGGCCACCGCCTATGCTGCAGCAAAGCGCGGCTGTTCGGTGCTGCTGCTGGATCGCAATGCCGGCCCGGCACTGGGTACTTCGTTCGCCAATGGCGCACAGCTCAGCTACGCCTACACCGATGCGATGGCCGGCCCGGCAACCTGGGCGCAACTGCCGGAAATGGCATTCGGCCGCAACGGGCCTTTCCGCACACGGTGGTCGGCTGATCCGGATTTCCTGCGTTGGGGCCTGGCCTTCCTGCGCCAGGCCAACACGGCAGGCCTGCAGCGCAATACCCTGGCCACGCTGGAACTGGCACTGGAATCGCGCCAGGCCATGCAGGCCCTGCTGCAACAGCACCCCATCGACTTCGACCACGAGGTCTCCGGCAAGCTGCACCTGTACCCCTCCGCCGAGGGCATGCAGGGAGCGGCGGCGATGATCGCGCTCAAGCGCGGCCATGGCGTGGAGCAACGGCTGGTCAACGCAGCCGAAGCCACCGCCATCGAGCCTGCACTCAGCGGCGCGCCGTGGCTGGCCGGCGGTGTCCATTCGCCCGAGGAAGAAGCCGGCGACCCCTACCGTTTCAGCCAGGGCCTGCTGCAGGTAGTGCAGCAGCACTACGGCGTGCAGGCGCTGTTCGGATTCGATACGCAGTCAATGCGCCGCGCGGGTGGACACTGGCAGCTGCAGGCCCGCGATGGCCGCACGCTGCAGGCAGCGCGCGTGCTGGTCTGCGCCGGCATCGACAGCCCTGCCCTGCTCAAACCGCTGCGCCTGCGCATGCCGGTGATGGCAATCAAGGGCTACTCGTTCACCGCACCGTTGGGCACCAATGCACCCAAGGTCAGCATCACCGACACCAAGCGCAAGCTGGTGTTCTGCCGCCTGGGCGAGCGCATCCGCGTCGCTGGTCTGGCTGACCTCAACGACTGGAACCCCGCGCCCGAACCGGCGCGGCTGGCAACACTGATCGCGCAGGCACGCGCGTCGTTGCCCGAGGCCGCCGACTACGGGCACATCGAAAGCAGCTGGGCCGGGCTGCGTCCGGTCACGCCGTGGACCTCACCGATCATCAGGAACCTCGGCGACGGCCTGGCCTGCAATATCGGCCACGGCATGCTCGGCTGGACATTGGCGATGGGCAGCGGCGAGCGCGCGGTGCAACAGTTGCTGGGCACGCCCTGAGCCAACTCAGGTTTCGCTGATCTGGTCCATGCGGATGCGGTTGGCGAACAGCGAGAACGCCAATGCGCCAGCAAGGCCATTGGCGCGGTTGATCCACTGCGGCAACCAACGCGGCGGTGCCAGAACGCCCGCCTCGAACAACGGCGTCAGCGCTTGTGCGTCTTCCAGCGTCATCTTGCCAGCGAACAACCAGCGGCAGGTCTGCAGCTTTTCGTCACGCAGCATCTGCCGGAAGAAGGTGTGCACCGAGACCAGCCCGCGCAGGTAGACGGTGTCCTTGGTGAAGGCTGCGCCGCCGCCGGTGGGAACGCCACGGAACACGCGTTGTGCGGAAGAAAAACTTTCCTCGGCGGTCTGCCCTGCAGCGCGGAAGTAGTTGAAGACCTCGATGAAGTCGGCGCCATCGCGCGCCATCGCAATCGCCTCGATGCGCAGGCTGATGCGCTTGAGCCGCTGGATGTCGATGCTGCCGGTGATCTGTTCGGCAAACGTCGCCAGGCCTTCCTGGGTTGCGGTGATGCGCGGCGAAGACAAGGCCAAGCTGGGCAACACCACCTGGTCGCGTCCGTTGAGCGCGGTCAGCGAATGCACCAGCGCCTCGTGGTGGTAGAGCTGCGCACGGTCATAGGCACTGAAGGTGGCGCGGGTGCGCAGGCGGATGCGGGTCGCCCCCGCAGCGGCCTTGGCGATCAATTCCGGGTCCAGCTCCACGCTGATCATGCGCCCGGCGAAGAACTCATCCAGGTCGCTCTGCAGCATCAACTGCAGGGCTGTTGCAGACACCGGCACCTGCTCCTCCGGGGCCAGCAGTTCGTGGTCCAGCTCCTGCGCGATCTGGATGAAGTGCCGTGCCGCATCGCGGGTGGTCGGGCCATTGCCCGGCATCGGCTGCTCGGGCACGCCGAACAGCTGGGTTGAATAGTCGTCCACCGCGCGCGTACCCAGGCCTTCCAACAGACTGGCGGCCAGATCCCAGCTACGCGCAGAATCCTGAATGTAACTGCCCAATGGATGGCTGGCGTCCACCTCGTCCATTACCGCCGCCAGTTCGCGCCGCGTTTCGCTGAAGTCGAGTTTGGGATAGCCCACCTGCGGCAGTATCGGGTTACCGCGCGCCACGCTCTCCAGAAACGGTGCCTGCGTATCTGCCGGCCAGCTGGTCAGGCTCAGCAAGCGGATGCCTTTGACCGCCGCTACCATTCGCGCATCGAGCGCAGCGTGATGGCTGATGGCTGGATCGTTGTGGGTATCAACCATGTCCATGCCTGCCTCGTTCAAATCAGGTAATAACGCGCAACCATCGCTCTTGTAGGAGCGGCGTAAGCCGCGAAGCCACAACCGCATCAACGCGCGAACAGCTTACCCCTCCCCAACCCGTCCGGCCCGAAGGCATAGCCTTCGGTCGTTCATCAGGCCGCGCGCCAGTGGCGCGCAAGCAGGTCTTCTTCACCCCCTTTGCTACGCGAAAGGGAGGGAGCAGATGAAACGGCGAGGGCTTCAGCGCCGCTTGCCCTTGTTGATTGGCCGCCACTGCGCACCGCGCCCGCTGTGTTTGCGTTCCGTCGCCTGCTCGGCCTGACGCTGGGCAAGTTTGGCTGCGGCCTGCGCCACTTCCTCGCGCAGCTTGAGGTAGCTCTCCAGCCGGCTTTCGTCGATGTCACCGCGCTCAATGGCCTCCTGCACTGCGCAGCCCGGTTCGCGGTGGTGCGAGCAATCGCGGAACTTGCATTGCGTGGTCAGCTCTTCGATATCGGCGAAGCCACCTTCAGCCAGGGTTTCCTCGCCGGTCGGCTTGAGCTCGCGCATGCCGGGCGTATCGATCAGGCAGGCGCCATACGGCAGCGGCATCAGCGCACGATGGGTGGTGGTGTGGCGGCCGCGCGAATCATTGCTCCGCACTTCGTTGGTCTTCATCCGGTCCTCGCCCAACAGCGTGTTGGTCAAGGTGGATTTGCCGGCACCGGAGGAACCCACCAGCACCACGGTATTGCCCGGGCCCAGCCACGGCAGCAGGGCGGAGACGCTTTCCGGGTCCTTGCCATTGATCGCCAGCAGCGGAATCTGCTGCGCGGCCAGGTCTTCCAACACCGCCAGCGCGTCCTCGCTGTACTCGGTCTGGTCGGCCTTGGTCAGCACCACCACCGGTGAGGCACCGCCGCCGCCAACCAGCAGCAGGTAGCGCTCGATGCGGCGCGGATTGAAGTCGGCGTCCAGGCCACAGACGATGAACACCGTATCGATATTGGCCGCGATCACCTGCTGGTGATAGTGCTCACCGGCGGCACCGCGCTTGATCGAGGTATGCCGCGGCAGCAGCGCGACGATGCGCTTGCCGTCCAGCAACACCCAGTCGCCTACCGCCGCGCGCTCATGGCTGGGGAAGCGCGGCCGCTGCCATTCCGGCGGCGACTCGGTCTTGAGGCTGTTGTCCGGCGCATCTGCGACCACGTAACCGGAACGGTGCTGCTCGATCACCCGCCCGGGGCGGGCCTGCGGATGGGCGGCAAAGGCTTCCTGCCACTGCGGGTCCTCGGGAGCACCGGGCCAGGGCCAGCCGATATGGCGCAGCGAATCGAAGTCGATGGAATCAGTCATTGGGGGATTCTACCGGGGCGGGGCTTGGCGCCGGGAATGGCGGTTCAGTTGAGGCTGGGTCTGGACATGAGCGAAAGCCAAAGCACCCCTCCCCAACCCTCCCCTTGCCTGCGGCAAAGGGAGGGGGCAAGGCTTGGCTCCCTCCCTTTGCCGCAGGCAAGGGGAGGGTTGGGGAGGGGTGCCTTCGCCTTGCTTTTACCTGCAACCAATTCCCACTCCCGAATCCCCAGTCCCGGCCCCAAAGCGCCGCCCCGCAGCGCAACAATTCAGCTACCATGCGAAGTCCATGCCCTTGATGGCCCTGAGAAAATGTCAAGCCCTGTCAAACCGCTAGCTACCCGTGAACGCCTGTCCGAAGTCCGCTACGAAATCCGT
>Ga0308157_10001413_pt1 | contig 50000 bp, 52 predicted proteins | sample PhyBR1_FD_201035 | JGI IMG/M metagenome (GOLD analysis project Ga0308157, IMG submission 201035) | Phyllosphere microbial communities from UC Gill Tract Community Farm, Albany, California, United States - DLSLB.R1 | ecosystem: Host-associated > Plants > Phyllosphere > Unclassified | place: USA...
TGCCGCCATCGCCCTGGAGCAGCGCCATGGATGACATCAAGCGCAATGCTGCCGTCACCTCGGCCAGCCACGATCACGGCGTCGCGCACAGCGCGGCGAGCAACAGCGGAGACACCCCGATGACAGCTACCCCGATCACCCTCATCGAAGCCGTCACCCAGGCGCTGGCCTGGGAAATGGAACACGACCCCTCGGTGCTGGTGCTGGGCGAAGACGTTGGCGTCAACGGCGGCGTGTTCCGCGCAACCGCCGGCCTGCAGCAGCAGTTCGGCCCGGAGCGCGTGCTCGATACCCCGCTGGATGAAACCACCATCGCCGGCCTGACCGTCGGCCTGGCCGCACAGGGCATGAAGCCGGTGGCCGAAGCCCAGTTCGACGGCTTCGTCTATCCGATGGTCGATCACCTGATCTGCCACGCCGCACGCCTGCGCAACCGTACCCGTGGCCGCCTGCATTGCCCGATGGTGCTGCGCGTGCCGTGGGGCGGTGGCATCCGCGCGCCGGAACACCACAGCGAAGCCAACGAGGCCATCTTCACCAATGTGCCGGGCATGCGCGTGGTACTGCCGTCCAGCCCGCAGCGCGCCTACGGCCTGCTGCTGGCCGCGATCCGCGAGCCGGATCCGGTGATCTACATGGAGCCCAAGCGCATCTACCGCCAGTACAAGGAAGTGGTCGTCAATGACGGCGAGGCACTGCCGCTGGACGTGTGCTTCGTGCTGCGTGACGGCACCGACGTGACCCTGGTCACCTGGGGCGCACAGATCAAGGAAGCACTGGAAGCAGCCGACAAGCTGGCCGGCGAAGGCATCAGCGCCGAAGTCATCGACGTGGCCACGCTGCGCCCGCTGGACTTCGCCACCATCGCCGAATCCGTGGCCAAGACCGGCCGCTGCGTGATTGTGCAGGAAGCACCGAAGACCGCTGGTTTCGGCGCCGAGATCGCCGCCCGCCTGGCCGAGGAGTCGATGTACGACCTGCTGGCACCGGTCGAGCGCGTGGCCGGCTATGACACCCACATCCCGCTGTTCCGCCTGGAGATGAAGTACCTGCCAAGCGTGGAGCGGATCGTGACCGCCGCCAAGCGCGCAGTCGCGGTGGGCTGACATGCTGGCACGCTTGATTGGCAGCTACCGCAGCCAATACCGCACTCCCCTGCAGTTCCGCACCGGGCAGATCGTCGAACTCGGTGTCCGCGACGAGGAATGGCCTGCCTTCGCCTGGGTTAAAACCGACGATGGCAGCGCCGGCTGGGCGCCGGTTGCCTGGCTGCAGGTGCTGGATGATGGCCGCGCCGAGGCGTTGTGCGACTACAGCGCACGCGAACTGGACGTGGACCGGGGCGAGCAGGTAAGGCTGCATCACGAACATGGTGGCTGGTGGTGGTCCGAGCGCGCCGACGGCGCGCAGGGCTGGCTACCGGCACGCGAACTTGAATTGCTGGAAGAGAACTGCACATGAGCCAGACCAAGAATTTCAACCTGCCCGACCTGGGCGAAGGCCTGCCGGACGCGACCATCGTTGAATGGTTCGTCAAGGAAGGCGACGTGATCAAGCTCGACGAACCGCTGGTGGCGATGGAAACCGCCAAGGCCGTGGTCGAAGTGCCCTCGCCGTACTCCGGCAAGGTGTTGAAGCTGGCGGGCGGCGCTGGCGACATCGTGGTAACCGGCCACGTACTGGCCAGCTTCGAGCTCGACCCCAACCTGCCGCAGCGCGCGGAAGGCCAGGACACCGGCCATCACCATGGCACCCCAGCCGAAGCCGCGCCCGCACCTGTTGCCGCACCGGCACCGGTTGCAGCGGTCGCTGCCGAACGTGCCGACGAAGGCACCGTGGTCGGTGCGATGGTCAGCTCCAATGCCGTGCACACCGAACAGGCCGTGGCCGTCGGTGGCGTCAAGGCGGTACCGGCCGTGCGTGCAATGGCACGCAAGCTCGGCGTCGACTTGGCCCGCGTCCGTGCCACCGGCGCCGAAGGCGCGGTGACGATGAATGATGTGAAGCAGGCGGCAGCCGATGGCACTGCGCGCGTTGGCTCAGCGCCTGCCGCAGCGGTGCATGCTCCGTCACCTCTCCCGCAAGCGGGAGAGGTCGGCGCGCACAGCGCGCCGGGTGAGGGCGCTCTTCGCGCAACTGCCGCCCGCACCCCGCTGTCCGCCGCCGGCAAGCCGATGCGCACTGCCCCTCCGGGCGTGGTCGCCAAGGGCCAGCCGGAACCGCTCAAGGGCGTGCGCCGCAACATGGCGCGGGTGATGGCCGATGCGCACAGCAAGGTCGTGCCGACCACGCTCAGCGATGACGCCGACATCCACGCCTGGGCACCGGGCAACGACATGACCTCGCGCCTGGTCCGCGCCATCGTCAGCGCCTGCCAGGCGGTGCCGGCCATGAATGCCTGGTTCGACGGTGACAACCTCACCCGCACCCTGCATGCCCAGGTCGACATCGGCATTGCCGTGGACACCGACGACGGCCTGTTCGTGCCGGCCCTGCGCAATGCGGACATGCTCGATGCCCGTGGCGTACGCGAAGGCATCAACCGTCTGCGCCAGCAGGTCGAAGACCGCTCGATCGCTCCGTCGGAGCTGAGTGGCTATACCATCAGCCTGTCCAACTTCGGCATGTTCGCCGGCCGTTACGCCACGCCGGTGGTGGTGCCGCCTTGCGTTGCCATCGTTGCTGCCGGCCGTGCCCGCTTTCAGGTCACTCCGGTGATGGGCGGCATTGAAACCCACAAGGTCATTCCGTTGTCGGTCACCTTCGATCACCGCGCCTGCACCGGTGGCGAAGCGGCGCGCTTCCTGCGCGTGTTGATCGATGACCTGGCGAAGGTCAACTGACAGGTTTGTTGGTCGTGTGATTTCGAGGCCCGCAGCGATGCGGGCCTTTTTTTTGGCTCTTTTTTGTCCGCTTCGAACTTTGCTTTGGGCCTGCTTGTTGGAAGCTTCCCCTCACCCCAACCCCTCTCCCGCAGGCGGGAGAGGGGCTCAGTGCACTACGAGCCGCCGCGATCCTAGCCCCTCTCCCGCCTGCGGGAGAGGGGTTGGGGTGAGGGCAGCTCTTGCCTTTGATGTTCCACCAGACCCCCACAACACCAAAAAACATCACCCACCTGTAACGCCAAACAACGATTCCAGCGCTAGGATTGCGCCATCCACAGCTGCGACCAAAACCGTCATGGGCACCTGGACCTGCAGCAACTGCAAGGAAGTGAACGAAGACAACTTCGATCAGTGTTGGAAATGCGGAACCCATGCCGATGGGGCACCGCCATCACGCAACCATCAAGCCGATGACAGACGCAGCTGGACGCAGCCACCGCGCTTGATCGACTGCCTGCGTTGCCCCGGCATGCGCATGGAGTTCATCGGCCGCAAGCGCTTCCACGAAGGCTCACAGGCAATGCCTTTCCTGCTTGGTGATCTAGGCGAACTGTTCGTGAGTCGTGAGGAATTCGATCTGCATGCCTGCCCTTCCTGCGGCAAGGTCGAACTGTTCCTGTCCAACTCCGCACGCTGATCAACCCAGCGTGTATTGCCTGGTGGCACGGCATTTCCCGCGTAACGACTTGCCGACATCCCCGCCGCGCCGAAGGATTACCCTGCCCGCTCCCGCAACGGAGAATCGCCATGGCCCACCGCAGCCGTCTGGCCGGTTTCATCATTGACTGCCAGGATGTCGACAGTGATACCGCCGCCACCTTCTGGTCCGCGGCCCTTGGCCTCAAGGCCGAGCCTGCCCATACCGACGACGATGGCGCCCAATACAGTGAGCTGCATGGCGCGCCGGCGGAGCTGCACGTGGAAGTACAACGCGTGCAGCACGCATCGCGCGTGCACCTTGATATCGAGTCCGACGACATCGATGCCGAGGCGGATCGCCTGGAAGCCCTGGGTGCGCGTCGCATCGGTTTCATCAAGCGTTGGTGGGTGATGGAAGCCCCCACCGGCCATCGTTTCTGCATCGTGCGCATGCATCACCCGGAAAAGGGACAGCCGCCAACCACTTGGGAATAGGCGGTTCTCACGTGGATTTCACGATATTTTTAGCCCCGTTGTGTCTCAATGCGCGACCTTTAATTTCAAGGAGTGCACTGCATGGGATTGCTTACCGGAATGGTCGCGGGTGGTTTGGGTGGCCTGGCTGTCATCAACATACTGGCGTTGATGGCCAAGAACAGCGGCAACCCGCACGACATCACCAGCTTCACCTCCGAAGAGAACGTGATCGCCAAAGTCGACGAGTGGGCAGCCGGTCACGGTTACAAGCAGGTCGGCAGCAACGGCAACACGCGCATCTATCGCAAGGGCAACAACATCCTTACTTCGCCGATGTTCCTGGAAGTAACCCAGGATGGGCACAAGTACGTGTTCAAGAGCTACACCCAGATCAATGGTTTCATCGTCAGGGGTGACATGGCACTGACCGGTTCCAGCTTCATCGCCAAGGTGCCTCGCTCGATGGCGAAGCAGGCGCAGAACAACCTGTTCGCCAGCTTGAAGGTGCCTGCCCTGCCTTGAGCGGGCGCAGCGGTGTGCGGCGGTAACATGTGGCACGCCTCCATCCGGATTGCCACATGTCCACCGCACCCACTTTGAACACCTTGCGCGTACTGGTCGCCGGCGGCAGCCGCGGCATCGGCCTGGCAATCGCCCACGCCTTTGCCGAAGCAGGCAGCAGGGTCAGCATCTGCGCACGCGACCACGTCGTCCTGCAGCAGGCCGCCAAGTCACTGGCTGATGCTGGCGCCGGCCACGTCCACAGCCAGCCCTGCGATCTTGGCGATGCCGCCCAGATCGATCATTGGGTGGGCGATGCAGCACTTGCACTGGGTGGCATCGACATCGTCGTCAACAATGCCTCCGGTTACGGCAACGGCAATGATGACGCCAGCTGGAAGGCTGGTTTCGACATCGACCTGATGGCGGCCGTACGCACCAACCGCGCGGCGCTGCCGCATCTGCGCGGGAGCACATCACCGGCCATCCTCAACGTCAGCTCGATCAATGCTTCGGTGCCGACGCCACGCGCGGCCGCCTACTCCACCGCCAAGGCCGCGTTGAACTATTACACCGTGTCACTGGCCACCGAGCTGGCGCGTGAGCGCATCCGCGTCAATGCCATCGCACCCGGCTCCATCGAGTTCCCCGGTGGGCTGTGGGATCGCCGTCGCAGTTCCGAACCAGCCCTGTACGCGCAGATCCGCGAACGCATCCCGTTTGGCGGCTTCGGTGACGCCGACGATGTCGCCAGCGCCGCGTTGTTCCTGTGCTCACCTGCAGCCCGCTGGATCACCGGCCAGATCCTGGCCGTCGATGGCGGCCAATCGCTGCCGGCGTGATCCAACCAAGGGGGATCAGGCCAACGCTGCCGATCCCACCACATGCACGCCGGGCCGTGCCGCCAACGCTGCTTCAACCAGCGCGGCGGCAATCCGTTCTGCCGGGTTGATGCGCCAGGCGCGCGGCAGCACCGGCGCCAGCGTACCCAGCAGCTTGCCGGCCAGGTGCTCGCCAGCCCGGCGCTCGGCGCGCTCACCGCCAATCAGCCCCGGCCGTACCAGGGTCAGGGACTGGAAATCCATTCCCCGTAGTGACTGTTCCAGTTCGCCCTTGATCCGGCTGTAGAACACCCACGCTGCAGGATTTGCACCGGCGGCCGAGTTCAGCGCGAATACGGGGCAGCCATGCCCACGCACGGCATTGGCGATCGCCAGCGGATAGCCCAGGTCGATGCGCCGGAACGCCTCGCGCGACCCTGCCTGCTTCATCGTCGAGCCCAGCGCACAGATGGCGGCATCCACCTGCCACCACCGCGCCTCGGGCGGCAGCGCTGCAAAATCCACCACCGGGTTCAGCAGCCGCGGATCGGTCAACTGCAATGGTCGCCGGCTGGGGGCCACCAGCGCGCTGCAGCGCGGATCGGCCAGCAATTGCCGCAGCACCTGTGTGCCGACCAAGCCACTGGCGCCGGCCAGAAGTACCCGCATCGCATTTCTCCAGTGGCCGTGGCCATTCAAGCAGGCCCCCACCTTGCCGATAATGGGGGCTGGATACCACCCTTGCGGTGCGCACTGGCGTACCCACCCACCTGCGGACCCGGCGCGATGGCTGACAGCCCTGACGATACTTCCCTCCCCCGCAGCAGCGGGCTGGGGCGCATCCTGTCCAGACGTCCTGCCAGCACCCCTGCCGCTGCCGCCGCCAGCCCTGCGAACGCACGCGTGGACACCACTGGTGCCGGCATGGCACTGCTACAGCGGCTGTTTGTCGGGGCCGAGGCACCCGAACCCCTGCTGGCCGCGTTCGCGCAGGGCTTGTGCAGCCTTCCAGGTGAACTCGGCGACATGGGGCAACGCCTGCACAGCGCAGCGCAGGACAAGGATTGGGCGCGCTATGGGCGGCTGCTGCGGCAGCTGATCGACAAGTACATCCGCACCATCGAGCAGGAAGCACCGGGCGCGGCCAACAACGAGTCATCGCAGTTGCGCGACCTGCTGGGCAGCACCTTGGACGCGGTCCTGGCCAGCCTGCTGCAACACGCGCCGGCCTTGGCCCAACAGGCGCAGCGCATGGGTGAGGAACTGCGCACCTGGCGCAGCGGGCAGGCCCTGCAGCCGATCGCGCTGCACCTGCGCGAGCTCTGCCACCAGGTTGGCGTGCGCAGCGCTGGCCTGCAGGAGCAACACGAGCTGCTGCTCAACCTGTTCGCGCTGCTGCTGGACAACATCACCGAGCTGCTCGACGACCAGAGCTGGCTGCACGGCCAGGTCAAGGCCGTACGGCAACTGCTGGCCGGGCCGATGGACAGCGCATCGCTGGACCAGGCTCGCAACGAACTGCGCGAGGTGATCTACCGCCAAGGCCTGCTGCGGCAGGGCATCGGCGAGTCCAAGCAGGCGATGAAGGACCTGATGGTCGACTTCGTGCAGCAGGTCGACGGCATGGCTACCGAAACCGGCGAATACCATGACCGCATCGCCAGCTACGCCATCGCCGTGCGCCAGGCCCGCAGCATCGCCGACCTCAACCATCTGCTGCATGACGTGCTGCAGGACACCGCACGCGTGCAGGCGCAAGCGGCGCGTGCGCGCGACCATCTGGCCAATGCCAGGGCCGAGGCCAAGGCCGCCGAACTGCGCGTGCAGCAGCTGGAACGCGAGCTGGAGGAGGTCGGCAGCCAGCTGCGTACCGACCCGCTGACCGGCGCCCTCAACCGCCGCGGGCTGGAGGCCGAACTCGGTGCCGCAATGACCGCCACGGCAGGCCCCTTGAGTGTCGCCGTGCTGGACCTGGACCATTTCAGCCATACCAATGCCAGCTATGGCCATGCCGGCGGCGATCGCGCCCTGCGCCATCTCGTCGGCACCGCGCAGTCGCGGCTTGGCAACCAAGGCCAGATCGCCCGCCTCGGTGGCGATGAATTCGTGCTGATCCTCAGCGGCATGCCATTGGCCCAGGCCGAGGCACAGCTGCGTCGCCTGCAGGAAGCACTGGCACAGCGGCCCTTCCTGCACGGCGAGGACCGCGTCCATGTCCGCTTCAGCGCGGGGGCGGCGCAATGGCAACCCGGCGAGTCCCTTGACGCCCTGCTGCAACGCGCCGACCGCGCACTGTATGCGGCAAAGCAGGCCGGCCGCGACCAGGTGCGCTGCGCCGAGTAGCCAGCGCTGGGCCATGCCTGTGATATTCCGCCCACTGGTGCGAACAACCCGGGCATGGACATCAGCATGACAACCACCGCAGACACCCTGCGTGCCCAGTTCGCCGAGCTGCTCGAGCGGCACCGGGGCATCGCGCTCAAGGTCGCGCGCAGCTACTGCCACGACGTCGAGGACCGCAAGGACCTGTTGCAGGAAATCAGCACCCAGGCCTGGCAGGCCTTTGCAGGGTTTGACGGGCAACGCGCGCAGTTCAGCACCTGGCTTTACCGCGTGGCCTTGAACGTCGCCATCAGCCGGGTACGGGCGGTGCAGGTGCGCCAGCGCCACCATGCCGACAACGCCGATATCGACGCCTTCGCAAGCACTGTCGACAGCGCCGAGGACAACGCCCAACTGGCCCAGCTGCAGGCGCTGATCCGCTCCCTGCCTGCGCTGGACCGGGCCCTGCTGTTGTTGCACCTGGACGATTGCAGCCACCGCGAGATAGGCGACGTGCTGGGCATCAGCCCCGGCAATGCGGCGACCCGCCTGCACCGGCTCAAGCTGCAGCTGCGACAGCAGTTTGCCGAAGCCCCCTCACCCCGCTCCACCCCACGAGGCTGAAACCATGGAACTGGAAGAACTCAAATCCGCCTGGGCCCAGCAGGCACAGCGTATCGAGCAACTGGAGATCCACGCGCTGCAGGCCTGGCGCGAACCACGCCAGCAAGCCCTGCGGCGCAAGCTGCGCTGGTTCAGCGGCATGCAGCTGGCGTGGTTGCTGGCCTGGATCGTACTGACCGTGCTGGCCGCCAGCTTCTGGATCGAAAACCGGCATGTGCCGCAGCAGCTGCTGACCGGGCTTGCATTCCACCTCTATGGCATCGCCGCCATCTGGGTTGCAGTAACCCGTGCACTGCTGGCCATGCGCATCGATGGCTCCGACGCGCCGGTGCTGGCGCAGCAGTTGCGGCTCGCGCAGCTGCGGCGTTTCACCGCGTTCACCGAGCTGGGGTTGGGACTGCCGTGGTTCTGCCTGTGGCTGCTGGCACTGCAATGGTTCTGCGTGCAGCGCCTGGGACTGGACCTGTATGCCATGGCACCGGGCTGGTTCATGGCCACATTGGGGGTTGGCGTGGTTGCGATGCTTGCGGGCGTCGGCGTGGCGCGCTGGGCAGTGCGCCATCTGGACGAGCGCCATTGGCTGCGGCGCGGGCTGGACAACCTGTCGGGCCAGTCACTGGCGCGCGCCCAGCGCCAGCTGCGCGAGATCGAGGACTACCGGATGTAGATCGCTGGCTTGGCTGCGATGGAACGTACGCCACACTCAGCACCGTGCAACCGGGAAGCGCTGGGGACAGACAAGGGACCAACGCCGTGGCAATGCGCCGGGCTGCCCGCCGGGAACCACGGGCACGTGCGCTTGCCCCGGGCTACCGGCCAAGCGCATGTGCCCACCCCAGCACGGTGGGAGCGATGCTCCCACGCATTCAATGCGCCGGCTTGCCGCCGCGCATGCGCTGGACCAGCGTCACCACCGCCAATACCAGCGCGCCGATGATGATGCCCACCACCACACTGCCGATTGCGTTAGCCAGCCATGACAGGTTGGCCGGCGCCAGCCCGATCACGAAGTGGTGCAGTGCCGGGATCGCATGCACCAGGATGCCGCCACCGACGAGGAACATCGCCGCGGTGCCGGCAATCGACAACCCACGCATCAGCCACGGCGTGGCGTACAACAACCCGCGCCCCAGTGCGGCCAGTGCGCGGCCCTTGTCCAGCAGCCAAGCACCGACGTCGTCCAGCTTGACGATGCCGGCTACCAGGCCGTACACGAACACCGTCATGCCCACCGCGATGGCGATCAGCGTCGCCACCTGCTGCCCGAACGGTGCCGCCGAGATGACGCCCAGCGACAGCACGATGATCTCCGCCGACAGGATGAAATCGGTGCGCACCGCGCCCTTGATCTTGTTCTTCTCGAAGGCCACCACGTCGGTCTTGTCGTCGGCCAGCGCGCGGCTCAGTTCCGCCTTGTGCGCGGCGTCGTCTTCCTTGGAGTGCAGGAACTTGTGCGCCAGCTTCTCGACGCCTTCGTAGCAGAGGAAGGCACCGCCGACCATCATCAGCGGGGTGATCGCCCACGGCAGCCAGGCGCTGATGGCCAACGCGGCCGGCACCAGGATCGCCTTGTTGATCAGTGAGCCCTTGGCAACCGCCCATACCACCGGCAATTCGCGGTTGGCGCTGACACCTGTCACCTGCTGCGCGTTCAATGCCAGATCGTCGCCAAGCACGCCAGCAGTCTTCTTGGCCGCGACCTTGGTGAGAATGGAGACATCGTCCAGCAGTGTTGCGATATCGTCGAGCAGGGCAAACAGGCTGGCTCCAGCCATGGGACACCGTAGGTGGGGAGAAGAGGGCGATTCTCTCCGATTCAGCTGCCGATTGCGTGAGCGATCATGCATTCACCCCCCGCCGACCCGCTACCGGCCACACTTCAGGCCGGGCCACGAGGAAGCCGCCAGTGAGCGAAGCCAGCAACACCGACACTCCTTCGACCGTCGGCGGCATGAACCGCCGCCAGCAGATCGTGCGCCTGCTGCTACGCTACCGGCACTCCGGCGTGTTTTCCGGCATCTCGCTGGATGGGGAAATCCCGCGACTGGGCAAGGCACCGGCTTCCGGCAACCCCACCCAGTTCGTCTCCGACCTGGAAGCGCTGGGTACTACCTTCGTCAAACTGGGGCAGGTGTTGTCCACCCGCCCGGACATGATCCCGCCGGACTATGTGGCTGCGCTTGAGCGCATGCAGGAACAGGTCGCGCCGATCCCGGTCGAGCAGATCCGCGCGGTGGTGGAGGATGAGCTGGGCGCACCGGTCAGCAAGATATTCGCCTGGTTCGACCCGCAACCGCTGGGCTGCGCCTCCATCGCCCAGGTCCACCAGGCCGAGCTGCACGATGGCAGGCAGGTTGCGGTGAAGGTGCAGAAGCCGGACATCGCCGCACAGCTGCGTTCGGATATCGGCGTGCTGCGCAGTTTCGCCACGGCTGCCGACCACCTGACCAAAGTCGGCCGCAAGGTCCGCTTCTCCGACTGGCTGGGCGAGTTCGCCAAGACCCTGCGCATGGAGCTGGATTACGAAACCGAAGCGGCCAACCTTGCGCGCTTCGGCCAGCATCTCAAGCCCTACCCGGAACTGTGGATACCGCAGCCGGTGTGGGACCTGTGTGGTCGCCGCGTGCTGACGATGGAGCTGGTGCAGGGCGTGCGGGTGGATTCGATCCCCGAGGTACGACGCACCGAGCAGTCAATGGTGCCGCTGGCCGAAGCACTTGTACGCGGCTACCTGGACCAGATCTTCGTCCATGGCGAGATCCACGCCGACCCACACCCGGGCAACCTGCGCGTCACACCCAAGGGCCAACTGGCGATCTTCGACCTGGGCATGGTCGCCCACGTTCCACCGCGGCTGCGCGAGCGCCTGCTGAAGGTGTTGTTCGCGGCAGTCGATGGCCGCGGCGAGGAAGTGGCCGATGAAATCATCGGCATCAGCACCCGCCTGGAGGATTACGACGAAGAGCGCTACCTGCGCGAAACCGGGCAGATGATCGCCCGCTACGCCGCCAGCGGCACCATGTCGGAAGGCCATGTGGTGCTGGAGATCGTGCGCACCGCCACGGCCGCCAACCTGCGCACGCCACCGGAACTGAGCCTGCTGGGCAAGGCACTGCTCAACCTGGAAGGCGTGTGCCGTGAACTGGCACCGGAGATGGACACCCGACGCGTGGTCGAGCAACAACTGCAGCATGTGATGCGCGCGCACTTCCGCAGATCATTGTCCGCCGCCAACCTCGCCAGCGAGGCGATGGAGCTGCAGCAGCTGCTGCGCACCGGGCCGCGGCGCATGTCCGACATCCTCAGCCTGTTGGCGGAGAACCGCCTGCAGATGAAGGTGACCGGACTGGAAGAATCACGACTGATGGAGAACATCCAGAAAGTCGCCAACCGCATTTCCGCCGGGCTCATCACCGCTGCGCTGCTGTTGTCGTCGGTGTTGTTGATGCGGGTACCATCGCGCTGGACGCTGTTCGGCTATCCCGCGTTCGCCATCGTGTTGTTCGTGATCGGGGTGGTGATAGGCATGGGCCTGATCCTCAGCTCGATGCTGTTCGACCGGCGCACCCGCGCGCGTGCACGCGAGGAACGCGGCCACCGTTAGCAGCGGGCGAGCGGCGTTGGCTGCAGCAGCACCGAGGTGACGTTGCGGCCATGTTGCATGTCATCGAACAGCTGCACGCTGTCATCAGCGGCGCGCAGCGCCAAGGTGTACAGCAAAGGCAGGAAGGCGACCTGCTGGTCATGGTCCATGACCGTGGATTCGGCCAGCTGCGCGATGTTGCCATGCCCTGCCATCTCACCCACGCGGGCGCGGAAGCGCATCGCATGCACGTCGGTCGCTGCCTGCGCGATGCTGCCGATGCCCACGATCAGGATGCCCTGTTCGCGCAGCGGGCGCAGCCATGCGCCCAGCGCCGCGTGCTCCAGCGGTGACAGTGCGGTGTCCAGGCTAATCTGCACCAACGGTATGTCCGACTGCGGATACAAGGCCTGCACCAAGGACACCACCGCCTCATCCAACGGATGGTTGCTGTCCAGCCGCGCCGAGGGCAGGTCCAGCAGGCCGGCGATCAGCTGCGCGACGCGGCTGGATTCGCGGTAAGGCAACTCACCGTGCTGCCTGCCAGCGACGCTGATGCAGATGCCCTGGGTCTGCCACTGCGCCGATACGCAGACAATGGCCCGTGGTTGCGGAAAACGCGCAGCCGTCTGCAGCCAACCCTGCCAGAGCGCAGCGTCGGTGGAACGGCAATCGATGTCGTGCCCGGCAAACAATGCGGGCATGCGGCTGACCTGGCTCATGGGTTTCTCGTGGGTGCGGCATCGTCGACAGCAGCAGGGCTGGACCACCGCGCGGGCACCAGGCGTCGATCGCCTGCATCCTCCCGCAGGGGCGCACTTTGCGCCCAGCAACATGATGCCAAGATGAATAGGCACCTTCACCCCGGCCTCTGGAATAAACATTTCAGTCAGGTTCGTCTAGGCACCATCCAGACGTCCTCCCGTCATCTGCGTGACACGCAGCGGTGGTAGCGACGGCGGCCGCGGCCGCTGCAACCCTCTCCACTACCGCAAGTGACCGCATGCATTGGATCATCTGGCTGTATCTGGCCGCGCTCGTCGTGCTGCTAATGCTCTCGCCCAAACTGGCCCGTCTGAAGGCCAGCCTGCTGTCCCTGCTGCTGCTCTCGCTGAGTGCCTGGTGGCTGATCGACAAGCTCAGCGGCGACGGCATCAACTCCGCCACGCTGTACCACCTGCGCAGTGACATGGAGGGCGCCGGGGTAGGCGACTTCGGTGCCTACATCATCGGTTTCATCGGCTTGCTGCTGGCTTCGCTGACGCCCCTGCTGCTGTTGCGCGTGCGCCGCCTGCACCTGCCGCGACATGGCACCGCGGTATTCGCCGGGTTCGGCGTCGCATTGCTGGCCACGCTGCTGGCCAGCCCGATCTATTCCGACGCGCGGCGCCTGTACCAGCAGATGAAGCCGGTCGACTACAGCGCGGTGGCGCCGGAATACATACTTCCGTCGAAAGACCTGGCCAAGCGCCAGAACATCGTCTGGATCTATGGCGAAAGCCTGGAACGCACTTACCTGGACCAGGAGGTGTTTCCCGGCCTGATGCCCAACATCACCCGTCTGGCCGGGCAGGCACTGGACTTCCGCAACATCGACTCGGCCGATGGCAGCGGCTGGACCATCGCCGGGCTGGTGTCCTCGATGTGTGGCGTGCCGCTCACGACCGCGCAAGGCGACGAAAACAGCATGGGCCGCATGGGCCAATTCCTGCCTGAAGCCTTCTGCCTGGGCGATTACCTGAAGCAGCAGGGCTACAGTAACCATTACATGGGCGGCGCCAACGGCCAGTTCGCCGCCAAGGCTGATTTCCTGTCCAGCCATGGCTTCGACGATGTGCGTGACCTGGAATGGTTCCAGCAGCAGACAATCGCCAAGAAGCATTTTTCCAATTGGGGCGTGCACGACGACGTGCTGCTGGAACGCGCGTTCGACCGCTTCATCGAGCTGTCGCAGGCTGGTGAGCCGTTCATGCTGACCGCGCTCACCATGGACACCCACCATCCGGCAGGCCATCTGCCGGTGGCCTGCAAGAACACCCGCTACCGCAGCGAACACGGCAACATCGGCCTGCTCAATGCGCTCAAGTGCAGTGACCGGCTGATATCCAGGCTGGTCGACCGCATCCGCGACAGTGCCTTCGCCGACAATACCCTGATCGTGGTCGCCTCCGACCATCTGGCCATGCCCAACGATCTGAGCCACGTGCTGGAAAAGCAGCACCGCGAAAACCTGCTGCTGTTCCTGGGCAAGGACGTGCAGCCGCGGCAGATCGTCGCGCGAGCAGGCACCACGCTGGATTCCGGCGCAACCGCGCTGCACCTGCTGGACCCGGCGATCAGCGCGATCGGTTTCGGCCGCTCGCTGCTGGTCCCGCCCGCTGCAGCCAGTGCCAGCGTCGCGGCGATGAAACCCGACCAGAGCGACTACGCACGCTACCGCGCGTTCGCACGCTCACTGTGGCTGGGCGAACAGACCCGCATGCTGCGCCTTGATGATGACCAGGTGCTGGTCGGCGTGCAGAAAGTGCAACCGCCGGTACTGCTTGAGTACGACGAGCAATGGGAACTCAAGTCCATGTACCTGGAGAACACCTCGCGCAAATTCGAGGAAGCCGACCCCCACCACCGCCTTGCCTACGTGGACCGCTGCACCGCTTTCGAGGACGGCTCGGCCGATGGCCAATGGTGCGCCTTGATGGTGGACAGCAAGCAGGGCATGCGCCTGTACCGCGATGACCAGCTGCGCCGCGGCATCGCCGTCGATGCGCAACTGGAATCCAGCCATGCACAACGCCCGAGCGTGCGCCAGTCACGCATGATCAGCCGCCAGCCACGCCATACCAGCCCCGGTCAGTACATGCTGGAGCTGTATGCCGCACAGCTGCCGCAGCGCGCGTTCTGGGTGGAAGCCGTTTCGTCCAAGCGCAAGGTGGTGGTCGCCCAGCAATGGGTGCAGCCCGATGCCGATGGCCGCATCCGCATGCCGGTGGGCGTTGACCATGAGATCGACGACCTGGAGATCCGTGCCTGGCTCAACCATGCCGAGCAGCTGGCGGTCGATGACTACGCGTTGGTCCTGACCACCACCCACCCGCGCTCCTGACCGCCGGCAAGCGCGACCCGCATCCGCGGAAAATCCAGCTGCCAGGCTGCGGCTGCGTCCATTCCCGCAGCCTGGCACGCGGCGCCGCTCAGGCGCCGTCCACCGGCGGTGGGGCATCCGATGCATCGCGTACCAAGTGGATGTCGGTCGGGCTCACCAGGGCAATGCCGTTTGCCGCGCTCTGCTGCAGCAGCTCGAACAACACGTCACTGCGGGCGCCATACACGCTGCGTGACGAGGAGACATAGGCGAAGCTGTTCACCGCCACCTGTCCGCCACTGATCGAGTCGATGAAGAACGAAGGCGCCGGATCGTCCAGCACGGTTTCATTGGCGGCATAGATCGCCAGCAACAAGCTGCGCAGCTTGCCCATGTCGGTGCCCAGCGGCACCGAGAACTGCACCTGGATGCGCCCCAGCGCATTGGACATGGTCATGTTGCGGATGGTCTTGGTGATCAACTCCGAATTCGGCACGATCAAGGTGGAGCGGTCCCCCACCTGGATCTCGGTCGAACGCACCGAGATACGGCGGATATCGCCTTCCTGGTCGCCGATCTTGATCCAGTCGCCAATCTTCACCGGGCGCTCGGCCAGCAGGATCAGGCCGGACACGAAGTTCTGGGTGATCGCCTGCAGGCCGAAACCAATACCCACCGACAAGGCACTGGCCAGCAATGCGACCTTCTCGAAGCCGATACCCAGCGCCGCCAACGCCCACAGCGCCGCCAGCACGATGCCGAGATAATGCGCCACGGTGCTGATGGAATTGCGCGCTCCAGTATCCAGCGAGGTCTTCGGCAGGTAGGTATCAACCAACCAGCGCTGCACCACCCGCATCAACGCAAGCCCCAGCACCAGCACCAGCAGGGCACTGAAGATGGAGGCCGGGGTCAGCAGGCTGTCACCGATCTTGATGCCGGCAGCCAGGCGTTCGATCCACCCGTACAACACGCTGACATTGCCGAACGGCGCGATCACCGCGGTGATGCCCAGCATCACCAGGCCGACGCGCAGGACCGCCGAAAGCAGCACACCGGCCTGTTCCAGGCGGCTGCCGGGCAAGCCGGTGGACAACCGCAGCATGCGTCCAGCCGCACTGTCCGGCGCCAGCAACCACAGCGCGAAATCATCGGCGAAGCGCATCAACAAGGTGGTCGCCAACACGATCACCGTCACCCACACCATCTGCTGGGCGGTGAACATGGCGAAGTTGAGATAGCCCAGCAGGGTGGCCACCAATGCCGCGAAGATGGTCAGGTAGCCGCCCAACCGGGCCAGCACCAACCAGCCACTGCGCGGTGCCTTCGGCGCGCGCCCGCTGCCGGGATCGGCCTGCTCCGCCTTGGCGGCTTCGGCGGCACGGCGGCGGTGCAATCCGGCGAGCGTGGCCAGCATCAGCATGATCAGCACCACATAGGTGAGCGCGATCAAACCATCCAGGGTCACGGTGCCAACCTGCGAAGTGCGTGCCGCACGGTTGACCTCGCGCAGCAGCATGGTCAACCAGGTCAGCCCGGCCGCGCCCCACGCAAACCGACGCAGGCGGCCGGCGGCGAGGTCGTCGATGTCGAGCAGGCGCCAGGAAGGCCGCTTGGGCGTAAGCAATGCAGCAGCCAAAGCACCGATGAAGGCTGCAACGAAGGTGGCCGTCACGAAGGTATCGGCCACTGTCTGCAGGCGAGGTGCGATCGCCGCGATATCGCGCAGGCTGCTCACCAGCACCAGCGCGGCAAGACCGGGCAACGTGGTGCCGACCAGCAACAGCCAGACCGCAAGGCCGGTGCGGCGCAGGCGACCGGCCGGCGCACGCTCCGAGGCCGCGTAGCGCCGCCCCAGGTGGCGCAGCCACAGGCGCAGCGGGAACAGCAGCAGCAAGGCCAACCCAGCACCCAGCAACGGTGTGCTCCAGCCCTGCTTGGCGGTGGCCTTCAACAGGCCATTGCTGGCCTGCCGGTACAGCGATTGGAAGCGCCTGTAGTCGTCGGGAAGATGCGCGGCGAAATCCCGCCACAGTGCCGGCGACAACGGCGAATCCACCTTGCGCCCTAGCTGCTCGCCGAACTGCTGGGCCCGCATTTTCTCGATCGACTCACTGGCCTGCTTGGCATCCTCGGCCAGCAACCTGCCACGCTTGATGTCCGCATCGACCTGGCTGCGCTGCTGCCCGAGCAGCTTGCGCTGGCGGGCAATGCCCGCATCCTCACCGCCTTCCGGTGCCGGTCCAAGCTGCTCGATGCGCGCATCCAGCTGGCTCAGCTCGGGCTGCAACGCCTGCACACTGGCCTCGGCATCGCGCTGGGCCTGCGTGGCGCGCTCGGCCAGGGTCTTCAGGGTTTCCGGTGCATCGGCGTCGGTGACCGCACGCTTGACCGCATCGAATGCGCGCGAAGCCTGCTCGATGCGCGCCTGCGGGGTCAGCTCGGCGGTGTCCGCGGGATCGGCTGCCGCCCATGCACTGCTGGCGGACAACACGAATACAAGCATTGCCGCGCGCAGCGGCTGGATCAGACGTTGGGCAAACAAAGCGACATACCGGCATGCACGGACCACCGCGCGTGAGTGGAACTATAAGCCAGCGCATGTTCGCGGCACGCGAATCCGCCGCCGATCCTCAGTACTCCAGTCCCAGTTCGATGATGTGGTGCCGGTTGAGTTCGTAGATTTCATTGAACTCTTCCTCGGTGAGCGCATCTGCCGCATAGACGGCCACCGGTTCCCACACCTGGGTGGTTGGCAGTGGCTGGCGTGGCCCGGCACGCAGCGAAAAGCCCTGCCCTTCGTAGTCAACCACTTCCGGCAGCTGGTCCCAGCGCTCGCGTGCATAACGGTTCTGCCCCTTGAGCAGGATCACGATGAACATGGATATCTCCCGTCTTCGGATGCCACAAGCCTACCGCGCTGCGTCGCAGCTGACGCCGTATTGCGGGCGCGGGCGCATGCACTGGTTCAGTGATGCGAAGCCGGTCGAACCACGGCCACGTCATCTTCACCAGCCCTGCCCTATAGCTGGATGCAAGTACGCAACCAGCCCGTAGCCAGCGGGCCTCGATGAACCAGGATCGCAACCTTGTGGCAGCTGCTGGCGCTGGGTGCAGCCACGCCTTCAGGGCATCACATCACCAACCGGGACACTGCATGCGATGGATCTCAAGAGCGGCTATCCATTCTGGGCGGTACGCAACGGCCTGATGCATGCCTACCCAGCACTGCAGGACGACCTGCACTGCGAGGTACTGGTGGTCGGCGGCGGCATCACCGGGGCATTGATCGCCGATCACCTGGCCATGCATGGCCACGACGTTGCCGTGGTCGAGCAGCGTGATATCGGCTGGGGCTCCACCGCCGCCAGCACCGCCCTGTTGCAGTACGAGATAGACACCCCGCTGCATGAGCTCGCAGCGCGTTACGGGCTTGACGACGCAGTGTTGGCCTACCGCGCCTGCGCGCAGGCGATAGACCAGTTGGGCGAACTTGCAGGTGCGTTGCACGGCACCGACTTCCAGCCCGCGCAAAGCCTGTACTACGCCAGCAGACGGCGGGACCTGGCCGCGCTGATCGAGGAATTCGAGCTGCGCCAGCAGCACGGCTTCGCGGTGGACTGGTTCGATGCCGAAGGCGTACGCAGCCACTACGGCTTCGATGCACCAGGGGCCATCCTCAGCGACAAGGCCGCGCGGGTGGACCCCTACCGGCTGACCTATCGCTTGCTGGCGCGCCTGTGCAAGCACGGTGGCCGCGTCCATGACCGCAGCGCGGTCGAGCACATCGAGGCACATCCACGGCATGTGCTGGTGCGCACCACTGCTGGCGCCCACATCCACTGCCGGCAGCTGGTGCTGGCGGCCGGTTACGCCAACCAGCACTGGCTGCACCAGCGCGTGGCCAGCAACCGCAGCAGCTATGCCTTCGTCACCGATCCCCTGCCCGCGCAGGCCTTGGGCGCACTGCGCGACACCCTGATGTGGGAGACCGCACGCCCCTACCTGTACCTGCGCAGCACCGCCGACCAACGCCTGCTGGTCGGCGGCGAAGACGATGCGATCGATGTGCCTGCGCGGCGCGATGCGCAGGTGGATCGGAAAGCACGCCGACTCGCCGCCAAGGCCAGCCCCCTGCTGGGCGGATTGCCAGTGGAACCGGCCTTCGCCTGGGCTGGCACCTTCGCCGAGACCGCCGATGGCCTGCCCTTCTTCGGCCCCCACCCGCAGTGGGGGCCGCGGGTGCAGTTCGCCATGGCCTACGGCGGCAACGGCATCACCTATTCGATGATCGGCGCGGGCCTGCTGCGCGCCACCATCGAGGGCAAACAGCACCCGCTGGCACGCCTGTTTTCGTTCCAGCGCCTGGGTTGACCCTGGCAGGCCCAGCGACAGGCCGCATTCAAGCCATTTCTGTTAGCGTTCAGGGTGCCCGCCATGACGGCGTCGGCGTACCTGGAGCGAGCTTGCGATGATCCGACACCTGCTGCTTACCACCTTGCTGCTGGCCCCGGTCGCCGCTTTGGCCCAGGGCACGCCTGCCAGCCCAGGTGCATTGGACCTGAGCGTGCCGCAGGCACCGGTGCGCTATCTCGGCGACCCCACCGTGCAGGACGACGCCCCGGGCACCTATTACGGCGACCACAGCGGCCGCGGGCTGGCGAAGAAAGACAGCCCGGGCGCGCAGGTGATCGATGACAAGCTGCAGGTGCACGGTGCAGTCAGCGCCGGCATCGGTTATTCCAAGGCGTACGGCAACAGCAACTGGCAGGCCGTGGACCTGAACCTGGGCAAGAGCTACAACACCGACGAGGGCAAGACGCGCCGCTTCGACGTCAACATCCACGTCGGCAAGAGCGACGGCCCCGGCCCTTACGGTTACGGCCCGTACGGCCCCGGGCCCGGTCCCTGGAGCGGCTGGTAAGCATCACTGCCACCGCTCAGGCGGTGGCGCGCATCCATACGCAGTCGATCGCATCCAGCGCGATGTGCAGCAACAAACCGATGCCGAACAGGCGCGTGCGCTTTGGCAGGGTCAATCCCGCATAGAGTGCGATGGCTGGTGCCGTGTGCAGCGGATGGAAGCCGATGCTGCAACGGTCCGGCGCGTAGATCGGATCCGCCAACAGGTGATCCAGGTCGATCACCCAGCCCAGCATCAGCAGCACCCAGGCCTTGCCGAACTGCGGCCGCCAGAACAGCCACGCCAGCAAGGCCGGCACCGCCGCATGCAGGCACAGGTGCAGGACCGCACGTGAACTCATTGCCGGCCCTGCCGCGGCACGGCGACGGAACGGACCCTCGCGGGCCTGAAGTGAAGGATTGCGGGAAGGTGCATGCGGGTGGACTTTGCTGAACCAGCCCCGATTGTAGGCTGGGGCCAGGCAGTGCGGCGTTACACTATGCCCCCGCCGGCAGTTCCGCCGCGGTGGTTCCGGAGTGGCAATGATCAACAACGACGTACTGCGCAGCATCCGCTACATGCTCGACCTCAGCGACAGCATGGTGGTGGATACCATCCATCTGGCCGATTCCAGCTTCGACGTGGATGCAGCCCAGGTGCACGATTTCCTGCGCAAGGACGACGAGCCGTTGTTTGAAGCCTGCCCTGACGCGGTGCTGGCACGGTTCCTTGACGGCCTGATCTACCACTACCGTGGCCGCGACGAATCGCAGCCGCAGCGCCCGCCGGAAAAGCGCATCACCAACAACATCGTGCTGAAGAAGCTGCGCGTGGCCTTCGAGCTGAAGGACGTGGACATGCATTCGATCTTCGAGGGCGCTGGTTTCCCGGTATCCAAGCCGGAGTTGTCGGCGTTGTTCCGCCAACCTGACCACAAGAACTACCGCGAGTGCGGTGATCAGCTGCTGCGCGCGTTCCTGAAAGGCCTGACCCCGCGGGTGCGTCCGACCTGACGCACCCGCGGGGGTGGAAGCGGCGTCAGCCGCGAAGCCCGCATTTCGCCCCAAGCAGCAGATAATCCTGCGACCGGCCGAATAAAGGCCTTGGTACGGATGCAACTGCGGCGCCGCGGCTGAGGCTGTTCCTACAAAGTCACAGGATTTCGAATCAGCGTGACATTCAGAGGATGCGATACACGCGCGCCTTCGGCAGGTCTTCGTCCACCTGCAGGAACCAGCGCCCGGCGATGCCCGGTATCACCTCGATCTCGGGCGACTGCAAGGTGTTGCGCAGGCGCATCTGACCCTTGAGCACTTTCCACTGCTGGCCATTGGCCAGCACGAACACCGTGCCCGGCTCCCAACCGGAGACCTCACCCTGCACGCTGCTGTGCACCGGGCCTTCTTCCAGGCCGATCTGCATCGGTGCAGGCGCGGGAAGCTGCGGGCTTGCAGCGACCGGCGGCGTGGACGTTGGCGCGCTGAGCATGCGGTTGAGCAACTGCAGCTGCTGCGTACTCAAACCGAGCTGCTGAAGCTGTTCGGCGCTCAAACGCTGCTCCAGCGGCACGTAATCAGGCTGCTGGCTCAAGGCCAGCGGGGTTGCAGACAACAGCGTTGCAGCGAGCAGCAGGCGGATTTTCATACTCAAGGTCCTTCCGGCCGGTGCCGGTTGAGGCGCACTTTGCTGCAGTTTAGTTGCAGTGGCGTTACATGTGGCAGAGCAGGAGCTTGCCCTCACCCCAACCCCTCTCCCGTAAACGGGAGAGGGGTTGGGGTGAGGGCAAGCTTCCAACTGCAGATCTCAAACCCAAGCATCCGGAAAAAGAGAAGGCCCGGCATAGCCGGGCCTCCCTTCGCAACGTGTCGCGCAAGCGCGCCAGTGCGTATTACCAGCTGAAGCGCGGACCCACGGTCCACTGCTTGTCACCGTCACCGTTCATCTTGATGTCGCCATTGATGCCCCAGTTCTGGTTCAACTTCACCTGGCCACCCAGGCGACCATAGAACTCGCCATCCGGGTTGACGCCGTGCTTCTTGCTGAAGTCTTCGTAGCCAGCCATGGCATACACCTCGGCATGCTTGCCGAACGCGGTGCGGATGCCGGCTTCAGCGCTGTAGCCGTTGAAGTCCAGGTCGATGTGCTTCGGGTCGAACTTTTCGTAGGCAACGCGGGCAACGAAATCGGTGCTCGGGGCGATTTCCTTGTTGAAACCTGCGCCGACGCGCCACTGGTCAACGTCAACCTTGCCCAGGTCGGTTTCCTGGCGGGTGTATTCGCCGAATGCGTGGAAGTTCGGGTGGAATGCGTAGGAACCCTTCACGCCCCAGCCTTCAGCGTCGCCGCCGTCGGCATCGGTCTTGGCGTAGTCGCCTTCGACGTAGTTGTAGGACAGGCCGTCAGCAGCGGAAGCGGCGAACGGAAGGGCGGCAACCAGCGCCAGGGCAATCAACGAATTCTTCATGGGTACTACCTCTGCATTACTGACTTGATGGCACGACAGCGAAATGACTGTCTGCGTCCGGATGTAATTTTTCCGTTAGTCGACACAACGCCAACTGAAACCGGCAGGTCAGAAAAGCCGCGATTTTAGGCTTGTATTCAGGCGTTTTCTGGCACGCGCGGCGCGCGCGCACCTTCGCACTTGTTCAGCATGGTATGCATTGCCTGAACACTCAGCGTTTGGGTTTGCTGTCACTGCGGCGATCAAAGGTCGTCGGCAACGCACCGGCATGCATCGGCACGCCGGTCTCGATATCACGCAATATCGGGCAATCCGGCCGGTCATCACCTGCACAGCAGTTGGCCAGTGCCTGCACGGTCTGCACCATGTCCTGGAGTTCGGCGATGCGTTGCTGCAGCACCTGTACATGCGCCAGTGCCATCCGCTTGACATCGGCGCTGTGCCGGGAACGATCGCGCCACAGCTCCAGCAACTCAGCGATGCGTTCCACGCTGAAACCCATGTCCCGCGAGCGCTTGATGAAACCCAGGGTGTGGATGTCGCGCGCCGTATACACGCGATAGCCCGACTCGGTGCGTGCCACCGGCCCGATCAGGCCGGTGTCCTCGTAGTAGCGGATCATCTTCGCCGAGATGCCGGACGCTTTGGCGGCCTGGCCAATGTTCATGCCTTCTTCCATCATCCCCTCCGATCAATCCTGCGCTGGCTGGAAGCGCTTCAAGCGCAGTGCATTGCCCAGCACGAACACCGAGGACAGCGCCATTGCCCCGGCCGCGAACACCGGCGACAGCAGCACGCCCCACGCCGGGTACAACACGCCGGCTGCCACTGGTATGAGCGCGGTGTTGTAGGCGAACGCCCAGAACAGGTTCTGGCTGATGTTACCCATCGTCGCCTTGCTCAGTGCGATGGCATTGGGAACGCCCTGCAGGCTGCCCGACATCAGCACCACGTCAGCCGCCTCGATCGCCACGTCGGTACCGGTGCCGATCGCCATGCCGACATCGGCCTCGGCCAGTGCCGGCGCATCATTGATACCGTCACCGACGTACGCCAGCCGGCCATGCGTGGCCTTCAGGCGGCGGACCGCATCAACCTTGCCTTCGGGAAGCACTTCGGCGACCACTTCGTCGATGCCGAGCTGGCGTGCGATGGCATCGGCGGTGCGGCGGTTGTCGCCGGTGATCATCGCCACCTTCAAGCCCAGGGCATGCAGGCTGGCGATGGCGGCGCGGGTGTCATGCTTGATCGGATCGGAAACCGCGATGATCGCCGCCAACCGGCCATCCAGCGCCGCGTACAACGGGCTTTTTCCCTCCTCGCCCAGCCGCCGTGCATCGGCGGAAAACACCGCCACATCCAGGCCGAGTTTCTGCATGAAGCGATCAGCGCCTACTTCCACGCGCACGCCGTCCACATTCGCGCGCACGCCATGGCCTGTCACCGATTCGAACGCGTCCACTGCCGGCAGCTGCAGGTTCTCCTGCTGTGCCGCCGTGACGATGGCGCGTGCGATGGGATGCTCGGAGCGGTCCTCCACCGCGGCCACGCGGGCCAGTACATCGCTGCGCTGGAAGCCATCGGCCAGCTGCAGATCGGTCAACAGCGGACGGCCCTCGGTCAGCGTGCCGGTCTTGTCCACCGCCACCACCTGCGCTTCCTTCAACAGCTGCAGAGCCTCGCCCTTGCGGAACAATACGCCCAGCTCGGCGCCACGACCGGTACCGACCATGATCGAGGTCGGCGTGGCCAGGCCCATCGCGCAGGGGCAGGCAATGATGAGTACCGCCACCGCATTGACCAGGCCGAAGGTCAGCGCCGGGTCTGGCCCGAAGATCAGCCACACCACGAAGGTCAGCGCCGCAAGTCCCATCACGATCGGCACGAACCACAGGGTGATGCGATCGACCAGGGTCTGGATCGGCAGCTTGGCACTCTGCGCCTGCTCGACCAGGCGGATGATCTGCGCCAACACGGTCGCGCCCCCCACGGCGGTGGCACGCACGCCCAGCGCGCCGGTCTGGTTGACGGTGCCACCGATGACATTGCTGCCCAGTGCCTTCTGCACCGGCACCGGCTCGCCGCTGATCATTGATTCGTCTACGTAACTGTCACCATCGATCACTTCGCCATCCACCGCGATACGCTCGCCGGGGCGGACTTCAATCACATCGCCACTGGCGATCTGCGCCAGTGGCAGTTCGACCACGCCGCCATCGCGACGCACGCGCGCGGTCCTGGCCTGCAGCTTGAGCAGGCGCTTGATCGCCTCGGAGGTACGGCCCTTGGCCTTGGCCTCCAGAACGCGGCCGAGCAGGATCAAGGTCACGATGACCGCCGCCGCTTCGTAATAGACATTCACCGTGCCGGCCGGCAGCAGGCGCGGCAGGAAAGTTGCTACCAGCGAAAACCCAAACGCCGCCAGTGTGCCCACCGCGACCAGCGAGTTCATATCCGGCGCGGCGCGCAGCAGCGCCGGGATGCCCTTCTGGTAGAAGCGGCGGCCTGGCAGAACCAGTACCAGCGTGGTCAGCACGAACTGCAGCAACCAGCTGTTCTGCGTACCCAGCGTGCCTGCGATGAAATGATGGAAGGCGGGCACCAGGTGCCCGCCCATTTCCAGTAGGAACACCGGCAGGGTCAATGCCGCGGCCAGTCCCAGATCACGCTTGAGCACACGCAGCTCGTCGGCATGCCGCTGCGCCTGCTGATCCTCATTGCTATCAGCATTGCCAACCACGCTGGCGCTATAGCCTGCTTTTTCGATCGCCGCCAGCAAGGCGGCGGCATCGGCACTGCCGTGCACGCTGGCGCGCTCGGTGGCCAGGTTGACGCTGGCCGCCTGCACACCCGCCACCGCCTTCAGCGCACGCTCGACGCGGCCTACGCAGGACGCACAGGTCATGCCTTCGATCAGCAACTCCTGCACGGCAGGCGCAGTGACCTCGTAACCCGCCTTGCGTACCGCCTGCACCAGCACCTCGCGTGGCACGCTGCCATCGGTGAGGACGTTGGCGCGTTCCGTCGCCAGATTGACGCTGGCCTGGATGACACCAGGGATGGCCTTCAGCACACGCTCGACACGGCCCACGCAGGAAGCGCAGGTCATGCCTTCGATCGTCAGGTCTTCGCTGTGGGGGCCGGGCTGGTGTTTGCCCGTGCTGGTGCTGCTCATCGGCAGGTCTCCATATCAGTGCCTGGGGCCACCTTAAAGCTTCCCACGATGGGAGGGTCAAGCGGGGGCACAGGCTTGACCTTGCCACCATGACAAGGTCCATCCTGTGCACTCCCCCAACCGAGAAGCCCCATGAAACTGCATATCGAAAGCATGACCTGCGGCGGCTGCGCACGCAGCGTGACGGCCACCATCAAGGATGTGGACCCCGCTGCCACAGTCGAGATCGACCTGCCCGGCAGGAATGTGAAGATCGAGTCCAGCCAGCCGGTGGACAGTTTCACCAAGGCGCTGGACGACGCCGGCTTCCCGGCGAAGTAACCGTTGCCTGTTGTTGCTTGTGGCAGTGGCACAAGCCGCGAAGCCGATGGATCACCGGATCGCAGCATTGCCGGGCTCTCCTGGACTTCGAGTTTCGCGGCTTACACCGCTCCCACCAACCTGCCGCGGCCGGCCATTCTCAGCGCGCGCGTTTCCAGACTTCACGCTCGACCCGGCGCTCGCCGTCCCAGCGCTCCAGCGTCCACACATCGCCTTCCAGGGTGTAACGGAAGCTGTAGCTGCCACCGTTCTCCAACGGATACGACGCCATCAGAGGCGTCTCCACGTACTCTCCGTCGCCGCTGCGGTAGGTGCCCGAACCACCGGCCCAGAATTTTCCATCGCTGGTGGTGGTGAAGGCAAAACGACCATCGGCCAGGATCTTGGTACCGGCCAGCTTCTGGCTGGCGTAATCCACGACCGTCCCTTGCGGGTCGACGAATTCCCCGGACTGCAGTTGCCAGGCACCTTGCAGGCCATCGGCACCCTGTGCGCTGGCAGCGCCCAGCATCACTACGGCGGTGGCGAAAGAACGCAGCAACATCGGCACTTCCTGATCATGACAGGCACGCATTGTGCGCATCGCCCTCGCTGCGGCGCCAATACCGGTTCATTGGCAACCATTGTCAGGGCGCTATCATTGGCGCATTACAGGAATCAACGGCGGCCAACGCGTGCAGACCCTACTCACCCCGGTATCGATTGGCGAGCTGATCGACAAGATCACCATTCTCGAAATCAAGGCCGAGCGCATCGGCGATGCCACCAAGCTGGCCAACGTCCGCAATGAACTGGAAGGACTATGGCCGCTGTGGTTGCAGCAGCAGGCCCAGCGTCCGCTGCTGGCGGCGTTGAAAGACCAGCTCAAGGCAATCAACGAGCGCATGTGGGATATCCAGGACCGCTTGCGCGAGAAGGAAGCTGCGCAGGATTTCGGCGCCGAGTTCATCACCTTGGCGCGCGGCGTGTACGGCACCAACGGCGAGCGCATCGTGGTCAAGAACGAGATCAACCGCGTGGCGGGTTCGGCGCTGGTTGAAGAGAAGCAGTACCAGGGCGAGTAACGACTCCTTCGTATGACGAAGGAAAGCCCCTCCCTTTGGCGAAGCCAAGGGGAGGGCTGGGAAGGGTGCTTCCAGCAATAAGCTCAAAGCTCCAAGCAAAAGCCAACCCCCTCCCAAGCTCCCCCTTGACTGCGCCAAAGGGGAGAAGCAAGGCGCTCCCTGCCACGCTCCTCCCTTTGGCTGAGCCAAGGGTAGGAGCCCAGGCCCAGCCTCCGCCCGGCTCAGCGCAGGACACTCAGAACGCCAACTGCGCCCACAGGCCGGCTTCGTGGCTTTCCTTGCGGGTCGTCGCCGTCTCCTGCCTGAGCTGCTTGCCCACCGCGGCCAGCCGCAGGTGCTTGTTGGGCTTCCATTCCACGCCGACCATGCTGTATCGCTCACGGTTGCGTGGATCGATGTCCAGGCTCATCCGGGTTTCTTCGTGGCGGGTGAACACCGCGTATTGCAGGCTCAACTGGTAACTGGCCCAACCCGACCAGCCGCGCTGGTCATCACTGCCCGGCTTGACCACGCGGGTCCAGTTTTCCGCACGGAAATACTGCGCGCCGACACGGCCACGCTCTCCTACCCAGCTTGCCATCGCGTTCCAGCGCTGGGCGGTGTGCTCGCGCGGCAGTTCGCCGGCATCCAGTGCGCGGGTACCACGGTAGCCGCCCACGGCCAGCTCGACGCCCTTGGCTGGCACCCAGCCAACCCGTGCCTCGACATCAGGGCCATTGCCCAACCGCGGCTTCTGGAAGCCACCACCGGTGACCACCGAGGCGGCGTAGGTGAAATCGCCGCGCGTGTACTGGCCATGCACGCCGTAATCGGCTGCATTGCCCATCTTGCTGCGGGTGATCAACGCGCCGTCCACATAGCGGTAGCCGTCGCGGGCGGATTCCTGCTGGATCCACGGCAGCGGCGCATTGCCCAGCCGCAGCCAGTTGCCCTTGCCAAAACCCCGTTGCAGGTAGGCATGGCGCAGCCATACGTCGGAGGGATCGCTGTTGCGCAGCCACTGCACGTCGGTGGTGACCTGCGCCGTCCAGTGCTGGTTGAAGCGATGATCGACAGTGATGAAAGTGCGCTTGAGGTCCAGCGCCAAGCCTTCGTCATCGCTGGCAACACCATCGCGGTCGAGCTGGCTGGCATTGATGAAAATCTGTGCCGACACCTTTGTTGCCGGCTCGGCATCCTGTGCAAGGGCAAAGCCCGGCATGCAAAGCACTGCCAGCGTGGCTGCCAGCGCATTGCGGGAAACGTACTGCATCACGACTCTCCTGATGCCAGCCTGCGCTGGCGGTATGCAATCAAAAACCTGCGTACTCGAGCTTCCTGCGGTGCGGCCAACCAGCGGCGCCGCCGGCCTGGCCGGGCACGGTTCATGGGAAAACAAAGGGTTGGCATCCCAGCCATGCCGGGGCATCCATCGCCCGCTGACTCATGGGGGATGAAGCGCCACCGCCACTTGCCGGATGCGGTTGGCGAGTACTGCGGCCTTGTCGACGCCGGCCATGCCGGCACCGACGTCGAAAACGGCATCCCCCGATAGCGGCAGCGCGGTGCATTCATTGAACGCAGGCGCATCGCCCTTGCCGCCATTGCCACGGGGCCGTACCTGAACGGGTTGCGCCAGTGTCTCCATTCCATCTGCCCTGTCCTGAAGCCAGGCCATTGTCGGCAGCCTCCGCCCCGCTGGCTCTGACCAAGGTCAAGCCGTGCTGGATTGCATCACGACACGACACAGCGACGCGGATGGAGAAATCTCTCGCAGTGCCGGCCGAGACCGTTCTTTGCATGGACCAAACACTGGCAAGCGCAGAATCACCAGCGTCAGTTCCTTTTCCCACAGCTGCGGCCACCGGCCGCTCCCGAGAGGCCTGTCATGTCCTACGTTGATGGTTTCCTGGCCGCCGTACCGCTGGCCAACAAGCAGAAGTTCATCGACCACGCACATATCGCCGACGCCCTGTTCATCGAGTTCGGCGCATTGCGCGTCACTGAATGCTGGTCCGATGACGTACCCCACGGAACCCTGACCGACTTCTACCGCGCGGTGCAGGCCACCGCCGATGAGGCCGTCGTGTTTTCATGGATCGAATGGCCGGACAAGGCCACACGCGACATCGGCATGCAGAAGATGATGGAGGATCCGCGCATGGATCCGGCCAGCAATCCGATGCCGTTTGACGGAAAACGCCTGGTCTATGGCGGCTTCGTACCGGTGCTGCATCTGGGCGAATAGGCGTCCATGCGCAGCACCGTGGCCCGGGGGAGCGCTGTGCTTCCCCGGGTTACTGCACCATCCCAAGCACGTACATCAACACCAGCAACGCCAAGGCACCACCAACAGCGGCGAAGAAGATTTTCCAGGCGCTGTAGGGACGCTCGCCGGCGAGTACGCCGGTGTAGCCATTGGCCAGCACCTGGTAACTGCGCGCCCCATAGGTGTAGCTGACCAGCCAGACCGGGACCAGGATGTGCTTGAACGTGCGCTTGCTGTAGTTGGCCTGCACCTGCAGGTTGCGCTGGGTATCACCCGGCACCTGCTCGGAGCACAGGTAGCGGGTCTGCACCTGCATCTGCTCCTCGCCACGTTGCGCGGCCTGGCGCAGGTCCACCTGGTAACGCTCGACCGTCCAGCCACGCACGAATTCCGGTGAGTAGGGTTTCAGGTCACTGGTGGTCGGGAACTTGCCGATCTTGCCCAGCAGCTCCGGATGCACGCCCACCGTGCCCGGCACCAGTTCGTCATCGAAGAAGTGTTGCAGCGAACCCGATGCCGGCTCCCAACGCGTGCGCTGCTCCTGCCGGGTCTGGGTATTGCCGTTGGAATCGCGGTAACTGACGGTGACGTAGTAGTGGTAGCCCGCTTCAGCGGTCCAGCGTGCGGCGACCTGCGCATCGAACGTCCAGTACGGCAGGTACATGCCCTTGAGCGTGTCGGTCAGCGCAGCGCGCTTGAGCTTGTTCGGCGCGAACCAACGGGTGCCGTACCACTTGCGGATGCTGTCACGCACCTGGCCGTCGCTGATCTTGAACGGCAGCAGGCTTTGCGGGGTGATCGCATCGCCAAGCGATTGGTGATCGATGATCGACGGCGAGCCGCAGAACTCACAGCGATCAGCCACCTTGCCGTCGACAAACACCGATATCGCGTGGCAGCTCTGGCATTGCACCTCGCGCGGCTGCGCGCCATAACCTCGCTGTTCGCTCGGCGTGCTGGCCATGCTCTGCAGCAGGCCAATTGTGCCTGCCTGCTGCTGCGGCACCGGCGGCGGTGTTGCCTGCAGCTGCGCCAACGCCTTGAGCAGGTCCTGTTCGACCACGCCGGAACTGCCGTCGCCAACACCCTCGGCCGCCTGCGACAGCGGCACGATGGTGCCGCAGTAAGGACACGCCAGTGCCTGCTTGGCGGCATTCCATTGCAGATCCCCGCCGCATTCCGGGCAGGGATGTTTGCCAACCGTTGCGTTGTTCATCAGCCGCGCAGGAACTCTTCCAGTGCCGAGCGGGCGATGCGGGTGGCATTGCCGATCCTGCGTGCCTTCAGGTCACCGGCTGCGATCGATGCCATCACGTCTTCGACCGACACCGACAGCGCCTGTGCGGCCTGTTCCGGCGTCAAGACATCGAGCGTGGCCGCATCGGCACCCGCTGCAGGCAACGGCGGCGGCACCGCAGCGCCCGGAACCACCGGCGCGCCGGTCTGCATGTTGCGCATCATTTCCTGCGCCATGCCGAAGCCCATCGCCATCTGTGCCGGCACCGCAGCGGCCGCGGCACCTTCGCCGCCCTCGCCCATGCCATGGCCCATCTGGTACTTCACGTAGTCGTTGAGGTTGCCGATCACGCCCATGCTGGAGCGCTTGTCGATGGCCTGCTCCACTTCCGGCGGCACCGACACGTTCTCCAGGATGAAGCTGGTGATCTCGATGCCGTACTTGCTGGTTACCGCCGGGTTGATGATCGGCAGCAAGGCTTCGCCCAGCTCGGAATAACGCGAAGCCACATCCAGCGCCGGCACGCCGGCCTTGGCCAGCGCCTCGGTGAACACGCTGACGATGCGCGAACGCATGGTGTCGGCGAACTCATCCAGGCGGAAATTCTGGTCGGTACCGGCCACTTCCTTGAGGAACTTCGGTGGGTCGACGATACGGAAATCGTAGGTACCAAACGCGCGCAGGCGGACCACGCCGAAATCGGCGTCGCGCATCATCACCGGATTGGACGTGCCCCACTTGTTGCCGGTGAACAGGCGCGTATTGAGGTAATAGACGTCGCACTTGAACGGCGATTCAAAGCCGTACTTCCAGCCCAGGATGGTGGACAGCACCGGGATGTTCTGGGTGCTCAGCGTGTGCTTGCCGGGGCCGAAAAGGTCGGCGTACTGGCCGGCGGCGACGAACTGCACCGTCTGCGATTCGCGCACGATCAGCTGCGCGCCATTCTTGATCTGGCGGTCCTCGTCCGGCCAGCGGTAGGACAAGGTGTCACGCGAGTCATCGGTCCACTCGATGATCTCGATCAGTTCCTTCTTGATGAAATCCAGAATGCTCATGCTCAGTCCCCGGTCGACAAGATCCCGATTCTACGGCGGCAATGGCATGTCTGCGCGTGACGCCGCGCAGACATGCCGGGGCGCAGCATGGGAGCCATCTTCCGGACCCGGGGTACGCCGTGCGTGCACTGACTCTGCTCCTCACCCTGCTGCTGGGCCTGGCATTGGCCAGCGGCGGCACCTGGCTGCTCGCCCTTGGCGGCAGTCCCTTCTACCTGCTCAGCGGCTTCCTGCTGCTGGTGGTCGCCTGGGGCCTGTGGCGGCACCGGCGCTGGCCCACCTGGCTGTATGCCGGCTGGTTGCTGCTGTTGTTGGGCTGGTCGCTGTGGGAGGCCGGTCTGTACTGGTGGCCGTTGGCCACCCGCCTGGGCCTGCCAGCCCTGCTTGGCCTGTTGATGGCGCTGCCGGCCGCGCGCCGCTCCAGCCCGCACGGGTATACCGGCCCGGCGGGCTGGCCGGTGCTGTTGGCCTCGCTGGCGGTGGCCGCGGCGGCCTTCGCCGGCATCCCGCGTCACCTGCACGAGATCAATGGGCGGCTGCCGATGGAAATCATCAACCCCAGCCCTGCACTGGGCGATGGCCAGCAACCCGAGGGTGAATGGCGTGCTTACGGCCGCAGCGGCTACGGCCAACGCTACTCGCCGTTGGCGCAGATCACCCCGGCCAATGTCGGCGACCTGCAGCTGGCCTGGCAGATGCAGACCGGCGACGTGCGCCGCGCCGACGACGTCGGTGAAACCACCTACGAAGTCACCCCGCTGAAGATCGGCAATACCTTGTTCCTGTGTACCCCGCACAGCCTGGCGCTGGCACTGGATGCCGACACCGGAGCGGTGCGCTGGAAGTTCGATCCAGGTGCCGGCATGGAGCCACAGCGCCAGCACCAGACCTGCCGTGGGCTGTCCTATTTCAGTGATGATCCGATCGTTGCCCCGGCAGCGGCCACCAGCGCCGCAGCTGTCACCCCGCACGCCTGCACGAGCCGCGTGTTCCTGCCCAGCGCCGATGCCAAGCTGCATGCACTGGACGCGCAGACCGGCCAGCACTGCCCGGACTTCGGCAACAACGGCGTGCTCGACCTGCTGCACAACATGCCGTTCAAGCAGGCCGGTTACTACTATTCCACCTCGCCGCCGCTGATAGCAGGTGGCAAGGTGATCGTCGCCGGTGCGGTCAACGACGACTACGCGATCAATTCACCATCCGGGGTGATCCGCGCCTATGACGTGCACAGCGGGCAGCTGCTGTGGAACTGGGATTCCGGCAACCCGACCCAGACCGCGCCGCTGGACCCGGACAATCCCAACCAGGTCTACACGCCAAGCTCTCCGAACAGCTGGTCGGTGGCCAGCGCTGACGAAGCACTTGGCCTGGCCTACTTCCCGATGGGCAACCGAACCCCCGACCAGCTCGGCATGTACCGCAGCCCGGCCGAAGAAACCTACGCCTCCTCGGTGGTGGCCTTGGACATCGCCAGCGGGCAGGTACGTTGGGTACGCCAGTTCGTGCACCACGACCTGTGGGACATGGACACGCCGGCGCAACCGGTCCTGCTCGACCTGGACCTGGCACAGGGCCGGGTACCGGCGCTGGTCCAACCCACCAAGCAAGGCGATGTCTACGTGCTTGATCGGCGCGACGGCGCGCCATTGCTGCCGATCAACCAGCGCCCAGCCTCGCAGCATGTCGATATTCCCGGCCAGCGCGCCGCGCCGATGCAGCCCTACTCTGCGCTGAGCTTCGAACCTCCGCGCCTGCGCGAGGCCGATATGTGGGGCGCCAGCCTGATCGACCAGATGCTGTGCCGCATCCAGTTCCGGCAGCTGCGCTACGACGGCCGCTACACACCACCGACGCTGCAGGGCAGCCTGGTCTATCCCGGCAACTTCGGCACCTTCAACTGGGGCAGCGTGGCGGTCGATCCACAACGACAGGTGATGTTCGGCATGCCGACCTACCTTGCCTTCGTCTCCAAACTGGTGCCCAAGCATGAAACCAGCGGCCGCGAGATGAACAAGGGCGAGCACGGTCTGAACGAAAACAAGGGCGCTGACTATGCCGTGGAGATGACGCCCTTCATGTCACCCATCGGCGTGCCTTGCCATGTCCCGCCGTGGGGCACGATCGCTGCCGCCGACCTGCGCAGCGGCAAGATCGCCTACCAGCACCGCAACGGCACCATCCGCGATCTCTCTCCTGCGCCACTGCCGATACGCATCGGTGTGCCCGGCATTGGCGGACCAATGCTGACCGCAACCGGCGTGGCTTTCATGAGCGCCGCCACCGACGACAACTTCCGCGCCTACGACCTTGCCAGCGGGAAAGTGTTGTGGGACGTGCGTATTCCGGCCGGCGGCCAGGCCACGCCGATGAGCTACCTCAACAGCCGCGGCGAGCAGATGGTGCTGCTGGTGGCCGGTGGTCATGGCTCGACCGGGACCAAGGCGGGTGACTATGTGTTGGCTTACAAGTTGAAGAAGTAGGGGCTTCTGCGATTGAAGCGGGAGCGGGAGCAGAAGCCCCCCTCCCCAACCCTCCCCTTGCCTTCGGCAAAGGGAGGGAGCGCGAGCAACAGCTCAGAGCTGCATGATCAGCCCTCTCCCTTGCGCAACGCGCAGAGGAGGGTTGGGGAGGGGTGCCTTTCGCAAAGACCCCAATCAGCCCAGATCAATCCGCGGCACGTCATACCAGACCGCATCCGGGAACCGCTTCATCACCCAGTCGCGAATGAAACCGCGACTGTCCGCCGCAATCACTTCATCACTGCTGTCATCACGGCTGTTCCAGGCAACACCGTGCAAGGCAATACCGCGCGCCGCAATCGCCTCCAATGACAGCAAGGTGTGATTGATCGAACCCAGGCGTCCAGAGGTCACCAGCAACACCGGCCAGCCCTTCTGTGCAACGTAGTCAATCGTCAGCAACTGCTCGGTCAGCGGCACCATCAAACCGCCGGCACCTTCGATCAGCACCGTCTCGTAGCGCTCACACAAACGCGCCGTAGCGCTCTCAATTGCAGAAAGATCCAACGTCCTCTGCTCCAAACGTGCAGCCAGATGCGGCGACGCCGGATAGGCGAACAATGCCGGCATCGTGGTGCCGTCACGATCCTCATCAAACAAGCCAGTGCCCATGATGCGCCGGTGCAGCAGGATGTCATCGGAGGCGCCCACGCAGCCTGTCTGCACCAGTTTCTGGGTGATCACCTCTTCGCCCTGCGCAGCCCACTGCTGCGCCAACCAACCGGTGACAACGGTCTTGCCGATCTCGGTATCGATACCACTGACAAATACGATCCTGCTCATGCACGCATATCCTCTTCCTGCAGGCTGGCCACCAGCGCGACCATCCCTTCGCACAGATGCTGCAGCTGTGCGTCGTCGATCACAAACGGCGGCATCACATAGACCAGCCGACCGAATGGTCGGATCCAGATACCGTGGTCCAGCATCCGCTGCTGGATGCGTTCCAGGCGCAGCGATGCCTTCAGCTCGATCACCCCGATGGCGCCAAGCACGCGCACATCAGCCACCTGCGGCAAGGCGCGCGCAGGCGCCAAACTCTCTTCAAGACGACGCTCGATCGCTCCCACCCTGCCCTGCCAATCCTGCGCCAGCAGCAACTGCACCGAGGCCAGCGCCACCGCGCAGGCCAGTGGATTGGCCATGAAGGTAGGTCCGTGCATGAACACGCCGGGATCGCCATTGGCAATGGTATCGGCGACCCCGCGCGTGCACAGCGTGGCGGCCAAGGTCATGTAGCCGCCGGTCAATGCCTTGCCGATGCACAGGATGTCGGGGTTGATGCCTGCATGCTCACAGGCGAACAGTCGCCCACTGCGGCCAAAGCCGGTGGCGATTTCATCGCAGATCAGCAATACGTCGTGTTCGCGGCACAAACGTGCCAGCTCGCGCAGGTACTGCGGGTGATAGAAACGCATCCCGCCCGCGCCCTGCACCACCGGCTCGATGATGAAGGCGGCCAGCGCATCCGCGCGCTCCGCGAACAACTGCTCAAGCGCCGTGGTGTCCGCCGGGTCCCAGTCGTCACCGAAACGTGTCTGCGGCGCCGGGACGAAACGACGCGATGGCAGCGAGCCGCCGAACAGGCCGTGCATGCCGGTCACCGGGTCGCATACCGACATCGCGTTCCAGGTATCACCGTGGTAGCCCGAACGCGTGGTGGCGATATCGCACTTTCCGGGCTTGCCACGTGCGGCCTGGTATTGGATCGCCATCTTCAGCGCCACTTCCACCGACACCGAGCCGGAGTCCGCGTAGAAGACCGCATCCAGACCCTCGGGCACGATCTCCAGCAACTGCTTGCCCAGCGCGATGGCCGGCTCGTGCGTGAGCCCACCGAACATCACGTGCGACATGCGGCCCAGTTGGTCGACAACGGCCTGGTTCAGCTGCGGATGGTTGTAGCCGTGGATGGCGCACCACCACGAGGCCATGCCATCGATCAGCCGGCTCCCGTCTTCCAGCTGCAACAGCACGCCATCGGCGCGTGCGACCTTGAGTACCGGTACCGGGCCGCCAAGGGCGCTGTACGGGTGCCATAGATGGTCACGGTCGAATTGATCAATCAGCATCGTCAAGCACACACCACGCCGCCGGAAGGCGGCTTGCAGGGGGCGTACCTTACCGCTTGCGCGGCTGCCCTGCATGCATCAGCGGCAAGGGGTCGAACGGGCCATCACTGGCGTAGATGCCGTAATGCAGGTGCGGCGGTGTGCCGCGCGCATTGCCGCTGTCGCCGACGAAACCCAGCACATCGCCGGCCTGAACGATCCTGCCCTGCGCCAGGCCGGGCGCCCAGTCCTGCAGATGGGCGTAATAGTGGCGTTGCCCGGCCGGACCGAGCACCCACACCTGGCGTCCGCCCAGGCCACTGTCGCGCACCGAGGCAACGATCCCCTGCGTGGCGGCAACTACCGGCGTGCCGCGTCTGGCGAAGATGTCCACACCGTGGTGTTCGCGGTCACGGCCGCGTGGCGCGCCGAAGGTATCGGCGATCTGACGCGCCCGGATGCCCTGCACCGGCACCTGGATCGCACTCGGTGACGGCAACCGCGACAACCTCCAACCCTCGCGCGCGATCACTGCGAATGGCTGCTTCCAGGCCCAGCCTGCAGCCAGCGCCAACAGCGCCAGCAACAGGCAAGACAGGAGCAGGCGTGACAACGCGGAGCGCTTGGATGCAGCCAAGAATCTGTCCACCGGCAAGATCTGGGGAACTCACGCTAGCAGCATCCGCGCGGTGTTTTCCACCAGCATCGCCCGATCATCTGGCGGTGTTTGGCACTTCGTTTCCACTTCACACTGGCGACATGCTGCGCCCACGTCGCGGACCCATCCTGTCGCACCAAACCACGCGCAGATCCACGATGAACAGCCAGATGGTCGAGGTACTGGTGATGATGTTCGCGCTGCCGGCCGCCATCTATTTCCTGTTGCTGATGGCAGTCGGGTTTTTCAGCAGGCTGCTGTTCGATGCCATCGCGGTGCTGGGATTCACGGCATTGCTGATGGCGTTCCTGGCCAGCAGCGGAATCGATGCACTGTGGATTGCCGGTCTCGCAGCGCTGCATCCGCTGGTCACCCTGCTTGCACACCGGCAGCTGCGCCACATGCATGCCGAACGCTCGCGCGCCGCCGCAGGGACGAGGTGAGCGAATGGCTTCCGGATCGTGAGCAGGGTGGCCGGTGGATCACCGGCTTCGTCGCTTGCGTCATCAACATCCATGGCTCGCTCAGAAACTGCCCTGCAAGGCCACTTCCAGACGGCTGCCCGCGAAATCATCGCCGAAGAGCGTGCGCGCCTTGCGGTCGGTGGCGTGCGCACTGATGCGCAGCTCCAGCGGCGCAGCCAGGACCCAGATGGCATTCAACTGACCGTGCGCATAACCACCACCGGCTGCGTCCTGCAGTACGTAGTAGCCTGCCAGCGCTTCCAGCCGCAATTGCGGGGCAAGCGGGAGGCGCGCCCCCAGTTGCGTGTAGAGCCCGTCTTGGGCAGTGCTCAAGGCCTCGTCGGACCATCCCAGCGACAGCCAGTAGTTGTCCCTCCAGGTCAGCGTGGTGTTGAACTCGGTCCAGTCCAGGTCAACCGTGGTGGCCGGATACCGGTAATGCAGCACGCTGGCGTCCACGGCCAAATTGGCCGACAGTTTTCCGCTCCAACCGATGCTGGCGTCGAGCTCGCTGCTGGCATGGGTTTCCGGTGCGAACTCGGCGCTGGATCCCCAGCCTGCGATATACAGCCCATTGGCTGCGGCAGCACGGAAGCCAGCTTGGACGGCCACGTCGCCATGGCTCTGGCTGGAGCCGCGCCAGACATAGTCACTGGTCAACGCAGCCGAGCCGCTGGTGTCGATGGCAAGGGCGTTGGAACTGGCGGCGAGCCCAGCGAGGGCGATGCAATACGGCAGGAAGCGTGACTGTTTCATCTGTTATCCAAAGGCAGCCGCACGAGCTGCGCGGCGATGCGGCATTGTTCGGCCGGCCTGCATAAACCGACGATGGCCACACCCGCCTGCGCGCATCAAATCTGCGTAAAAACGTGCGTCAACCTCATGTTGCCGACCGGGCGGGCAGCACCTGCCAACGCTCGCCCTGTCATATCGACACAACCAATCGACATCAGCAGCATGCCGACGGCCCGCATGCAGCAATCACAGGCCGCGGCAAAAGCCTCAAAATGGCGGCCCCCCTGCCCATGACCGCCCATGAAGTCCGTCCGCGAGTACCTGCATCCCCTGCGCAGCTGGTTGAGCATCGAGCGCAACCAGACCAGTCATGGCGAAAAATGGATATCGGCACTGGGCGCCTTGATCGGCATCAGCGTGGTCTACCAGATCACCCATTGGTGCTTCCCGGCCGGGTTCGGCAGCCATCCCGGCGGTGCGATCCTGCTGGCCTCGATGGGCGCAAGTGCGGTATTGGTGTTCGCAGTGCCGCTTGGCGCACTGTCGCAGCCTTGGGCGGTGATTGCAGGCCACCTCGGCTCCGCCTTCATTGGCGTCAGCTGCCAGGTGATGTTCCCGGAGCAGGCATGGACCGGCGCGTTGGCGGTCGGCCTGGCGGTCGGCGCGATGCACTACCTGCGCTGCATCCACCCGCCCGGCGGCGCGACGGCCTTGGCCGCGGTGATCGGTGGCAGCGAGGTTCATGCACTCGGCTACCAGTACCTGCTGACCCCGGTGGCAATCAATGTTGCGGCCATTCTGTTGGCGGCGGTTGCGTTCAACGCCTGCTTCGCCTGGCGGCGCTACCCGGTGCACCTGCATCGACGCCTGCAGCGGGCCGTGCCGGTTGCTGCCTCGGCACGCCAGGTGGACTTGACCCAGGAAGATTTCCATGCCGCCATCGGCCAGCTCAATTCCTTCGTCGACATCACCGATGAGAACCTCACCGAACTGCTGGAACTGGCCAAGCAGCATGCCGAGCGCGACGCGCTGCACCCGGAGGTGATCGCACCCGGGCGTTGCTACAGCAACGGACGGCTGGGGCGTGCCTGGAGCGTACGTCGCATATCAGTAACCCCGGCCTTGTCCGGGCCCTCGGCCGAGCGTCTTGTGTACGCAGTAGTGGCCGGTGATGGCATCGGCGATATCGGCCACGCCAGCGCCGCTGAGCTGCGTCACTGGGCGCGCTTTGAAGTGACCCTGCGCGAAGGCGGGCGCTGGGCCAAGCTGGGCAACGATTGATCCAACGCAATGGCATGCATCGCGCCAGGCCACTGCAGGCTGCGATGCGGATGCTCAGTTGGCGACCCAGCTGCCGCCGCCCTGCGCACAGCTGGCCGGCAGGTTGGCCAGGTCATCTGCGGCCCGCTCGTAGTAGTAACCGTCGAAGCTGCCGCCGAACAGGCCTTTGCAGCTGCCCTGCGAAGGTGACGGGCAGGCATCCAGGTAAGTGAGGTCACCTGCCTTGCCACCCATCTGTGCCGAGGTCTGGGACAGGCTGCCGCAGATCCGTTGCAGGTCCGGTTCACCGGCTGCGGTGGTCTGCACGCAGTCACGCGAGCGGATGCGCTGCCCCATCAACTGGAATTCACCGGCAATCATGCAGGCCTTGGTCTGCGCCTGCGGTGCAGGTTGCACTGGCTCGACCGCACTGGTTGGCAACGGTGCCGCGGCCGCCACCGGCTCGGCGGAAACGGTGGGCTGCGATTGCGAACAGCCGGCGAGCGCGATCGCGCACAACACCGCCACGATAAGACCTTGTTGCTTCATTGCCATCCTGCGTCCCTGCGATGTTGACCATTGCAGCTGATGGTAAGCGATCAGCAATCGCCGCACCGGACGTCCTTGGCAGATCGCCAAGCAAGCCTGCCACCGATCACAGCGACAACCATTCGATGACTGCATCGAACACCGTCATCGGCAGGCCGCAGACGAGGCTGTCGCGCCCGCCGAACCAGTTGCAGGCGACCCACCCGAAGGGCATCAACAACACGGCGATGATCAGCCCGTCGAGAAGCCAGTTCCAGGTACGCCGCCGCAGCAGCTGCACCAGCGCATCGATGCAGAAGCCAAATAGCATCACCAGCACCAACAAGCCCAGCAACAGGGCCAAACCGAGCCCGGTATCACCGCGGTTTGATTGCCCTGCGGCGTGGGCTACTGCCAGCCGCGTGTACAGCAGCCACCCTCCCAGCGGCAGCAGGAACAGGCCGATGCGGATCAGCAGCGACCACGGGTAGGCCGCCCAGGATGTGAGCTTCGCGCCGTTCATTGCTGCTGCGGTCCCGCCGCCACAGGTGCCGCAGCCCGCACCTCTTGCGTGCAGTCAGTGGCCGCAGCACGCCCGGAAAAACGCTCCGCTATCCACGCCAATACATCATCGGCCGATGCGATCGCGGTGGTGGCGTGGCCAGTGTCAGGCAGGCGCAGATAGCGCGCTACAGCGCCACGCTCGCAGCTTGCCTCGAAGAATGCCCGCGTCACCGTCGTGGCCACCAGGCCATCGCCATCGGATTGCACCAGCAGCAACGGCGCGGCGCTGGCCGACAACGAGGTGATCGAGTTACGGGCCATCAATGCATCCCACGGTGCGCGCCCACCCAGGTCCAGGCTGCCAAGGCGTGCACGCAGCCTCAGCAGGCGCACCAGCGCAGCCGCGGAGAACGGATCACCCTCGCAACCAACCGTGGCGCGTTTGATCACCCCTTGCGTGGTGGCGTTTGCGATCGTGCCAAGGTCGGCGCCGTATACCTGCGCCCAGCTTCGCGCGGTAAAGGCCATCAGCAAGCCACGCACCGTGGGGTCGGCGTGCTGCATGTTGCGCGCAAGGTCGGTAGGGGGCGAGACCGCTGCTGTGCCCAGAAGCTGCAGTTCCGGTGCGTACGCCGCCGCCCGGTTGGCGGTGAACAACGCCGCATGCCCACCCTGCGAATGTCCCCAGACCACGACGCGGCGCCCCGCGCCAGCCATGCGATGGCCGATTGCCGCGCGCACCGAATCCAGCACCGCTGCCGCAGCTGCATCACCGACAAGATAGGCGTGCGGACCTGGCGTGCCCAAGCCTGGATAGTCGGTAGCCACCACCACCCAGCCACGCGCCAGCATCTCGGCAAGACCCGGGATCTGGTCCAGCGTGCGGATCGGGACGCAGGCCGGATCGATACCGACCGTACCGTGTGCCCAGGCCACGACATCGCGTCCCGCTGGCGGGCCCGCGCCATCAGGTGCTACCAGCACGCCCGTCGATTGCGTCAGGCCGCCATCCACGTTGGTGGTCTCGTAGCGGATGCGCCATGCCCTGGCACCGGCAGGCGCGCCATCGACCGGTGTGGCTTCCAGCAGCGTGCCCGGAGCCGCGACAGCTGGCGCGCCGGCCAGCATTGACAGCAACACCACGGCAAGCACACGACGCAACGCGGCAATCTTCATGCTTTCCGTTCCCTGGCAACTGGTAAGCCGATGCTAGCGCAAAGCAGGCACCGGCAAAGGGCGGCCTCATTCGTCGCTGCGCTTGCCATCGCCGCAGCGGAATGCGCGCTTGCCAGGAAGCGGATTGATGGGCCGGCGCGATCGCTAACCCTGATGCGGCAGCGGATCAACATGCTCACGCTGGCATGAGCCCGTGCATTCCCCTTCGCGGAAAATGCCTGTAATGACAGCAGCATCTACTGATGCATCTCCCGGCGGCGACACCCGCTTCCTTCAGAACTGCCCCCGCTCGGTGCCGTCTTTCCAGGTATCCGGCAGGGGCTCCCACTCTCCCTCGCCCAGCACCGCATCCAGCAGGTTCTGGATGGGATAGCCCAGATGGTGCTGGGCGGCCCGCCCGCCGTCCTGCATCTGCGCTGCGGCGACGAAAGCACGGAACCCGCGTTCGTCCTGCGCCGCCAGCGCGGTGATTTTACGGGCGAGGTCGTACGACAGCCGGTTGCCGTCATCGGTGGCAAGGAACGATTTACCTGACCAGAACGTCTGGATGCTCTGCGCATCCCAATACGCCTCATGCTGGGCGGCGATTTCATGCGGAAAATACAACTGTGCGCCGGGCGCGGCGAGCTGCGGGAACAGGGTCTGTTCGGTGTTCACTGCCAACCCTTCGTTCAACCATGCCGGGATCGGCAGATGTTGCAGCAGGCAATGGGTGAGTTCGTGCGCGATCACCGGCTCCATCGCGTCGATGTTCTCCAGCGGCATCACGAAGTGGCCATACCCTGCCTGGATGAACATGCCGGATGACATCGCGTACTCACCACCTTCCGGGTAGTAATGCCCGACATAGGTGTAATAGTCGTCCGGATCATTGAACACCATCACCACGTACTTGCCGGAGCCCTCATCGAGGGCGAGATCACCCAGGCTCGCGCTGATCCGCTTCAACATGCGCTGGCAGGTCTGCAGGAACACCTGCGCGGGACGATCCTGCAGATTGGACAGCAACAGGAAATCCTGCGACTCGCTGATGCGGTAGTGCTCGCCGAGCTGTTGGTTCAGTGCTTCCAGCCACGCATGCGCCGCCGAGGTCCAATAGATGTGTGCCGCATCACCTGCAAGGTCGACAGGTGCCGTCTCGTGGATGCGCTGCCAGTCCGCGATCGCAAGCTGCGTATCGGTGAACCAATGCATCTGCACCGGCACCCGAGGCAACGACATCGATTCCGCCTTCGGCTTGGCGCGCGAGAACAAGTTGGCCAACAATCCAATCACATCACGTCCCCCGTGCTTGTACGTTGAAATGCAGTGCGCAATGCATGCAGGGCCAATGTGCATCGGCCCCGTACTCGAGCTGCCGGTTCACCGCTGCAGCGCGTCACGGTGTGGTTCGTCCAGTTCAAGGCTTGCGGGCATCGAACAGGCACTGCAGCGGGCGAGCAGCTTGTTTCAACTGCCCTCGTACATCGATTCATCGCAGGCACTGGTATCAAGCAATGCGGCATCCAATGGCCGCGTGTCGTCGATCAGCGCACGCTGCTCGGCGCTGGGATCGCCCAGCCACCACGCCTGGCAGCGCGACAGCAGCCGGCCCACCATCCGTGCCTGCTCCGGCTGGTACAGCACCGCCAGCTGATGGGTACCGCATTGATGGGCCTGGCAAGCGGTGTAGAACCACCATGTTTCCCCGCCCAGCGTCTTCGGCACGCCGGGCGCACTTGGGCCGCTCAGCAGCCGTTCGCGCTGCGATGGGACATCCGGATCCGCGATGTCGCCCTGCGCCGCTTCCTTCATCAGCTCATCGAATGCTGCAGTCACCTTGGCATCGGCGCGACCGCAGTTGTCCACGGTGTTGCCGCCCACCAGCGTGAAGAAATGCGTTGCCAACGGTGCCTCTTCGCAACTGGGCTCGTAGTCGAATGCTGCAGGTGTCGGGGCATCGCCTTCGGGGTCGCCTTCTTCGTATGGGGCGGATTCGGTGTCCACGACTTCAGCGGCAGGACCAGTGTTGGCCGTGGCTTGTGCTGCGGGTTGCGGCACCGCCGCAGCGGTTGCGGTGTCCTGCGCATCACCTGCCGGCACCGGCTTGCAGCCCAGCAATGCCCCCACCAATACCATCGCCAACAGAATCCTGACTTCCATGCATACCCCACAATGATCAATACGATGCGTCCCTGTCATTCCACCCGCAAAGCAGCGGAACAAGGCGATTGTAGCGGCTGTCGCAGGCAGGGCAGCATGGTACTGGATCAACCTGCGCTGCAGGGCCGGTCTTGGAAACCGACTCTGACTCGGTTTTTCAGAAGCGGATGTGCGAGGATCGGGTGACCACTGCTGACAAGGAAGTACTGCATGAAGCTGTCTTCAGGCTGCACCGCCCTCGCTTTTGCACTGCTGTTTGCGGCGCAGCCTGCCGCAAACGCGTTGGCGGCCAAAGCTATGGCGGTGCAACCGGCATCCACGCGGGTGCTCGTGCCTACCCGCTTCGAGCATCAGCGCATCCTGCTTGCACCCCGGCTCAGCAACGGCGAAACCTTGCTTTTCTATACCGACAGCGGCGGTGGCTTGAACATGGTCCGCGACGACATCGCGCAGCGACTGGGCCTTGTCAGCGGTGCCGACGTGGAAGAGGAAGGCCAAGCTCCGATCAAGACAGTGGAGTGGCCAGCTTTCGCTGATGGCGCCAGCATTCCGCCAGCCGAGCACGACAGCTTCCTGCAGGGTCGGCTTGCGGTAGTTCCCGCCGAAGGCTTCGGTGAAGGCCCCATGCTCAACGAGGGCTTTCTTGGCAGCCGCTGGTTTGCCGGCCGCGTATGGGAGTTCGATTATCCCAACAGCAGGCTCAGCGTCCTGCAAGGTTGGACGCCACCGGCCAACGCCCGCAGCACACCGCTGACGATGCTGCCGGCCCGCAACATGTATTGGCCACGCATCCAGGTTGAGATCGATGGCGAGCAGCTCGACATGCTGTTCGATACCGGCGCCGAACTACGGCTGGGCACGGATGGCGCCAGGTCGCTTGGCCATGCCGAAGGCGCGCGCGTGGCAGGCAGCTTCATCACCGCCCGCCAGTACCTCAAGTGGCGCAATGCCCACGCGGATTGGCCGGTGGCGCTGAAAGGCGATGGCGGCATGCCGATGATCCAGGTGCCCAACGTACGCATCGCGGGCATCGATACCGGCCCAGCCTGGTTTGCCGCACGTCCGGACCGCAATTTCACCGAGTACATGTCATCGATGACCGATGCACCGGTGGAAGGCGCCATCGGCGGATCGGCGTTCGGTCGCTTGAAGATGGTGGCGGATTATCCAGCGCAGGTGCTGTACTTGCTGCCTTGAGCACAACGCCCTGCTTCCCGGATCCCACCTGGCACAACGAACAGCGACCGGGCTCCGCTTTGCAGCCAAGACGAGCAATGGTCGGCGAGCATCCATGCCGGTAACGGAAGCGGCACCGAATGCAGGCGGCGACCGCAACGCTTGCACTCGCGCTGTCACTGACTCTTCACCGGGTGCTACGTCCAACTGGTTCCGTTACCGCGCTGCATCAATCGCGCAGGGTGATCGCGTACCTGCTCCGGCAAGCCCATGTGTTCATGGAAAGCCGGGAAAAACTCGTGAACCGGGTCAGAGCGGAAATCCGACTCTGACCCCGGTTTTTTGCTGGCGCGGTCAGGTCAAGCCCAGGGTCTGCGACTTCAGTTCTTCCTGGCACTGCTCGCCAGAGCGCTTCAGGCGTGCCTTGAGCTCGGCGGCATTGTTTCCAAGCAACTCATCGTGGCTGGGCGCATCAGCGCTGTACTCCGGGACACGCGCGCAGAAACCTTCTGCCACAAGTTTTCCCGTGCGCGTATCGATCAAGCGCACTTTCACGCTGTAGATGACCCGGTAATTGTTCCAATCCGTCGGGAAGTAGCCGAAGCTCCAGTTGACGGTCTGGACATCCAGCAGCAGACCCGCGCCGGGGTATTGCTTGGCGATGGCAGCAGGGTTCGTCGAATCCAGCAGGTCATCGGCCACCCGCACCGGCACGGACAGTTGTTCCGCCAGCGCCCGGCCAAGGCCATCCGCGATTGCCACTGCCGGGTCTTCAATCTGGTTCTCCCGCACGATCGTATTACCGGCGGAAATCATGGCGGCAGCACCAATCAAACCAAACCCCGCCTTGCCAGCGGTCATTGCACTGAACGATGGCAACTCCCGCTTGCTGACGATCACCGTCTGGTGCCCCGCCTGCTGCAGCGTGGAGACATCTGCTTTCACCGTCTTGGTGCTTACGCATGCTGGCAACATGCAAACCACGAACAACCCAACAATAATCTTCCGCATACACCCCCCTGTTGAAAAGAAATGCCGGTTATCCATCACCCTTGGTGCAACGGTGCAGCGATGTACCCGGCGCTGGATCATACCGAATATCAAACAGTATCGGCGCAGCTGGGCACCAGCAACGTCTGTAACTTCAAAACATCCGACAGCATTCCCGGAGTTTCTATCAATGCAGAAACATCCTGCGCTGAATTTTCAATACAAATGCCGCCTCGACTGGTAGACGCCCGGGGCCGAATCGACGCTGACCCCGGTTCTTTCTAAGGCTCCTGAAGCCAGCCGTCATGGTCCTTCCTTATCAATGCGAAAGCACCTGCCGCCACAGCGCTGGCCATGATGATCGTCGCCAATAAGGAAAACAGGGTGACGGCTCCGAGGAAGCCCAGGATCAACACTGCCCCCAACAGAACCACCGCTGCGAATGCAGCAATGCCGACGCGAGACGCCAGCGCGCGTGATCGCCTTGATGATTCCACCAGCGACGATTTGAGTGTACGTATCCGCGCCGACAATCCCTCCAGTTCGGCACGCCGACGCACACCGGCTGCGTGCCGTCGCGCGACTACCACCGGATGGGCGTGGAAATTATGGATGGTGTAATGGTGCACACCTTTTCCCGTTCCCGCCTCACTGCCACGTGTCTTGTAATAACTGACAAGCACCACACCGGTGGCACCCAACAGACTAGCCCTGGCCAACAACCCTGCCCTGGCCTCATCGGGGGATTCACGGCTGCTGCTATGGATACGCCACGGTGACGCTTCGATCAGTTCCCAATCGCGGATTTCCGCCTCGCGCGTCTGCAGGATGCCATCGGGTACGACGAACAAATCCGTAGCAGTGTCTGCAATCGGCTCGATGTGCCGGGCCCGGTAGCCTTTGGGCGTTACGTCTTCGGCGAAGCGAACCCGCTGGCCGTCAACCGGCACCCGGTCGCCGAAGTCGGACTGATGGGCAAAATAATTGCGACCGTCGTCGCCCTGGATGAAACCAAACCCCTTGCTGGGCAAGAAGTGACTGACATTGCCTTCCATCTTTCGCCGACGTTTGGATTCAGGGGGCTATCGGCAGGTTCTGCTGAAACTTTAGCAACGGGCCGAACGTAGTGCCGACGGCGCTCTGAACAAGAAGGCCCAGATCGGAAAATCGACTCTGACCCCGGTTTTCTTTCAGCTGCCGAAGCGCTGAGCGTAGCGGCTGACCACGTCGGTATTCTGCTGCGCCACTGCCTTGATCTCCGGGGAAACTTCCGATTCCTCTACCCGCCGCCAAAACGGCCCGGCCAGTTCTGCGGCCCACGCAATGAATGGCGCTTGTCCAGCTCTGCTGGGCGCATTGATGCTTACTGGTGCGAGCGCGCGAATATTTCCGGTTTGAGCCGATGGAGCCATATACATCGGCAGCATATCGTAGGCAGGACACAGGGATAGTTGGCCGCTGTCGATCAGATGGAAACCGATGTTGCCCAGGTGCATGTCGGTATTGCCGATCAACCGGCCGAACCAATGCAGCCGTGCCATGTTCTCGGCGGTGTCCTGAGTGATCAATCGCTCGTCAACAAGCTGCTCGCCGGCCAAGCCCCAGTCACGTGATCCCTCACCGATGAATGCTGCATCCATCGCCAACAGCGAAGCAAAACCGCGCCTTCCCAATACCTCCGCAGTGCGATCAAACCGCTCCACTTCAAGGAACACATGCTCGTCGCTGCGCAGCAGCTGCGTGCGCGAAGCCGGAAAGCCTGCCTCGCGCAGCGTGGATAAGGCCAGATGCTCGCAGACGAGCAGATCCGCCCAACGCGCACCCAACGGGTTCAACGACGGCAACGCAAACTTGACCAAGGCAGCGTAGCGACCAGTAGTGGTAACAACAGTCGCGGTGAACTTGGGCTGCTCGCCGCCTGGAGACGAGCCTACTTCCTCGCCATCGAGTGCTTCCTTGGCGCGTATGGCATAGACATCGTGCCGGCTGTCAATGTCCACCCGATCCGCTGGCGCATCCACTTCCAACAACGCACGGTCGATGGCAGCCTGCCCCAACAGCAGGTCGCCGACGCTGGTGCCGCCATGCAGGATGCCGAGCAGGTTGTCGCGCGATTGCCAACTCTTCAGGTCCTCGGGCACACCCAATGCCCGCCCCAAACGATGCGCCAGTGAACGACCGAGGAAACCTTGCGGACGCACATCATCCAGAAACCAAGGCAGCCCCGGAAAGTAACCCGGCGGACCATCCACTGCGCGCGTCAGGTTCGGACGATCACCCGTGGGTTCAAAAAGAAAGCCGTCTCCACGCAGCGCGTGCAGGGTGCCCAGCTCCTCCATGTTCGCGTCCGGGCCCATCCGGTAAAGCGGCCACATGTTGGGCCGGACCAGCGCAGTGGCTACGTAGGCCGTGGCGCGCGCCTTGCCAACCCGGCGTACCTGATCACCGGCTTCCGCTACCAACCGCGACAGGACGGGACGGGAAACGGCCAGCTTCTCGACCAACTCGCCGGCCGGCACCGGATCGCCGCCTTGAAGCAGATCAAGCAGTTGCAGGACGCTGGCTGAGGAAGGACGGGCCATGACCAGAGCTCGTTTCTTTACGATTCAAGAAACGATACTTCATGGCCGGCACCACTGCAATACACTGATCTTTATGAATATTTACAATTACTCCAGCACCACCGCCGGATCGTTTCTTTACGATTTGCTATCGATATTGCGCTCTTTCTGCAGCAGGGCCAGTTGGTCCCGGAAACCCAAGACCCCTCAACGTTCCAGGGCCAGAGTGAAAACCCGACTCTGACCCCGGTTTTCAAGCTAGAAGTCGAAGAGCTCGCCGAGCAGGCCTTTCTTCTTCTTGTGCTTGTAATAGCCACTGTCACGCGAATCGTATTGGGGCGGGCTGACATTGCGCGGCTCTAGCGGGCGGGCCTGTGGCACGTCGGCAACCGATCGTTCGATCAACTTGTCCAGCTCGCCCCGGTCCAGCCAAACCCCGCGGCATTGTGGGCAGTAGTCGATTTCAATTCCTTGCCGGTCGGACATGGTCAAATTCACGTCCGTACAGATGGGGCACTTCATCGTTTCTTCCTTTCGGGGCATAAGTGAAAACAGTGGTGCGCCGCGGCTGCAGATCAATGGAAGCCACGGTTGGCAACCGCGTCACGAAGGTCTCAAGGCCGTCACACAACCCTTCAACGCTTCGGCCAGGCCGCGCGGTGAAACGGCGTTGTCCATCGACAGGGAGCAGCAAGATTTTGATCATTCCTGTGACTACACAATGATCAGATTGCTGCTCATCTGAGAAGAAGAAAGCGTGCGTCACGCTCAACTGGAACACCTCCTTCTTGCCGGTCAAAGCGGCGAATCATGTCGCTCGAGAATAGTGCCACGGTGATGTTTCACCGGCGTGATTTCGAAAGCGAAGCGTTCATGTTACGAGCGCAACAGACCTGCCTGCGTGCTTACATCTTGTACAACAGCACAAATCATCTCGAACAGTCAGGGCCGATCTACCGGACAGGGCGCAGGGTGAGAACTCGACTCTGACCCCGGGTGCGCTGTGCTTACCCGGGCTACGGGTTACCGCGCTGGCTCTCCAAAGCCAACATCTGATGTTGATTCGTCGCCCGCCCAGTCTTCCGGCAACAAGCCCTCGCGGACGTAGCGATGAAAGGTCGAGTGCGGCCAGTCGCGCACCGCTGCCACCCAGCCATGCTTCAACGGGTTGATATGCACGTAGTCCACGCAGGCTTGAAGCTGGCTGGCGTCGCGGATGGTTCGTTCCCAGTAACGCGCCTGCCAAGGGGGCTGATGGCCCGGAGCGAAGACCCTGCGAGTGAAGCCCTTCTTGATGTCCTGCCACAGCCTTGGATAGTCATCCGTGCTGGCATCCATCTGGATCACCGCGTGTAGATGTTCCGGCAGCACAACAGCGGCCAACACAAGATGCGGAACACGCTGCGCGGCGTTGCGCCATGCCTGCTTTAGCGCATCGATCTCGCGCACCAGCAGATCACTGCGCCGGTCCTGCAAGGTAACGGTGAAGAAGTAAGTGCCGCCGGCAACACGATTACGTCGATAGTTGACCATCGCCCCAGCGTAGCCACATCGCCGCGCAACGCCCGCCTCGCGATCCGTAAGCAAACCACCCGTCGAGCTCGAGCAATCCGTAGCCCGGGTAAGCGCAGCGCACCCGGGATCGCACGATGCCCAGCACTGCACCCAATCGCAGCCGAGGGAATAGGCGCGTCGTCGGCGCCGAAGGAAAACAGCCGAAACCAAAAGCAGAAAGCCGAGCGTCGGCTCGGCTTCTTCGATCACTGCAGACCCCGGGTGCGCTGCGCTTACCCGGGCTACGTCACTGCAAGGTAACGGTGAAGAAGTAG